>ERZ773265.959-NODE-959-length-16336-cov-14.216387_pt1 | contig 16336 bp, 10 predicted proteins | sample MGYA00580512_ERZ773265 | MGnify/ENA primary metagenome ERZ773265 (study PRJEB29015, sample SAMEA2738169) | human oral metagenome | biome: human oral; feature: human-associated habitat; material: saliva | place: China | collected 2183 ... | reverse complement strand
GACACACAACAAACAGAAAACGTTAATATAAGCGATTTAAGTAGCATTATTAACCGTGGATTAAATACATCTGATAACTTAACACCTCAACAAGCAAGTGTGTTATTTGGCACTTTAAAAAGCCGTTTAGGTGACCAATACCCAAAAGTTATAGAGTATCTTAAAAAGGCGAAACACATCGAAATTCAAGTCACTGACGCTGGCGAAACACCGCAATACAACTCTGCATTAGGTGTAATTTATGTTCCAGAAGATAGAATCAATAGCAGTAGTACCTCTTTCCAACATGAATTGGTTCATGCGGCACTTAGAGACTATTTAAACAACGCTGGTTCCACAAAACAAGTTATGAATTTTGCTAGTTCAATAGCGGATTATATTAAGGAGGAAATTGATGGATATCGAAACTTTAGTCAACCGAATACTAACAGAAATGAAATGTCCGAAGGACGAGTTGGGCAAGATGGCACTCAAAGTGGTGGATTACATGAACGAGTTCTATCCACTCAACAAAACGAAACACTTCTCTCTAGGGAGCATGCAGATGAAGATAGCGATATGCGTGGCACGAATATGCCTAGCAGAAGTAGCGGAGAAGGAATTCAACGCCAAGGTAATCAATTGGGACAAACTCAATTGGGGAGTGATAGTGGACGGACGGAGCTTCATCGACAAGGACAAACAGTTCCACACGATAGAGGAAATCAAGGACAGATTTCGAGGACAAATTCCATTTCGAAACGACCTAACTTTGAAGGGGGATTACTTCGAGCGTGGGATTCTGCAAAAACGATAGTTGAAGAAACAAACAAAGATGATTTATTTCAGGCGAGAAATCAAACTATCGAAAAAGTTATGTCTACGATTGATGATGAAGACCTTTCAGTTAAAGACAAAGAAAATATTATACTTTCATTATTGTGGCAATCAAAAGAATTAGACAAAAAATTTAATATTCCTTACGAAGGTAGTTTAATGCGAGCAATCTACGAAGGCAATACTCGTAATCTCGAAGAAACATTAGCATATACCTTACAAGGCAATTTAGCTCCTGTTCACACAGGGGCTTTATTTGAGTCTGCTTCTAAAGTCACAAATCCAAAACCACTAATTGAAGATAGAAAAGAACACCCAGAAGAACACTACGCTATTATGTTACACAGGGAAAGTACAGGATATCTTCGTAAATCTTTCCACCAAGGCAAGCTTATCGAACCTAGTGTTTCATATTCGTTAGGTAAGGACGCATATGATAGTGTTCTTGATGGGTATGGTGAATACGCACTCGTATTAGACCCTAAACAAGTTGTAAAAGATAGTTACGTACTTGGTACACAAGATATGTACACGAAGACAATTAACAACTATGATTCACCAAACGAATACGGTGGTATGGCTATTGATGGTACTCGATTAGTAAACAAAGCATTAGCATTTGTTAGTGACGAACCTAAGCGATTATCAAGTAATAAAATTTCTGTATCAAATGCTCGTAATAAGCCAATCAATATACTGGACGCTATGAAAGTCATTGATAAACATATTCGACCAGTACTTAAAGAACATGAGCTACGTATACTAGAAGATTCATATGACAATGATATTTTATCATTCTATGACGATATGGATAAACCACGTACAACTATCAAACCTATCATTGATACTCTATATCGTATGAGAAAAGGCGATAGTATTGAAGAAGGATATAGAAAAGTAACACGTGGTCAACAGCTAGATGAACAAACAAGAAAAGCAATCGAAGGACTAAGACAAGACTTAAAACAATTTGGTACTGGATATGGCGAAGCTAAATTACATGAATTAAATATCAATGACATTAAATATATTGTTTTAGACGAAACCAATTATAAACAATTAGATTCGTATATTGAGCGTGGTGCTAATATGCGTGGTATTCCTATCATTACAATTACTGATGATGTAGACAATAAAGCTCAATATGTCATGAAAGAAATTGTCAAGTTAGAAAAACAAAAAGCACCAGAAGACGTTATCTTATACCAAAAGGGTAAAGAAGCTAACCCTATTGCCAAGGCATTGCCTTCCTTCTCTGAAGCAGCGGCAAAACTACTTAAAAAAGAAGACGACAATATCACATTTGAAACACGTGACGCAAAACAAGGTAATATCTCTGGCTATACATTTAAAAAGTGGTTACGTTCTCCAATCAAAATGATTGAAAAATACATTCCACAAATGAAGCCAATTATCCACTGGGCAACAGAAGCCGAAGTAAAAGCAGATAAATTACAACGAGTATATCTGAAAGCATTGGATAAAATTAAAACTAACCTCGGAGAAGATAATATTGAATCGTTCAATAAATTGGCTAAACAAGTTACTGACCTAGGACGTGAATTTGTGCAACCAGTTGGCGTAATGGTTCGTGATAAAGAAGTATACATTAATCTTGATATGAACGATACCTTTAGAGAATTCAAAGACGAAGTAGACGCAAAAAATCTCTACAACGAACTTAAAAATCAAGGTAAACATGCTTTCATGGATTACAAAGATGGTAATTTCCGTGTATTTGCCAGTGACAAAGCTATGAAACCATTCGCTACATGGGAACAAGCTCATAAAGCTTCTCTTCCATTACGTGATAAAGCTATCCGTGAGCAAGGTTATAATGATAAAGTATTGCAAGCTTATAACGCTTGGCGTCAATTAGATGACAGAGTATTTAACGATTCTGTTAAAGCTTGGCAAGCAAGCGGTGCTGACCCAGAGCATAAGCCACGCAAATTATGGGGTCACGTACCTATGTTACACAGTCGATACGGCGTGTACTTAGCTAGAGAAGTCACAGATGATAAAGGTGAAGTATACGAAAAACGTGAAAAGATTGCTTCTTTCCATACATATCGTGACGCAGAACACTACGTAAAAGATAAAAAACTTAATAAAGATTTACGTATTATTATTACAGAACGTAATCCTCGATACGATGAGAATGTAAGTTCTGACATTTATGAAGGTTCAAACGAATCTGCATATGATGATATCGTATACGAAGGCGAAAGTAGGGAACAACAAGAAAAACGTTTTGCACGTATCTCTCATTCTTACCCAGCCTTAAATAAAATCATCGATGAATTCGTAAATAAAAAAGATGGCGTAACTCGTGAAAAATTAATGGACCTAATTCAAGATAAAAAGAAACAAAAAGATTTGGGTATTGATAGTAAACAGTTAAACCAAGAGTTACAATACGCAAACTTAGACGAATTATTTAGACGCCGTGACGTGATTACACGACAAGATTTAATAGGTCATCTATTGCTTGGCTATGGTAATTTACGTAAAGATAAATACAACAATGTTCGTACTAATGCTAAAGGTGCTAACCCAGATGTATTTGGTAACATTGAAAACTATCTACGATATAAAGCTCATTTCATTCCAACAAATGAGTTCTACCATAAATCTACATCATTATATCGTGATGTAATTGGCACAGATTACGCTTCTCAATTCGGTCGTAATGGCGAAGGTGCTAGACGTGACGTAGAAGATGTATTACACAATTTCATTTCCTCTGTAATTGGCGTTCCTAATAATGCAGATAAAACAATCAACAGAACAGTAAATGAACTCATTGGCGACGGCTGGATTAAGCAACATTACGGTGAAACATTCGCTACTGATTTAATGAATCGTAGCATGGAAGCTGTTACAGTCGCTAAACTTGGCTTGTTTAGACCTACAGCGGCACTTGCCCAACTTGGTGCATTGATGAATATTGTGACTAAAACAGGTTACACTAAAGACTTTGCACAAGCCGTACGTGACGCTACGATGTTTGGACCTAGCACAAAGAACATTACGATGGCTGAACGTAGAATGTTCAATAACATTGGTTTGAATTTACAAGATACAGCTATGGAAACTCAATCACTAAAAAATAGAAAAAGTATTTACAATATGAAAGTTGGTAAAGTTAAATTAGGTAAATTATTCGAAAAATCAATGGATATGTTTAACCGAATGGATAAATATACAAGACGTGTAGCCGCACTACACGCATTTAGAAAAGCGATTGCAGAAGGTAAGTCACAAACTGAAGCAGAACATATCGCTTCTGACTTTGTTCGAGAAACAAACTTTGACTATTCAGATAAAGACGCTTCTCAACTATTTACCAAATACGGGACACTAGGCAAACTTATTCTACAATTCAAGAAATACTCAGTAAAAGAATTAGAATTTATGTATGACATTGTTAAAAGCGGAAATAAAAAAGAAATGGCTCGTTTCTTAGGTTCTTATATGACAATGGCTGGTCTAATGGGTATCCCTGGTATTTCATTAGCTGACCCATTTGCTGAATGGATTAGAAATAAAAAAGCTACAGATAGTATTAAAGAAACAATTATGGAATGGGCTGGCAATGACAAAGCTAAAAAACAATTAGCATTACTCGCTATGTACGGTTTACCAGCTCCTACTATTGGTGCAGACTTTAGCCGTAACATTGGTGTAGGTGACTTAGTTCCGACGGATAATTTCTTCGGCCCTACATTCGGTACATTAGGCAATATGATGGAATCATTTAAAAATCATAATACAGCGAATAATGTACTTCTTGGTATGGCCCATGATTTATCACCAGCTTTTGCTAATTACTACCAAGGTGCTACTGGTAAAAAACACGACTGGACTAAAGGCGTTGATACTCGTGATTACAGTGATAAAGAACGAGTACTTAAAATGTTAGGTTTTAGACCAATCTTAGATTCAGTTAATAGCGATATGAGTTCTATTAACTACGCTAACTCACAAAATGAAAAATCATCAAAGAAACAATTAATTTACCAATACATTAATGACCCAAAATCTGTTAGTGTAGAAGAACTTAAAGCTATGAATATTACAAAGAAAAATATATCTGACGCTAAAAAAGCATTGGATATGTCTGCTTCAGACAAATTGAAACATTACGGAACAAAAGCAAGTAAAGCTAAAAATAAAGAAAAAGCAGATAAATTTGCTGGTTTTGAAGAGGAACTCGATTAGGGTTCCTCTCTTTTTATTGGAGGTTATATGGAATATACATTAAACGATATTGAATACATGGCTAGTGTATGCCATGCAGATAAAATCACTCTGCATTGGGGGGCTAATCACTATGAAGACACTTCTGACCACTATCATATTAACATTCTTGGCGATGGTACAATCTATTCTGATTACGATAATCTTGATGTGTATTGCGAGCATACTTGGCATAGGAACACTAATAATATTGGTATTTCATTGTCTTGTTGCTTTGATGCTGGCGTTTGGGCGGACGGCACAGTTAAGTTTGGTACGGAGCCACCAACTGATGAACAAGTGGATACGATGGCTAAAATCGTATATAAGATATGTAAAGCTAAGGGTTGGGACATCGTATACGATAGAGTAAAAACGCATGCTGAATGGGCTGATATTGATGGATATGGTATTCATGATAGTGACCCAGATATGCGTTGGGACTTATTAAAACTTCCACAGGAGGACGGAGAAGGTGGTGACATTATTCGTGGTAAAGCAATTTATTTCCAATATCACCCAGAACTATGTGAAGCCTAATTGTAGGTTAATAGTTTTTATAATTGCGATTCTAGGGGTCTGTGTGGCCCTGTATGGTGGGTATAGAATGTTCCATAGGGAAACTATCGTGGACCAACCTAAAACGCCCGTACAGACGAAAATAGCAAGTGTAAATAGTTCTCAACAAACAAAAACTACATTTGCATACGTTCCAAAAGAAAAAGAACTGGTATATAAAAACAATATACTAACGTACGTTACCGAGGATACAGATGTTGAAGCTAATATCGAACAACCTCACGTAACAGTAAAAGTAAATGGTAAAAAACAACAATTTAACTTGCAACAAAACGAAACACAAAAATTCGAAGATGGTAAAGTAGTCATGAATCAAACATCAGAAGTAACATTTGATGTAAAAGTACCAGATAGACATGAACTTGATGTTTACGCACAAGAAAACTTCCGTGCTGGCAAGTTCCATCACGAAGTAGGTGTAGAAAAACGTAATGGTAAATTTATATATGGTGCTAAATATGACATTACTGACAAGGACCCAACGTACTATGCACGTTATAACCTAGTCAAAATGTATACAAACTAATGGGGGCAATATGCCCCCTTCTTTTTTTATGCCTAAAATCAAAAATTGAACTTGACTTACAAGTGAAGTTGCGATATAATAAGGTTGTAAATGAAGAATTAAATTTTCTTCATCAAATTTTCACAAATATATTCACTTATAAGTGTTGACAACGTGGAATGATAGGTGTATAATACGAAGTAACAAGTCGATGTGGCCGTAGAGCATATGTCGAAGACTTGTTTTTTAATTGAATACAACTTCACTTACAAGCAAAGAAAAGAGGAGAAAAATGACAAGAGAAGAATTGTTAAAAGTATTGATTGTTTGTATGTTTGATGAATTCTACAAAGGTAGGCTTATACGTTCTTTAGATGATATATCTATCATCAAAACTATCGAAAACGAAAAGTTATGGGACGCTGAATTAGAACGTAACTTAAAAAAACGCTCCAGAGAATATGGCGTTAAAGTTAACGGTAAGTTTTACAGTATATACGGTGAACCTCTCGATGTGATAGAAAAAGGCGTCAAAGTTTACCATATTGATGAAAAAGATATTCATTGTGAAGATACAAAGAGAGATATATTAAATCTCAAACAAACAGCTTTAGAATCGCTAACAAATCAAGGCTTATATGTGTTTATAGGTTAAATTTCCTTGGTTTTGATTAGCACTCAGATGTAAGTTGTATTGCGAATTTACTGTACGTCCGTAAGGGCACAAGTAACAAGTCGTGTTGACTTGTGTAGTATGGGGTTACATTTACATTCTGACAATAGAATAGGATAATCTGGGGCATAGACAGATTCGCTATCGTATGGGTGGTGAATAACATACGAGCCTGACGTGGGGCAATTAAGAGGATTTGATGGATTAGTAATAGTCCCTCAATACACGACGACAACCCTTGTTCATCCTAGAACAGGAGCAAGGGAGCGGGCTTTAATTTTTGTAGCCATAACTACAAGGGGGGCGTCTGGTCAACTTCGACCCTTTGTCACTTCGCATGACATCGTAGACAAGTAAAGTTTCAGCTTGTTGTCCTACAGGATAGGTCTGTCTATTTCCAGTAGGATTGAATGAAACGGGTGGCTTCTGCTTGACACTTTCTAGGGTGTGTTAAGAGGGGTGATACTGATTTGAGTAATCATACACACGTGGACGCAGTAGGTGCGTGTGAGGTACATTCCCTAGGTTGCGACGTAAAAACGTTGCACCTAGGGATTTTTATATCCAAAATTAAATACATAATAAATATAATTTACGAAGTTTGATTTATCAAACAAAGTAAATTCTCAAGAGCGAAGCGAATGAGGAAATACTACTCACCAAACAAGTTTGGTTCGTATTCTCACTCAACCTAAAGGTTGGTTCGAAGTATTTGTTAATACTACTAAATAATATAATCAACATTAGTTATGAAGTAGTGAAGCGAATACGTCAAAAAGTGTCCGCTGAACGTATGAATAGTAAAACAAGAAGTTTTACCCGTAATTGATTAATGAATTAGATAATGTTAGATTATCTAATTATATATAAAGTATAAAGAAAAATATGTAATTACGAAGACTTTAGTCGAAGTAATTATACGAACAAAGTGAGTAGAAAGAAGGAATAAAATGAAAGATAAAAATGAAATAAAGAAGAAAATTAAATTAGTAAAATCTAAAATCAAAGATAATGAAGAAATGATATATCTTTTAAGAAAAGAAAATTCTTCATTATTTGGTAAATTTTTAAAATTAACCAGTAAATTGCAGAAGCTAGAGGAGGAACGAGCATGATACGTAGATGGGATATAGTCATTGATGTTGGAGAATTGTTATTAGAAGCTGGCGTTGTAGAAATTAAAGTATTGTCGGATAGGTATGTGCTATATGGTCATAATCAAACAATACTTGATGTCATCGTTGATGGTGCATATAGGGTTATTAAAGCCTTTTTGAAAGGACAAAAAGTTACTTATAATGGAGAGACTTTTAAGGTCACTGATGTTATCAATGAAGCGTTCAAAGAAAGAAAAAAAGAAGTAGACTTAGCTATTAGCAAAATTAAAAGTCCAGTAGTTAATAGTGTACCAGATGAATATAAAGACAATGTGTCACTAATACTAGATAAAGAATTATCAGCTAAATTATAAAAGGAGGTGGTTTGGGAATGAGTTTCTGCGATTTACACAGTCATAGTGATTATTCCATATTTTGACGGGTTTGCTACTATAGACGATAAAATAAAACGAGCCAAAGAGCTTGGCTATACTGCCTTAGCCATGACAGAACATGGTACTACTACTGGATTAATGGAATTTTATCTAAAGTGTAAGAAAGAAGGATTAAAACCAATCTTAGGTTACGAAGGATATTTTGCCATCGAGCCAGAATTAAAAGGCGGTCAAACTTATCATATTCTGTTATTATGTAAAAATCTTACTGGGTATCGTAATCTCATGAAGATTGCTACATATGGCACAGAACATTTTTATCGAAAACCTAGAATTGGTTTTGAGATATTAGCGGAATGTCATGAAGGACTTATTTGTAGTACTGCATGTATCGCTGGTGTGTTAAGTCATGAAAACCCAGATACCATGATTCACGACTTACATAAAATCTTTGGTGATGATTTTTATTTGGAAATACAGCCACATGATTTTCCAGAACAATATGAATACAACAATAAGGTCCGTGAGCTAGGTGACAAATACAACATTCCTATCATTATTACTGGTGATAGTCATTATGTATTATCATCTGATACAGATACTCATCGTGCATGGCTTGGTTTAGGTGAAGATAGTGAGTATTACGCTTCTGGTGATTATCATATGATGAGCCAGGAAGAAATGTCTAAATTCTTTGATTATGATACCTCTCAATACTTCAAGAACGTATCTAACATTATAGACCAATGCAATGTTGAAATCCCTATGGGAGAAGAAAACTTCCCTGTATTTGATTGTAAGGACCCATTACGTTATCTAAAAGATAGATGTAACGAAGGGTGGAAACATTTAGGTATTGCTAAGAAAGATAATAGTCAGCAGTATAAAGAACAAGCACTGCATGAATTTGATGTATTAGAACAATGCCATTACACAAATTATATGTGTATCATTCATGATATGTTAGAATTCTGTAAACGTAAACATATACCAATTGGACCAGGACGTGGTTCTGTTGGTGGTAGTTTAGTTGCGTATTTAGCTGGTATTACACAAGTAGACCCTATACGATTTAATCTAGTATTTGAACGGTTTGCTAATCCAGAGCGTGTAACAAGCCCCGATATTGACGTCGATGTTTCTTCCGAAAGACGTGAAGAAGTTATAGATTATATCCGTGAAAAGTATGGCTTAGTATATCAGATTCGAACAATTAGTTATATACAACCTAAATCAGCGTTGCAACGTGCTGGTCAAGCATTAGGCTATGCTCCAGCAGATATAGACGCTATATCAAGTAAAATTGATGATTTAGCTGATGTAAAAGATGATATGCTTCGTGACTTAGCTGAAAAGTTTTTAGGTCACATAGAAAAGTATAGTACGCATGCGTCAGCTGTTGTAGTTTTCCCTAAAGATGTAAGTAACTGGTGTGCAGTAGAAAAGAATAAAGATATTCTAGTAGCGGCACAAGATTTTCACTTACTTGAAAAACAGGGGATTATGAAGCTTGATATTCTCGGTCTTAAAACGTTAGATGTACTAGATGGTGCATTAGAGCGTATTGGTAGACCAGATGAACTATTAATCAATAACATACCTTTGCAAGATGATTACACGGCTCGTATGCTTAGAGCTGGATTTACACAAGGTTGTTTTCAAATTGAATCTGGTGGCATGACAGATATAGTCAAAGCCATTAATACTCAACGAGTAGAAGATTTAATTGATACTGTAGCGTTGTTTAGACCAGGGCCATTAGATTCTGGTATGGTTCGAGTCTTTGAACGTCGTAGACAAGGAGAAGAATCAGTTACGTATCTCCACCCTAAATTAGAGCCTATCTTAAATGATACAGAAGGTGTTATTTTATACCAAGAACAAATCATGAAGATTGCTCGTGAACTATGTGGTTATACATATGGTGAAGCAGATAACTTACGTCGTATTATTGGTCGCAAGATTACAGAAGAAATGCAACCAGTCATTGACGATATGTTAGAAAGAGGATTGAAGAATGGGATTTCTAAAGACATTATGCAAGAGATATGCGATGAGATTATCACTTTTGCTAACTATGGATTTAACAAGGGCCATTCTGCGGCGTATGGGCTTTTAGCTTGGTACACAGCTTACATTAAGGCACATTATACAGCAGAGTATATGGCCTCATTAATTGATATTGTAGGTCAAGATACAAGTGGTCGTGATAAATTATCCCCTTTAATCGAGCATTGCAAAAAGATTAACATCAAGGTGCTACCACCAGATATTGGTGTCAGTCAAATGAAATGCGTTGGTAAAAATCGTACAGTTACATTAGGTTTTAACTTGATTGCTGGTGTAGGTAATTCGATTGTACCAAATGGAAATAATGCGGAACAGTTTTTAGTAGATAATGTAAATTTGAATAAGACTGTTCTTAAAAATATCGTTCGTTCTGGTGCGTGTGATAATTACACTAGCAAAACCAGATGGGAATTACTTGAATATATAGACTGGCTTAAAGATAAACGTAAATCCAAAGGCGAGTTTGTATATTCTGGCGAACAAGAAGAAAGCTATGGCCAAATGGAGTTTGCTACATTGCGATATACGTTTACTGATATGTTTGCTGACTACGACAATAGTATTGTAGATGGCAATACAAATATTCTCGCACTCATAACTAAAATTAAGAATACGAGAACAAAGAAGGGTAAACCTATGGCTTTTGTTGAAACATTGTCTAAAGACAAGGCTAGAAAGTTAGCATACTTTGGTGACAAACTTGAAGAACTAAAAAAGGGAAATATGTATATCATGCAACTGGACAATACAGTTATACGTGATTTTATTACAGCAAAAAAGAGGGCTTAATTGCCCTCCTTTTTCTTTTTGTAATTTTCCTTCAGTTCTTTGAGAATCTGTTCTTTGACAAATATGTCAATGAGTTCTACATTTTTCGGATTCATAATAAACCTATAGACTTCTTCTGTATATAGGTTATTAATATTTTCTCCGTACATAATGTATTCTGGAGTTACATCGAATATTTCCGCTAGTTTTTGTGCCATCGGTATACGCATTTCTTTAGTAACTCCGTTTTCGATACGTGAAAGTGTTGTGGTACTGTTTGCTCCCATTCGAGCTGTTAATTGTGCTTGTGTCCAACCTCGTTTTTCTCTTAGTCTTTTAACTCTTTCTCCTATAGTCTCCACATAATTCACCTCCTATTAGTTATATTATAATATGTTTTGTGGTAGAAATCCACCTAAAAGTAAAATAATTTACTGTAATTATTACTGCAATATAAACAATTTTAAAGTGGTTTTGTCTGTTTTATGTGGTTTATTTGGCGTATTATAAATGTAGAGACTACAAGAAAAGCAGTATTCATGCGTATCTTTGTAATTGGCGAACCGAATTATACATGATTTTGGTAGTTATGACCACTAAATTGTAGTATAATGAGATTTCAAAGAGCGACTACGGGGATGATTGCATATGTACGTTAAGGAGGGGACCATGCGGTTATTTATTGCAGAAAAGCCATCCATGGCTCGAGAAATCAGTAAATGTTTGCCGGAAAATAAGAATATACAAAAACGCAATGGTTATTTCATTCAAGGTGATGATATTGTTACATGGGTTGTAGGGCATGTATTACATCAAGCTGAGCCTGGTGACTATGACGATAAGTATATCCGCTGGCGCCCTCAAGATTTACCAATCGTACCTACTGAGTGGAAATTACTCGTAACCGATAGCAGTCGTCAACAGTTTGAAACCGTAAAAGAGCTGATTGGAAAAGCTGATATCATCGTCAACGCAGGTGACCCAGATAGAGAAGGTCAGTTATTAGTCGATGAGGTTTTGTATTTTGTAGGCAATACAAAACCGGTGCAACGGATTTTATTAAATGCATTGGACGAGAAATCTGTAAAATCCGCATTAGGTGATTTGCGCGATAATAAGGACTTTCACAATCTATATCAATCTGCATTAGCTAGAGCGCGTGCAGATTGGTTAATCGGGATGAATTTATCGAGGGCCTATACATTATCTGAACGGTATAAGGGGAATAAGGTAACATTGCCTATAGGCCGTGTAAAAACACCGACACTAGCACTCGTGGTACGTCGTGAACGAGAATTAGCCGATTTTAAACCGGTTGATTATTTTACCGTTAAAATTTTATATACCCATGAGAATGGTACCTTTTGGGCAACGTGGCAACCTAAGGATGAACAAAAAGGATTAGATCCAGATGGGCGTCTCATTAATAAGGGGGTTGCTGAAAGCTTAGTGCAACAGCTAGCATCAAGCCCTGATGGTGTGGTAAAATCCGTTACAAAATCCAAGAAGAAAGATTTACAACGGTTGCCATTATCACTATCGTCATTACAAGTGTTGGCGGGGAAGGCATACTCTTATGACCCTCAAACTGTACTTGATACGGCACAGAAATTATACGAGAAAAAATTGACCACCTATCCTCGTTCTGATTGTGAATATTTGCCACCTAATCAATATGGTGACCGCATGGCTATTCTCAGCAATTTAGTGCAATCGGGGGATGAAAAACTTTCACAATGGGCACAAAATGCGGATAGAAATATTAAGAGTCGTGCATGGAATGAAAAAAAGATTACTGCCCATCATGCTATCATTCCAACTACAGTTGCTTGTAATGTAAACAGCCTAACTCAAGCAGAACGTAATATTTACTTTCTCATCAGTCAGGCCTATATTGCTCAATTTTATGGAGAACATGTATATGAGCAAACAAGGATTGTAGTTGGTCAATGCGAGGAAGAATTCGTTGCCAATGGTCGCGTTGTTATTGAAGAAGGCTGGAAGTCCTTATATAAGCGTCAAAAGTCTAAGACTAACGCAGATGGTGATGAACCGGACTTAACCGATGAACGAGGTGCAGAATCGGGGCCTAAAAAGGATGCTATCGAAGAAGCAGATCATTTGCCGTCGGTTAAAAAGAATGACTCAGTTCAATATACGGATTCATCTGTAGAGTCAAAACAAACAAAACCGCCATCTCGATTTACCCCTTCTACATTATTACAAGCGATGAAGGAAATTCATAAGTTTGTTAAGAATGAAGAGTTGAAGAAACAATTGAAGGCCGTATCCGGTATCGGAACGGAAGCGACGCGGGCAAATATTATTGATGAATTAATCAGTCGTGGGTTTATGAAGACATCTGGTAAGAAACAGGTGTTATCGCCTACCGATACGGGATATCTTTTGGTAGATGCATTGCCTGATGAATTATTATATCCTGATGAAACAGCCATTTGGGAGGAACGTCTCGCCCTTATGAGTGAGGGTGAGGATACACTGGAGTCATTCCTGAAAGATCAGATTCAATTTTTACAACACTTAATTGATAAACTTGGTTTTGATAAACTGATAAGTCCTGATCAAATGATGCCCAATGTGGTCCGTACCATTTCGAATCAAAATGCAAGACGGCCTATGGATGCCAATCAAGTAAATCTGAAGGATTTACCTGAGTGTCCATCCTGTAAGAAGGGGCGATTACAACAGCGGAGTGGTAAGTTTGGCGCCTTTTTAGGTTGTACTAATTATCCGTCTTGTCGATATACTCAACCTGTAGGTGGTGGTCAAAACGAGGATTCAAATCTGGAGGTTCCGGAAGAGTCAAAGCAATATATATGCCCTCGATGCAAAAAGGGATATTTTGTAAAGCAACAGATGAGAGGACGTACTACATGGGTTTGTAGTAATCGTTCGGCTTGCAAGACGCAGTGCATGGATGTAGAGGGTGTACCGAGTATCTATGCAAATCAAAATAAATAATGGCACATAAAAAATGCGTGTAGCTTATGATATGCTACACGCATTTTTGTGTTATCTCCGTTTGCCACGTCGACCTGTTTGTGATGTAGAGGCACGGCGTTGACGAGTATTGGAGCCTTTATGGCCTCGAGCCTTATGGGCTTTTGCCTTTGTAGATTGATAGGAACTTGTGATTTTAGGCTTTGATGTTGTTTTTTTGCGTTTTGGCGCAGTGCTGGCATTACCTTTAGTTTTGATTTGCCCATCTTTTGTGTATTTTGTTAAGGTTGCTTGAATCGCACGTTCTATGCGTCGTAACCAAGATTCATCGGCTGGCGTAGCAAATGTAACGGCTATACCAGAATTACCTGCACGACCTGTACGACCAATACGATGGATGTAGTAATCTACATCATGAGGTACATCATAGTTGTATACATGAGTGATGCCCTCAATATCGATGCCGCGCGCTGCAATATCGGTAGCCACCAAAATTTGTGTTTTTGCCTTGGCAAAGTCTCGAAGTATTTGTGTGCGTCGGCCCTGTGTTAGGTCGCCGTGCATTTCAGCAATATTGAGACCTGCAGCTGTCAACTCATAGGATAGTCGAATGGCGCCTTCTCGCTTGTTACAGAACACGATTGCCAAATATGGATTATCTTCTTGGATCATCTTGATAAGGCGAGGTGTTTTGTCCTCCGGATTCATCATGTATACGCGTTGATCGATTGAGTCAAGTGTAATGTGTTTGCCTTCTGCCGTTACAGATACAGGCTTTGACATGTACGCTTTTGCTAGGTTGCGTATTTTGTCAGGAATTGTAGCAGAGAAGAGTAACAATTGTCGATTCGCATCCGTTTGACCAATTAGGTTTTCTATGTCTGGTAAAAATCCCATGTGAAGCATTTGATCCGCTTCATCTAATACTACGCGACGAATTGAATCGAGATGGAGGGAGCCGCGCTTAGCGTGGTCCAATAAGCGACCTGGTGTACCTAGGATAACGTGAGGGCGTCTACCAAGTTGTTGTAATTGAGATTCAATCGTTTTACCACCGATGAGCGGAAGAATATCTACATCCAACACAGCGCCTAGCACCTTTGCTTCGTCGGAAATTTGTTTAATGAGTTCCCGTGTTGGTGCGATAATCAGTACTTGTTCTTGATGTACATCTGTGTGAATGCGTTGCAATATAGGCAATAAGAAGGCTAGTGTTTTGCCTGTTCCTGTTTGTGCCTTTGCAATAATATCATTGCCTTTGAAGACGATAGGAATCGATTGTTCTTGAATCGGCGTTGGTTCCTTGATGCCTTGTTTTTGTAAGGTGATAATAAGTTCGTCGCAAACGCCTAAGGATTTAAAAGATTTCATGTGTCGTCCTTTCTTTAATACATATTATATTAATTATACCTAATCTATTAGAGTGGAGCAAATTTATATCATTATGGAATACTCTAGTGGATAATGAGTGTTGAATAACATCTAATTAAATAAATAAAATTCAGAAAATGAGAATCTGATGGGCGAAATTGAGATTGGAAGTTTCAATAATGATAGGAAATTCTTAAAATATAAGTATGAAAATGAGAATGAATATATAATTAATTGATAACAAGATAACCTTAATTATCATTTTCAGTAATGAGAAATCTTATTGTGCATATAATATTAAAATGGATAGACCTTTATTTTATAAGTACGTTTGGTATGTTTTTAAAATAGGTATAATCATATTTAATAATAAATATAAATATTTTGAATAACAAAATGATAATTATTGTTGAAATTATGAACTCTCATGATATAATAATTTAAGATATTAATACGCATTATTCGTTGGATATGTGTTTAATATGAGGTTGTTAGGTACAATAATTAGGAGGTGTCGTATGGCTATCAAAAAGTTAAAAGACATGAAGCCAGGTGAGTCTGGTCTTATTGTTACACTACATGGCAGTGGCAACGTTAAGCATCGTCTAATTGACATGGGTCTTGTACATGGTACAAAAATCCATGTTATGAAGTTTGCCCCTTTGGGGGATCCGGTGGAAATCAAAGTAAAAAACTTTGAATTAGCACTTCGTAATAGCGAAGCTGGCATGATTGATGTAGAGGTTCAATAGGAGGTTCACATGGCAGAAAAAGGGCAAATTCGAATTGCCTTAGCAGGTAACCCTAACTGTGGTAAAACTACAATGTTTAACAATATCACAGGGGCGAAGCAACACGT
>ERZ773265.947-NODE-947-length-16493-cov-58.547451_pt1 | contig 16493 bp, 12 predicted proteins | sample MGYA00580512_ERZ773265 | MGnify/ENA primary metagenome ERZ773265 (study PRJEB29015, sample SAMEA2738169) | human oral metagenome | biome: human oral; feature: human-associated habitat; material: saliva | place: China | collected 2183 ... | reverse complement strand
CCGCCCGTGAGAAACTCACGGACGGGTATGTCATATCACGCTGAGGGCTAAAGCCCTAGAACGCCGAAGAAGTTGCGTTCAGCACGCCGGTACCCAGACCCACAAAAATCAGGATACCCAGGGCAATGCGGTACCAGATGAAGATGCCGTAAGACTTCGACGACACGTACTTCAGGAACCAGCCGATCATCAGGTAACCCACCACAAACGCGACCAGAGTAGCCACGATGGTCGAGGGAATACCGTAGAAGCCGGTGGCCTCCTCGCCGGTGACCACCTTGAAGGTCTTGTACAGACCGGACATGAACACGGCGGGCATGGCCAGCAGGAACGAGTAACGCGCCGCAGCCTCACGGGTGTAACCCATGAAAAGACCCGCGGTAATCGTACCGCCCGAACGGGAAACACCCGGGATCAGCGCCAGCGCCTGCGCGCAACCGTATAGCAGGCCGTGACGGAACGTCAGGTCCTTCAGCTCACGCTGCTCGCGGCCGAAACGGTCCGCAAGACCCAGGAACACGGCGAACACAATCAGCATGGTCGCCACAATCCACAGGCTACGGAACTGCGTGTCGATGTAGTCCTCCAGCAGCAGACCCAAAATGCCGATGGGTAGGGAGCCAATAATAATCAGCCAACCCATGCGGGCGTCCGGGTCGTTGCGCGGTACGCGGCCGGTAAGAGCGCCAAACCACGCCTTCACAATGCGCACAATATCGCGCCAGAAGAAGATCAGAACCGCGGTCTCAGTGCCCAGCTGGGTGATCGCGGTGAACGCGGCACCCGGGTCGGCCTTCTCCGGCAGGATCTGGCCAACAATGTTCAGATGCGCCGATGACGAAATCGGCAGAAACTCTGTCAGGCCCTGAACGAAGCCCAAAATAATCGCTTGAATCCATTCCACGCCTTCAAGGATACAGCAGGGGTACGGCGACGGGGCGGTCCGCGGAGGGTGATATATCACCTCCGCAAACCGCCCCGTCCACACCGCGGAACGCCGCCGAGCGAGTCAAATGCGCCTATCCGCGCCGGATGCGCTCCCCCGCCCTCGCGGAAAACCCGCGTAGCTTAGGCGTCGCGCAGCGCACGGTTCACGGCCGAAATCATGGCCTTCAGAGCCGCACGGGTCGTCGAGTTATCCACGCCAATACCCCACAGCACGCGCGAATCCACGGCGGCCTCAACGTAGCAGGCAGCGTTCGCGGTCGAGGAGGAAGACATCGTGTGCTCGGAGTAATCCATCACGCGAATATCCACGCCCTCGCCCGAGAGGATGTTCTGCAGAGCATCCACCGGGCCGGTACCCGATGCGGTGCGGTTGTAGGTGTGACCGTTAATGTTCAGGGCCACGCGCAGGGTGGTCGCACCGGTATCGGCCGAATCAATGTTGATCGACTCGATGCGGTACTTACCCCAGCGCTTCTCGGGATCGGTGGCGGGCAAGTACTCGTCCGCGAAGATATCCCACAGCTTCTTGCTGGTCATCTCGCCGCCCTCGGCGTCGGTGCGAGCCTGAACAATCTTCGAGAACTCCACCTGCGCACGGCGCGGCAGGTCCAGGCCGTGATCCTGCTTGAGCAGGTAGGCCATGCCGCCCTTACCGGACTGCGAGTTCACGCGAATAATAGCCTCGTAGGTGCGGCCCAAATCGCGCGGGTCGATCGGCAGGTACGGGACCTCCCAGTAAACCTCATCCACGCTCTTGCCTGCCTCAGCGGCGGTGCGCTCCAGGGCCTCGAAGCCCTTCTTGATGGCGTCCTGGTGCGAACCCGAGAACGCGGTGAAGACCAGGTCGCCGCCGTACGGGGAACGCTCGTGCACCTTCAGCTGGTTGCAGTACTCGACGGTCTTGCGGATACCGTCAATGTCCGAGAAATCAATCTGCGGGTCAATGCCCTGGGTGTACAGGTTCAAGCCCAGGGTCACCAGGTCGACGTTACCGGTGCGCTCGCCGTTACCGAACAGGCAGCCCTCGATGCGGTCCGCGCCAGCCAGGTAGCCCAGCTCGGCGGCGGCCACGCCGGTGCCGCGGTCGTTGTGCGGGTGCAGCGAGAGAACGATGTGCTCGCGGTGGTTCAGGTTGCGGTCCATCCACTCCACCGAGTCGGCGTACACGTTCGGGGTGGCCATCTCGACGGTTGCGGGCAGGTTCACGATCAGCTCGCGGCCGTTCTGACCAATCTCCAGCTCGTCGGCCACGGCGTTGACCACGCGGGCCGCGTACTCCAGCTCGGTGCCGGTGAAGGACTCGGGTGAGTACTCGTAGATAATCTTCGTATCGGAAATCATCTGCTCTTCGTACTTGCGGCACAGGCGTGCACCCTGCAGGGCGATGTCGAGCACGCCCTCCTGATCCTGGTGGAACACCACGCGGCGCTGCAGCACGGAGGTCGAGTTGTAGAAGTGCACGATGGCCTGCGGTGCGCCCTCGATGGCCTCGAAGGTGCGGGCAATCAGGTGCTCGCGGGCCTGCACCAGAACCTGAATGGTCACGTCCGAAGGGATGTGGCCGTCCTCGATGAGGGTGCGCACGAAGTCGAAGTCGGTCTGCGAGGCGGAGGGGAAGCCCACCTCAATCTCCTTGTAGCCCATCTTGACCAGCAGCTTGAACATGGCCAGCTTGCGGTCGGTGTCCATGGGGTCAATCAGCGCCTGGTTGCCGTCGCGCAGGTCCACGGCGCACCAGCGCGGTGCCTTCTCCATGACCTTGTCCGGCCAGGTGCGGTCGGGAAGGTCGACAACAATCTGCTCGTGGAAGGGGCGGTACTTGTGTACCGGCATGGGGCTGGGCTTCTGGTGGTTTTTCATGATGAATTTCCTGTGGGTTGGTCCGTCTCGTGCAGCCCGCATCGGGGCCTGTGCTTTGCCCGGGTATCGGTTCCCGAGCCGTCGTCATCAAGGCGGTGCATCGTATCGATGCTGGTGAGATGCCGCGTCAAAAAGCCGGAACGGTCGCGGCAGGTTCTAGCGTGCCCCGTTCCGGCGAATAAGCAGCAGGTTTACTGCGGTGCGGTGCGCGCCGCTCATGCTCTCACCGTAAGTGGTCATGCCTCCACGCTATCACAGCCCGCAAAAGATTACCGCCGGGCCCGCCGGGCCCGTCCATCATCTGGAAGAAAACGAGGTCGACGGCTGCACCCGGCCACGCGCGCGGTCATGCACCCGGGCACACGAAAGGGGGCGCACCCACCGCAATGGCGGATGCGCCCCCCTTTACTCACCGGAGACAACCCCGTAGGGTGTCTAGAAGGCGAAGGCGGTCTGGCACTTGTTCTGGTCGGCGGTCTGGCCGCTCGCGTTACCCGCGATGGCCGCCTCCTGCTTCTCCATCGCCTCACCGGACGGGAAGTCGGTACCGATCGTCACCGACACGCCCTGAACCTCTTCGGTCGCCACCACGCGGGTGACGTTCAGCTTACCGGCAATCTCCTGGGCCTCAGCCTCGTAACCGGTCGAGTAGAACACCGTGGTGAAGTTCGTCGGAGTAGCCGAAGTACCCGGAGTAACATTCGTGTAACCCAAACCCTCAATCACCGAGGCGATCGTGGCGGAACGGCCCTCCAGGCCGGTCGCGTTGTACACACTCACCGGGGTCTCACGGTTCAGCTGAACCGCCGGGGCGGATTCTGCGGGCTTTTCCTCTTCCTTCAGCGACTTGTCATCGCGCAGACGCTGGAAGACATTATTGGCCGCTTCGGAAATCTGCAGTCGGTTCGAGTCCTGGGTCCATGGCTCGGTCGGCACGGTCGCGAACACCACGTTCGACAGGTCCACACCACCGAGGGTTGCGCCCACACCAATCAGGGTGCCGATATTGCCCAGGCCCTTGTCAACGGTCACGTTCTGGGTAATCGCCTCGGCAATACTTGCCAGGCGGCCCGGGTTCGACAGGGTTCCTTCGCTCTTGACCTTGCGCAGCAGCGAGGCCATAAAGCCCTGCTGAGCCTGAATACGACCGATATCGGAACCATCCGAGAAGCCGTGACGGCTACGCAGGAACGCAAGAGCCTGCTCACCCTCAACGGTGGAAGTACCCGCGGGAAGCTTCAAGCCGCTGTACTCATCATCAATCGGAGCGTCCACACAAACCTGAACGCCGCCAACAACCTTCGACAACTCCTTCACAGCGTTGAAGTCGACCAGCATAAAGTGGTCGATGTTCACACCGGTCAGCTTGCTAATGGTCGCCACGGTGCAGCCCGCACCGCCGCGAGAGAGCGACTCGTTAATCTGAACGTTATCCTCGGCCGGGTAGACGGTGCCGTTATCCGGGTCGGTGCACTGCGGTACCGAAACCATCAGGTCGCGGGGGAAGGACAGCACGCTCACGTTCTTGCGGTCCTTGCTGATCTGCAGGAGCATCATGACGTCCGCGCGAGCCTCAGAATTGCGGTCCTCCTCGTCACCGTAGGCGCCGTTATTGCCTTTGCGGGTGTCGGAGCCGATGATGAGGATGTCCAGCGCGCCGTTCTCCAAGCCGTCCTTATAGTTACTGATGTTCAGCTCCTGCGTGTGCAGGTTATTGCGCATACGCAGGGCGAATACGCCGCCGAAACCAACAACGATGACGAGCATGCAGGCCGTCAGCAGGGCAATCCAGCGATTACGTTTCGAGGTCATCACCGAGGTGCGCATATGGCGCCCGGTGCTTCGTAGGCGAGGTGCCTGGGGCATACCTATTCTCTTTCTGCCGGTGAGCAAGTATTTTCTCAGAGTAACATTCTTCGCTATGAGCGCCGAAAAGAAAAGGGGCGCACGTCACCCGAAAGACGCGGACTAGGCGGCGTTCTCCGGGTGACCGACCCCCTCTCGGGCGGCTGGCCTAGAAGCCCAGACGGTTCAGGGCGCGGGGGTCAGACTGCCACTCCTTAGCAACCTTCACGTGGATGTTCAGGTACACGCGGGTGCCGAGCATTGCCTCAATCTGCTCGCGGGCCTTCGTACCAATCTTGCGCAGGTTCGAGCCGCCCTTACCGATGATGATGTACTTCTGCGACTCGCGCTCCACGTACAGGTTCACGTGCACGTCCAGCAGCGGGTTATCCGCCGGGCGGCCCTCACGGAATTCCATCTCCTCAACGGTCACGGCAATCGAGTGGGGCAGCTCCTCGCGGGCACCCTCCAGGGCGGCCTCGCGCACCAGCTCGGCGATGAGGGTTGCCTCGGGCTCATCGGTCAGCTCACCCTCCGGGTACAGCGGCGGGGAGAGCGGAACGTACTGCGAGAGCAGGTCGGCGACCGCATCCACCTGGAAGTGCTGAATCGCGGACACCGGGATGATGGCCGCCCAGCCGCCCTTGCCGTCTACGGGCATCGGCTCGGAGATTTCGCCGGCGCGGCGCTGTGCTGCGGGGCCGGAGCCCTTCGCGAAGGGAGCCGAGTCGTTCTTGCCTCCCTTGCCACCCTTCTTCTGGGCGCGGTGGGCCGCACGCTTCTCGCGCTGTGCACGCTCGGCGCTCATGACCTCCTCGCCGAGGGCCTCGACGGCCAGCAGCTGTTCGCGCAGCTCGTCGGAGTTCACGGTATCGGCCTTGGTCACAATCGCGACGACCGGCTTGTTGCTCGAAGCCACCAGCTGCGATGCGATGTAGCGGTCACCCGGGCCGATCTTCTCGTTTGCCGGAATGCAGAAGCCCAGCACATCCACCTGCGAGAGGGTGCCGGCCACCAGGTCGTTCAGGCGCTCACCCAGCAGGGTGCGGGGGCGGTGAATACCCGGGGTGTCCACCAGAATCAGCTGGTAATCATCCTTGTGCACGATACCGCGAATCGTGTGGCGGGTCGTCTGCGGACGGTTCGAGGTGATAGCCACCTTCTGGCCAACCATAGCGTTCGTCAGAGTGGACTTACCCGCATTCGGGCGGCCCACCAGCGACGCGAAACCCGAACGGAAATCCTTCGGGTAGGTCGGCAGCGGGGTGTTCAAGTCCAGAGTGCTCAAATCGAGCGGGGTGTACTCCTGGTCCATTGTGTTTCTCCTTATCAAACCCCGTGCGGGGTGTGTGGGGTGTCAGCCTCATCTGCCTGCGCCTTCGGGGCGGCGGCGGGCTGGCTCAAAGTGTGTATGGGATGATGCGGTGTCTACGTTCGATATTTAGCGGTTGCCGTGCTTGTCGGTAGCAGGTTCAGCCTCTGCGGTATCTCCCGGAAGGTCCGGATGCGCATGCGGCTCAGCCACAGCGGGCGGCTCGGTATCCACGGTGAGAAGGTCAGCGACCTCAGCAGAATGAGCCTCTGAGGAACCCTCAGCGTTCTCCTGCTCATCACGAGGCGGCTCGTACCAGGCCTGCAGCATATCCACCTGGTGGCGGCGGCCAGACGAACCAATCGCACGAATATGAATGCCGTCAATCTCAATCTCAGAACCAACAATCGGTACCATACCCAGGTGCTTGGCGAGCAGGCCGCCGACCGTGTCGACGTCCTCATCCTCCAGGTCGATACCGAAAATCTCGCCGAGCTCATCAATACCCAGACGAGCCGACAGACGGAACGTGCCGTCATCGTTCAGCGTGTACTCGGGGCGCTCGTGGTCGTACTCGTCAGAGATATCGCCGACCAGCTCCTCAATCAGGTCCTCCAGAGTAACCAGACCGGCGGTTCCGCCGTACTCATCAACCACAATCGCCACGTGCGTGGACTCGCGCTGCATATCGCGCAGCAGGTCCATGGCGCGCTTCGTCTCGGGTTCGAATCGGGCCGGGCGCATGATCTCCACCAGGGTTGGCATGGGGGTACCCTCGGGGGCCTCGGAGTGCAGAATGTAGGCGCGCATCGAATCCTTGAGGTAGAGAATACCCAGGATCTCGTCGCTCGAATCGCCAATCACCGGCATGCGGGAGTAGCCCGAACGCAGGAACAGGCTCAGCGACTTGCGCAGCGGTACGTCGCGACCCACGGTGAGCATATCGGTGCGGGGCACCATGAGCGAGCGGATGCGCAGGTCGTCCATCTCGAACACGGACTGCACCATCTGCGCCTCGTCGTCCTCGATGGTCTCGGCGTCGGAGGCTCGCTCCAAGAACTCGCGCAGCTCCTCTTCCTCGAACACGCCGGCGGGGGCCTCTGCCTCGCGGGCCGGGGCGATGCGCGTCGAGAGGTGATCGAGCAGGCCGGTCACGGGGGTCAGCAGCTTCGACAGGTAATGCACCGGGCGGGCCAGCACGCGAATCGACGAAACCGGGCGGTTGCGCCCCGCGGAGCGCGCCAGCACGTGTAGCACCGGGTAACCTACCAGCGCAACGATTACGAGGGTCAGCACGGTGGCGAGCGCGTGCACCTCAACCAGGTTCAGCAGGAAGGTCATGGTGGCGAGCACTGCGGTGGCTGCCGCAATGAGGCGCGTCAGGCGTAGCGGGTGCGTGTACACCTCGGAGTCACCGTCGAGGGTGCGCTGCAGAACGTGTGCGCCGAGCGTGCCGGGATGCGCCTCCACGGCTTCTTCCGCCTCGTTGTGCGGCAGGTACGTGAACGCGGTTTCGGCAATTGCGGCCACCACCGTGAAGCCGAGCGCCACGACAGCCAGCAGAATCGAGATGAAAATACCCATGCCGCTCCCCTAGTGTCGAGTCTCGACCGGTGCGGGTCGGCCCAGGAACTCTTCGAGAATCGAACGCTGAATACCGAACATTTCGGCTTCCTCTTCTGCGGTTCCGTGGTCGTAGCCGAGGCAGTGCAGAATACCGTGGGTGGTGAGCAGGCACAGCTCATCCAGGGTGCTGTGACCCGCGTCTGCGCCCTGACGTGCGGCGACGGGCGGGCAGAGGATGATGTCGCCGAGCATGCCGCTGGAGGGGTTTTCGGGGGTTCCCGGTTCCAGCTCGTCCATGGGGAAGCTCATCACGTCGGTGGGGCCGGGCAGGTCCATCCACTCGATGTGCACGCGTTCCATCTCGTCTTCGTTCACGATGGCGATGGACAGGTAGGTGTCATCGGCAAGGTGCATGCGCTTGAAAGCGTGCTCGACGAGGCGGGTGAGCACCTCGGTGTCTACCGCCTCGAAGGATTCGCGGACGAACGCGTCGGTTGCCGGGTCAGCACCGGTTGCGGGTTCTTCGCAGTCGAATTCAATCTCTGCCACCGTTTAGCGTCCTTCCGGGGTGGTCTGTGCGTTATCGGCGTTCTTATCAGCGTTCTTTTCGGAGCCGCCGTTGATGCCGGCGCGGTCCAGAAGCTTCTCGGCCGCGGCCTCGATGGTGGCGCGCTTGACCTTGCGGTTGCGCTTGCGTTCCATCGCCTTCTGGTCTTCGCCCCACTGGTCGTAGGCGGACACAATGTTCGACACCAGGGTGTGACGAACCACGTCAGAGGATTCCAGGATGCTGAAGTGAATGTCCTCCACACCCTGCAGAATGTTGCGCACCTGCTTCAGGCCGGATGCGGCGCCACCGGGCAGGTCAACCTGCGTAATATCGCCGGTAATGACCATCTTCGAGCCGAAGCCCAGGCGGGTCAGGAACATCTTCATCTGCTCGGCGGTGGTGTTCTGCGCCTCGTCGAGGATGATGAACGCGTCGTTGAGGGTGCGGCCGCGCATGTACGCCAGCGGTGCGACCTCAATGGTGCCAGCCTCCATAAGCTTGGGGATGGTTTCGGGTTCGAGCATGTCGTGCAGCGCGTCGTAGAGCGGGCGCAGGTACGGGTCAATCTTCTCGTTGAGGGTGCCGGGCAGGAAGCCCAGACGCTCGCCGGCCTCCACGGCGGGGCGGGTGAGGATAATGCGGTTCACCTCGTGGCTCTGCAGCGCCTGCACTGCCTTCGCCATGGCGAGGTAGGTCTTACCGGTACCCGCCGGGCCGATACCGAAGATCACGGTGTTCGCGTCGATAGCGTCCACGTACTTCTTCTGGTTAATGGTCTTGGGGCGAATCGTGGTGCCGCGGGTGGACAGGATGCTGGTAGACAGCGAGTGCGCCGGGTTGCTCAGCTCCTCGCCGAGCATGCCCATGAGGCGGTGAATCACCTGAACGGTAATCTGCGTGTCGTGGCTGGAGAGCACACGCAGCTCGTTCAGCAGCTTTGCTGCGGTGTTGACGGCCTCGGAGGGGCCGGTGATGAGCACGTCCAGGTCCTTGGGGCGCAGGCTAATCTGCTCGAAGTAGTCCTCGATGATGCTCAGGTGCGCGTCCTGCGGGCCGAGCACGGCAATCATCTCTGCGGCGCTTTTGAAGGATACGGTGCGTGCGGTCGATAGCGGTCGGGAGGTAGTCATATGGGCTCCTTGGCTAGTGATGTATTACAAGTATAGATGTGCGTGATGCGTCACGCCCCGGCCGGGTTCCAGCAGTTGGGTTTTACCGGCCGGGTTTAGCGGCGGCGCTCTACCAGCGGCCCAGCACCACGTTTAGGGTGCACATGGCGGCGGACCCGGCGGTGGAGGAACGCAGCACCTCGTCGCCCAGCAGCGCCAGGTGCGCGCCGGCCTCGGTGAAGAGCTGCACCTCGCGGTCGCTGATGCCGCCCTCGGGGCCGACGAGCAGGTAGATTTCTTCGGGCAGGTTTTCCCCGCCCGCAAGCTTGGCGGCCTGAGCGCTCAGTCGTTCGGTGGCCTGCTCGTGCAGGATGAACACAGCAGAACCCCGCCCGGTGACCTCCTCGATGAGCTCCACCAGGTCGGTGGTGCTGTACAGGTCGTACACCTCGGGAATGAGCGCGCGGCGGGACTGCTTCGCGGCGGCGGTCACCGTGTTCTGCCACTTGGTGTGCGCCTTGGCGGCGCGTTCTCCCTTCCAGCGCACAATCGAACGGTCCGCGCTCCACGGCAGCACGCCGTACACGCCTAGCTCGGTGGCGGTCTCGATGGCGAGCAGGTCGCGACCGTCCTTCGCGAGCGCCTGCACCAGGTAGATGCGAGGGCTGGTGTGTTCCTCGCGGAGCTGCTCCACGCGCACGATGACACCGCGGTCGGTCAGGGAGTGCACGGTGCCCACGGCTCGGCGGCCGGTGCCGTCGCCCAGGTCGATGCTCTCCCCCACTTCCATGCGCTTGACGAGGGCGTGCTTGCCCTCGGGGCCGTCCAGCTCGAAGGATGCGCCGGGGGTGAGGGTCTCGTACTCTTCGGCGCTGATGTAGAAGATGGGGGCGCTCATGGTGCTCCTTGGGTTCTTATGGGCGGTGCTTCGTGCGGGAGGTGCGGTTCGACGCGGCTGCGAGGCGCGGTCGCCGTCTCGGGGTCGTCCCCGCATAAACGCGGCGGATGCGGCGCCCACCGGAAAGGCCCGGCGGGTACCGCATCCGCTACAGAGATTTACTTGAACTGATCCTTCAAGCGGGAGAACAGGCCACCGCGCTGCTTGACCTGGGAGCCCTCGTTCAGCGGCTCGTTGCGCAGGGCCGCGAACTGGCGCAGCAGCTCGCGCTGTTCCTCGGTCAGGTCGGTCGGGGTCGTCACCTGAACGCGCACGAGCAGGTCGCCGCGGCGTTCGGTGCCGAGCACGGTTGCGCCCAGGCCGTTGAGGGTAATCGTGTCGCCGCTCTGGGTGCCGGCGGGGATGCTGACTTCCTGGTCGCCGTCGAAGGTCTTCAGCGGAATGGTGGTGCCCAGTGCCGCCGCGGCCATGGGGATGTTCACGGTGGTGGCCAGGTTGTCGCCCTCGCGGCTAAAGTACTTGTCGCGCTTGACGTTCAGGTCGACGTACAGGTCGCCGTTGGGGCCACCGTGCAGGCCGGCCTCGCCCTTACCGCGCAGGCGGATGCGTGCCTGGTCGTGCACGCCGGCGGGAATCGTGAAGGTCAGCGGCACGTCTTCGCGCACGCGGCCCTGGCCGTGACATTCGGGGCAGGGGGTCTTGATGACGGTGCCGTAGCCGTGGCAGTCGGGACATTCGACCTGCTGCATGACGGTGCCGAGGATGGACTGTACGCGGCGCTGCATGTAGCCGTGGCCGGCGCAGGTGGTGCAGGTTTCGGGCTGGGTGCCCTCGGCGGTACCTTCGCCGTTGCAGGACTTGCAGGTCACGGCGGAGCGGCGCTCGATGGTCTTCTCGACGCCGAACACGGCGTCCTGCAGGCTGATGGAGACGGTAATCAGGTCGTCCTGGCCCTGACGCACGCGGGATGCGGGGCCGCGTGCACCCGCGCCGCCGCCGGTGAACATGTTCAGCAGGTCTTCGAAACCGCCGAAGCCGCTGAATCCGCCGCCAGGGTAGCCGCCGCCTCCGGGGTAGCCTGCGCGGCCCTGTTCGTCGCCGGTGGTGTCATAGTTGCGGCGCTTTTCGGGGTCGGAGAGCACCTCGTAGGCGAGGGTGACGCGCTTGAACTCTTCGGCAGCGTCCTCGGAGGGGTTCACGTCGGGGTGCAGCTGGCGTGCCTTCTTGCGGTAGGCCTTCTTGATCTCTTCGGGGCTGGCGTCGTTCGATACGCCGAGAGTCTCGTAGTGGCTCATGTGTCTGTGTTCCTGTTCCTCTCAAGATGGTGACGGCGCTCGATGAGTGCGCCGCCAACATAGTCGTATCAATTCTATGGGATAGTGTACGCGAGCCGATACAATGGCTAGGCTGAAAGGGGCCGCTCCCGCTATCCGCTTAATCCGCGGCGCGCCTGCGGCCCGTCGGCGGTTATTGGGCGCCCGAGGCTCTCAGATCGCCCGCCGCCTACTCTCATCGGCTACGTCCGCACCATCCGAAGGAGAATACCTTGAGTACCCACCACTCCCCCTACGGCTGGGGCGCACAGGATCTGAACGCAGACCGCCTGAGCCGCAAGGCCCCGCCCGCCCGCAAGGTTCCCCTGCAGCGGGGCTTGCTCATTGAGAGCGTGGACGGTTGGGTGGGCGAGGTGGTGCGCGCCGAACGCATCGGCGGCGCTATCTTCTTCGGTCTGGAGGATGCCAAGGGCCGCGTGAAGAATTACCCGCTCGGCACCGGCTACCTGATTGAGGGTGAGCCCGTTGAAATCATCGCTCCGGCACCGGCGAAGGCGCCCAAGCGCACGATTTCTCGGTCGGGTTCCATCGCCGTGAAGAACGCCCCCGCGCGGGTTGCGCGCGCCTCCCGCATCTGGGTTGAGGGTCTGCACGATGCCGAGCTGGTGGAGAAGGTTTGGGGCCACGACCTGCGCGTTGAGGGCATCGTGGTGGAGCCGCTGCACGGTGTGGACGACCTGGCCGGCGCGGTGCGCGAGTTCGCCCCGGGCCCGGGCCGCCGCCTGGGCATCCTGGTGGATCACCTCATTGAGGGCACGAAGGAACAGCGTATCGTCGCGGAGGCGCTGGCCGTTCCGGGTGCGGCGGGGCACGTGAAGATTGTGGGCCACCCGTTCATCGATATTTGGCAGGCGGTCAAGCCCTCGGTTCTGGGCCTGAAGGCCTGGCCGCAGGTGCCGCGCGGCGAGGACTTCAAGAAGGGCACGCTGCGCCGCCTGGGCCAGCCGCACGAGACGCAGGCGGATGTGGCGCAGGCCTGGAAGCACATCCTTTCGCGGGTGGATTCCTACGCCGATTTGGACCCGACCCTGCTGGGGCCGGTGGAGTCGCTCATCGACTTTCTCACCGAGCCCGGCGCGTAACCGCGCTGTGCGAATGTGAGTTTGCTCAGAACCTTGCAATCCAGCGCATTAACCGCCGGCGGGGCTGGCTTGAGGCGGTACAATGGTGGAGCACCGATGCGGCCGCTCCGTTGAGCCGCGGCGGTGCTTCACTACACTCAAGGGCCGTCACCACCCACACGGTTCGCCCCATTCGGGCGGATTCGCCGTTCGACGGTGACCACCACAAGATACTTCGATTGAACCAGGATTTTCGTGACTAACGACGCACGCCCGACCACCGGGCCTCAGAAAACCCGCAAGATTAGCGTGATTCAGGACCGTAACCGCGCGACTCTCGCGCATTTCGGGGGGATTCTCGGCATTCTTCCCTCCGCCGCGGTGTTCTACGTGAGCCGCCGTAACGCACCCTTCGCCGAGCAGGAAGCTTTCGAGGCCATGAACTTCACCCTCGTGCCCTCTCTTCTGATTGTTGTCTGCTTCATCCTGGGCTTTGTGCCCGGCCTGGGTAACATTGCCCTGGTGCTGGGGATGCTCGTGTGGCTGTTCATGGCGATTGCTTCGGTACGCGCCGGCATTGAGGTTAATCGCGGTGAGCCGTACAGCTACCGCGTGAACCCGCGCCTGCTCGACCGCGTGGTGAAGAGCAACTAGGTTAGGGCACCCGGTGAGCAGCTAATGCCGAACCGGTTGCGTTCACGAACGTCGCACCGCATTTTGAATACTTAATTTGAATACTTAAGGGGCCCGCACCACTCGGTGCGGGCCCCTATCGGTTAAGTCTGCGTCTTCGGTACCCGTCGGTTCGCCTCTCGAGTCTGCTCCCCTATTGAGTCTGCACGTTGGGCCATTAAGTCAGTTTCGTGCCGCCCGCGAACCGGTTGAGGCTATCGCGGATCCGGGAGAGGCACGTAACGGCACCAAACAACCCCGCTGGAAATCGTCGTTAAACGATCGTGGGCCCCTGTTGCCAGGAGCCCACAACCGTATTCACTCAACTTCAGCAAAGACGAGAACACGCTGTTAGACATATACCGTCCTGCCATGAACTATTATGGCACAGCCTAACCTTCAACCACAACTTGAGAAACGCTTTTTGGAGAAAGTTTTTAGGCCTTGGCGGCGGCTTCCAAAACCCGGTGACCGGCACCTCACGAAAACCCATTAAAAACCCACATACCTTTAAGCTGGTCCAGCGAAAATTTCTGAATCAAACCCAAAGATTCCACACCAAAGCCCACCGATAAGCGGTCGAAAATCCCTCAGAAAAAATTTAAAAATTTTTTTCTCGCAACATTCGCGCGGCCCGGCTGGGTTCGGCGAAACGAGGCCGCCTCCCCCGGCGCCCGGGGTAGGTGTCAGAGGGGCGGGTACCTCATTCCCCGAGCGTCAGTCTTCGGCAGCCTCCGAGACCTCCGGGAGTAGCTCGCGCGTCACGGCGTCGCCGAGCAGGCGGCCCTTGAGGGTCAGGCGCACGTGCGCATCCGGGTCGGGCTCGGCGGAGGCGGTGAGCGCATCCGGTTCGATGAGCCCCTGGGAGATAAGCCAGCGCAGGGACGCGCCCAACTGCGCCTCGTCGTGGACGGCGAGTAGCTCGCGCATCGCCAGGCCCTCGCGCACACGAATCATGAGCATGATGGTCTCGAAGGCGCGGGTTGAGGCGTCCAGCACCTCACGTGCCGCCGCCGGGGACTCCCCCGCACGCACCTTCTGCGCGTACGGCACCGGGTGCTTCACGTTCCACCAGCGGGTACCGTTCACGTGCGAGTGCGCGCCGGGGCCGATGCCCCACCAGTCCTGGTTGCGCCAGTAGGCGAGGTTGTGGTCGCTGCGGGTGTCCTCGCTGCGCGAGTAGTTGGAGACCTCGTACCAGTTGTAGCCGGCTTCGGTGAGCAGCTCTTCGGCGAGCAGGTACATGTCCGCCATGAGGTCCTCATCGGGCACGGTGTATTCGCCGCGGCGAATCTGCGCGGCAAGCTTGGTGCCGTCCTCCACGATCAGCGAGTACGCCGAAATGTGGTCGGGCTCGTAGGAGATCGCGGCGCGTACGCTCTGCTCCCACTGCTGCAGGCTCTCCCCCGGCGAACCGTAGATGAGGTCCACGGATACCTGCAGGCCGACCTCCTTGGCCCAGGCGACGACCTTCGGCACGTTCGACGGCGTGTGGGTGCGGTCGAGCACCTTCAGCACCTCGGGCACGACGGACTGCATGCCGAAGGACACGCGGGTGAAGCCGCCTTCCTTGAGGGTCTGCAGGTCTTCACGGGTGACGGAGTCGGGGTTCGCTTCGGTGGTGACTTCTGCGCCTTCGACGAGGCCGAATACGTCGATGGCTGCCTGCAGGATGCGTACGAGGTCGCGGGCGGGTAGTTTGGTGGGGGTGCCGCCTCCGAAGAAGACGGTGTGCATGGGGCGTTTTGCGACGCCGGAGGTTTCGAGGGTGCGGGCGGCGAAGAGGATTTCTGCGATGGCGTCGTCGGCGTAGGTGCCGAGGCCGATGCCGTCGCCGAAGTCTTCGGTGGCGTAGGTGTTGAAGTCGCAGTAGCCGCAGCGTACGGAGCAGAAGGGGATGTGTACGTAGAGGCTGAAGTCGCGGTTTTCGCATCCTGTCGCGCTGGTGGCGGGGATGCGCCCGTCGCGGGGTGCGGGGTCGCCGGTGGGCTGGGCGGGCATTCTGCCTCCTGGAAGTGGGTGTACGGGTCGTGAATCAATAATATGGCGGGCGGCATCAATAGACAGCGTGCAGAGAACCCGGCGGTACACGAGGCACCAGCCGGGTTCTCCACAATCAACAGGTCAGCACACAGCCGGAAAAGCTACAAAGCAGCGAAGGCTACTTCTTCTTTTCCTTCTCCTCGCTCGAAGACAGTGCCGCAATGAAGGCTTCCTGCGGAACCTCCACACGACCGACCATCTTCATGCGCTTCTTGCCTTCCTTCTGCTTCTCCAGCAGCTTACGCTTACGCGAAATATCGCCACCGTAACACTTCGAAAGAACGTCCTTACGCATCGCGCGAATATTCTCGCGGGCAATAATACGCGAACCGATAGCCGCCTGAATCGGCACCTCAAACTGCTGGCGAGGAATCAGCTCGCGCAGCTTCGAGGTCATCATCAGGCCGTACGAGTACGCCTTATCGCGGTGAGTAATGGCGCTGAACGCATCCACCTTCTCACCCTGCAGCAGGATGTCGACCTTCACCAGGTCAGCCTCTTCCTCACCGTCGAACTTCCAGTCCAGCGACGCGTAGCCGCGGGTGCGGGACTTCAGCTGATCGAAGAAGTCGAACACAATCTCTGCCAGGGGCAGGCGGTAACGCATCTCCACGCGGTCCTTGGAGAGGTAATCCATGCCGCCCATCTGGCCGCGGCGGGACTGGCACAGCTCCATGATCGCGCCAATGTACTCGCTCGGGGCAATAATCGTACACGCCACCATGGGCTCGCGAATCGTCGCGACCTTACCCTCGGGGAATTCGCTCGGGTTGGTCACGCGCTTAGCGTTGCCCGCCTCGTCCACCACGTCGTAAATAACGTTCGGTGCGGTCGAAATCAGGTCCAGGTTGAACTCGCGTTCCAGGCGCTCACGCACAATCTCCAGGTGCAGCAGACCCAGGAAGCCACAGCGGAAACCGAAGCCCAGAGCGGCAGAGGTCTCCGGCTCGTAAATCAGCGCGGCGTCGTTGAGCTTCAGCTTATCCAGCGCGTCACGCAGGGCCGGGTAATCCGAACCGTCAATCGGGAACAGGCCAGAGAACACCATCGGCTTGGGGTCCTCATAACCGCCCAGGGACTGTTCGGCGGGCTTCGCGGCGGAGGTGACGGTATCACCCACACGGGACTGGCGCACGTCCTTCACGCCGGTAATGAGGTAACCCACCTCGCCCACGCCCAGGCCCTTCGACGGGACAGGCTCGGGCGAAATCACGCCGATTTCAAGCAGGTCATGCTCCGTGCCGGTGGACATCATCTTAATCTTCTGACGCGGCTGCAGGCTACCGTCCACAACA
>ERZ773265.945-NODE-945-length-16516-cov-3.447725_pt1 | contig 16516 bp, 26 predicted proteins | sample MGYA00580512_ERZ773265 | MGnify/ENA primary metagenome ERZ773265 (study PRJEB29015, sample SAMEA2738169) | human oral metagenome | biome: human oral; feature: human-associated habitat; material: saliva | place: China | collected 2183 ... | reverse complement strand
TGGAGCTGGGGATCAAGGCCAAATCGGAAGCAGAGAAACGGAGCGCGTGATGAGTGCCAAAGGTGTGAGACTACTGAAAGTCTTCAAGGCGTTGGAAGCCCATCCGATTATCGGTATCAGCAACAAGGAAATTTCAGACGGCCTCGGTATTTCGCCGGTACATGTCAGCCGGGACTTGGAAGACCTGATTGCGGAGGGTTTGGTGGTCAAGCTGGATAACGGCAATTTTGCGTACAGCATTAAAACCTTGCAAATCGCGGAACGTTTCAGACAGCAACAAGAACGTTTGACTGCACGTTTGCAGGAAATTGAACAACGAGTTTATTAAATGCGACGACGTCGTCGCATTTGCAGGAGATAAAAATGGAAGTATTAGGACACGCGGTTGGCGCAACGGCAAACGAACTGGCAATACACAGCATGGCGGTTATGGATCGTTTTTCAAATGGCGAGGCTTACAACGAGGCTGTTTGGATTGAACGTGGACGTTTTGCGGTACGCCAAACAATGGAAGGTATGTTTGAGCTGGGTCGCGCACTCATCATCATCAAAGAGCATACGCCGCATGGCCGTTTTGCTGAGATTGCCGAGAAAGAGTTTGGCTTAGGCCGACGTGAATCGCAACGCTTAATGAATGCCACGTTGCGCTTTATTGACCCAAAAATGAAACAGGCGCAGCCACAGCTGATGAAACTCGGAAAGTCCAAACTGCTGGAGCTGCTGGTGGAAGATGACGACACCTTGTTGGAGTTTGCCGAAGGCGGCGAAATCAACGGCAATACGCTTGATGATGTTGACCGTATGACTGTTAAGGAGCTGCGTGTGGCCTTGCGCGAGAGCCGCGAGACGGCGGAAGCGAAAGACAAAGTCATTGCCGACAAGAACAAGAAGGTCGACGAGCTGGCCGAAAAGCTGGCTAAGAAGCAAACCGGTGTAAGAGAGCCGAAGGCGGAAGATGTGGGCAGTGAATTGACGATGCAGTTATCAAGTCTTGAGGTTGGTATCCGCAGTCAAGTGAGCCGTCTGAAAGATTTGTTCGACCAACTTAATGCGCACAGTGAGGCGCACGGGATTAGTCATCAGGCAAAAATGGTCGGGGCGTTGAATCAGATTATTTTGGATTGCAACGGCATCCGCGAGAGCTACGCTCTACCGATGGAAGCCCCTCAAGATGAGACGCCGGAGTGGTTGGGAGAATAAATCATGAACGCCGGATTGGTAGAAAGACTGACTGAAATCGAGGCTCAAGCCGCTTTGCTTGGACGGGGAGAACGGTCGGAGTATCTGAAACGGTCGGCACAGGATTTAGGGGTATCGCTCGCTACGCTCTATCGGAAATTGGAGTCTGTGAGTGTTAAGCCGAGCCGAAAACGGCGAAGCGATGCCGGTAAAACGGAACTGAAGCTGGAAGAAGCCAAACTGATTTCGGCTGTACTGGTGGAGGCCATGAGGCGCAACGGCAAGCGGTTGATGTCGGTCAAGCAAGCAGTGGAGATGCTGCGAGCCAACGGCAAAATCGAGGCGGCGCGGATTGATGAGGAAACGGGGGAAGTAAGTCCTCTTTCTGAAAACACCATTACCCGGGCTTTACGAGAGTACAAGCTACATCCCGACCAATTACTTCAGCCTGATCCTGTCAGCCGTATGAAATCTGAACATCCGAATCATTGCTGGCAAATCGACCCTAGTTTGTGTGTTTTGTATTACCTGCCGCGACACGGCAAGGATACGGGGCTTAGGGTGATGAAAGAGGAGGAATTCTACAAAAACAAACCTAAAAATGTTGTGAAGATTGAGCAAGACCGCGTGTGGCGTTACACCGGCACCGACCATGCCAGTGGAACGATTGTCGCCCGGTACTACTTCGGTGGCGAGACGAGTGCGAACTTGTGCGATTTCTTCATCTTCATGATGCAAGCCAAGGAGGATGTATATAAGGACCCTATACGCGGTGTGCCGCGCATGGTCATGCTTGACCCGGGAAGTGCGAATACGTCGTCTGCTTTTAAAACGCTGTGCAAGTCGCTTGATGTGCATGTGCAGATCAATAAACCCGGCAACCCCCGTGCCAAAGGTCAGGTAGAGAAAGCCAATGACATTGTGGAAACATCTTTTGAAAGCGGTTTGCGCTTTACTGAGGTGCACGATATCGACCAACTGAATGCCCTGGCAGAGCGTTGGATGCGTTACTACAACGGTACGCAGATTCACAGCCGTCACGGTATGACCCGCTATCAGGCGTGGAACAAAATCAAACCGGAGCAGCTGATCCTGCCGCCTCCTGCGGAATATTGCCGAGAGCTGGCAATCAGTGCGCCAAAAGAAGCCAAGGTATCGGCTGATTTGGAAATACGCTTCGGCGGTCGTTTCTACAGTGTGAAAGCCATTCAGGGCATATTGGTTGGGCAGAAGGTTTTAGTAGCCAAAAACCCTTGGGAAGAGAACGGAGCGCGAGTAGCAACGTTTGATGCAGACGGCCGCGAAACATGGGTGGCTGTGCCGGAAGTGGTGTTTGACGATATGGGCTTCAGAGCCGATTCGGCAGTCATCGGCGAGGAGTACAAGGCACCGGGTAATACTGCTACCCAGCAACATGCGAAGGAACTCGACAAGATGGCTATGGGTGCGGAAACGCTGGAACAGGCCGCAGCCAATCGAAAAGGCAAGGCTGTACCGTTCGGCGGATCTATAGATCCATTCAAGCACCAAGAAGATACGCTCGCTACACGCAATACGCTCTATTTGGATCGTGGCGGCCAGCAGATGGAATACAACCGGATGGAAGTCGCCGAGCAGGTGTTGAGCAAGGTGGAAATGGCGAAGCTGTTGAAGCCGCGTATCGAAGCCGAAGGTGGAGACTGGAAACAGGCTGTTGCGCTCATTACCAAACATTATCCAGGCGGTGTGGCCGCCAGTCAGTTGGAAGCGGTTTTTGACAAGCTGAAAACGGCAGGCCGTCTGAAATTACATAAAACCGGTTAGGCAAATGCGACGACGTCGTCGCATTTGGAAGGAGAACAAAATGAAAGAAACCATTGAAATCGAACGTGAAGAATACGAAAAACTCATTAATGTGGCCACCGCAGCCGGAGTGCTTTCCAGCCGCTTTATGCCCAAAGTCAATTATGGCGCAAGCTGCCTAGATGCGGATGCAATTGTGGCAATGAACGAGTTTCATCAAGCGATTCGGGATTTTGAGCAATGAAAGAATGGCAGGTAAATTGAAACTGGTTATAAAGGAATTTGGAAATGGAATTAAATATTACAGGTAAACAACTATTTATTATCCGAGAAGATGGATTAATGGATGACTATGAAGTACAGGTTGCCATTGATTTCGATTTCCCATGTGTTAAGGAAAAAATCAAGTATATGTCAATGTTTTGGAGTGGTCATCCTGAAGAATCCGCACCTCTTGAAGAACATTTAGATTTTCTGCTCCGCCTGATCGCAGTGGATACGTTCTATTTAAAAAATGGAGAAGGGTACAACGACTATGGTGTAGCTAAAGAGTTTGCAGAACGTGAAGGCTATTACCCTTTAGACGGTAGTCACGGAATTTTAGTGAAAACATCATATTTCCCTGAAGTCGACATGGATTCTTTCAGGGTGAAAACACAAAAAGCTTATACAGGTGAGTTTGAAATTTCTCCTCCTAAGTGGTGATGTATGAAGCAGACATTTAAACAAATCGGCAAATCCTACGCAACCGCCGCTGCCGAAATCGGCTGCAGCAAGCCCATGCTGGTGGCGGTGGTGAACCACGGAACATGGCCGAAAAAAGGCGCAGACAAGCTGCGCGCGAAGTTGAAACAGTATTTTGAAACAAATGGTGCGGATATTCCCGCTGGCCTGAGAAACGAGCCGGAAGCCGCACCTGCCCACCCTAATGAAAGAGAGGACACTGAGATGTTATTACGAAAAGCAACCCTGACACAAGCTGCCAAGCAACACTTCGGCATTTTTAAAGACCCGTTTAACGATGAAATCCAGTCTGCCGACGATGTGTACATGACACCGGATGTGCGTTATGTGCGCGAGGCGATGTTTCAGACGGCCTGCCATGGCGGTTTTGTGGCGGTGGTCGGTGAAAGCGGCGCGGGTAAATCTACACTGCGCGAAGACCTGCAAGACCGTATCACCCGCGAAGGCCGTCAGATTGTGTTGATTGAGCCTTATGTGCTGGCAATGGAAGACAACGACCAAAAGGGCAAGACACTCAAAGCGGTACATATCGCTGAGGCAATTTTGGAGGCGGTTGCGCCCGGAACAAGCCCAAAACGCAGTCCGGAGGCTCGTTTCCGCCAAATTCATCGCGCTCTGACTGAAAGCGCAAAAGCTGGTAACAAGCACCTGCTGCTGATTGAAGAGGCTCATGGCCTGCCTCTGCCGACCCTGAAACACTTGAAACGCTTTTTTGAGCTGAAGAACGGTTTTGAACGACTGCTAGGCATTGTCTTAATCGGACAGACGGAGTTGGCGCAAAAGCTCAGCGAAAACAATCCTGCTGTGCGCGAGGTGGTGCAACGTTGCGAGGTGGTTACCCTCCTGCCTCTGACCGACGGCAAGCTGGAAGGTTATTTGAAACACAAGTTTGCCCGGGTCGGTGCAGATGTTTCAAAAGTTTTGAACCAAAGTGCGGTGGATGCGGTAGCAGAACGTTTGACTGTGAAGAGCAGAACGAGCAAAGGAATTGAACAGAACAGCCTGCTCTATCCTCTGGCCGTCAATAATCTTGTGGCTGCGGCGATGAATCAGGCGGCGGAATTGGGTTTCGAGCTTGTTGACGGCGATGTGGTACGGGGGGTGTGAGATGAAAAAATATGAAATCGAATTTGCCATTGTAATTGTGCTGCTGTCCATCGTCGTAGCCATACAGGCAATGCTGACCGAGCCTTGCCGACAAAAACAGCCTATGCAGATCAACGTCTATGACAGGGGACAATACAAATGAGGGGCTTATGGATATTGACCGTCATGCTCGCCTCCTGTCATCCGGTCGCACCAACGGCAGATCAAAGAGATGCTCTGGAAGCCGATAAAAACTGGGAGGCAGTTTACGGCGGGATGAGCGAGACAGACAAAATAACAGGCGTGGTTTTGGAGCCCGCGGGAGAAGAAAAATGAACAGGGATTACAGCAAAATCAAAGTGTCGGTATGGCGCGAAAAAGGCGACCATCTTGTCACTGAGCTGACAACGGTGTCGGGTAAGTTTGTGATGATGTATGTGTCATCTCGGCTATCGGATGAAATTGAGGATGTGGTTCAGACGGCATTGCGGTGTTTGAGCCGTAAGGATTTGGAGGCGGCGCGATGAAAGTACGCTGCCCTACCTGCGGTGCGGTAATGAGCTTGGATGTATTAATCGCCCATGACGATGCCCGTGAAGCCCTGATTGCCCTGACCGGCATTTCAGACGACCTTTTTAAGGCGGTATTGCGGTATCTGACGCTGTTTCGCCCCGCCGAAAAAGATTTAAGTTTTAACCGGGTTTCAAAGCTTATTGGCGAGATTGCGCCGATGATACGGGAGGGCGAAATCGTCCGTAACCGTAAAACTTACCCGGCTCCGCGTGAGGCTTGGATTTGGGCGGCAACACGATGCCTTGAGGCACGGGACGCAGGAAAGCTGACGCCGCCGCTGACCAGCCACGGTTATTTGTTGGAAAACATTACGTTTTGGTCGCCTGAAAAGACAGCGGGAACGGCGGTTTTGCCCTCTCCCCAACCCTCTCCCACGGGAGAGGGGGCAAGCACCAAATTGAGGAGCGGGTTGGGCGGTTTGATGGAGTGGTCAAATGGAGGCGAACAATAACTGGCTTAAAAAAGCAATCGCGCAGGGTTTTATGATGCTCGCCGCCCTAAACCTCAAAGGCCGCCCTGCCTCGGCGGATTTGACGGCAGTCGCCGAACTTTGGTTGGGCATACTAAGCGGCCGGTCGTGGCAGCCGGAGCATGACGGGATCAGGATACAGGCAGCCTTTAGGGCTATCGCGGCGTCCTCGTCAGAGTGGCCAAACCCTGCCGACCTTATCAGGCACCTACCACCGGGCGAAGTCAGAATGGTGCCGAGGCTGGAAAAGAAGCACCACCCGACGGAATACGGCAAAACGCAGGCCGCCGAACTGAAAAAGATTGTCGGCAGATTGAAAAACGCCCCCTGCATGAACAGGGATTGGATACACGGACAACGCCACCGTACGGTGGATGAGTGTAAAAGGATTTATGCCGAAAGGCAGAAAGGTAAAACAAAATGAGTAATTTAGATGTAAGCCAATACAAAAAGGATGCCAAAGGTAATCTCGTGCCTCTGGAAAATATCCGAGAAATCGACCTGCTGCGCGACGAGCTGGTGCAGGAAATCGCTGCCAAAGCCCGCGTGGTTCAGGATGATTTAATCACCTTCAAACGCGAGGCGATGGACGATATTGCTGCGTTTGTACAGTTGAGTGCCGACCGCTATGACGTGAATATCGGCGGCAAGAAAGGCAATATCAGCCTGCACAGCTTTGACGGCGCGTACCGCGTCAACCTTGCCATGCAAGACACGCTGGTATTTGACGAAGGTTTGATTGCCGCCAAAGCCCTGATTGATGAGTGTATCAACGAATGGACGGAAGGCAGTCGCACGGAATTGAAAACGCTGATTAACGCGGCGTTTCAGGTGGATAAGGAAGGCAATATCAGCACTGCCCGCGTCCTCGGCCTGCGCCGCCTGCAAATCACGGATGAAAAATGGCAACGGGCGATGGATGCGCTCTCCGACAGTTTGCAGGTGCATATCAGCAAGCCGTTTGTGCGGGTGTATCAGCGCGGCGAGGATGGTGAGTATCAGCTGATGAATTTGGATGTGGCGAAGGTGTGAACATGGCGACGGTAAATATCCTCATCAGCGATCAGTCGGGCGGCCTGTTTGTCAAGCTGACTTCGGACGAACCGATGCCGAAGGATGACGAAGACGGTGGCAGCATCGCCCAAAGTGCAGGTCTTTTGTGTCTGGCCATCCTTAACCGAGAAATTCGACAGGTAACCGGCAAAGAGCTGGAGTTAGTCAATATCCAATAACCCGCGCGGCACGGTCTGCCGCATTTAAATCTAAATAGGAGTCAAAAAGTGAATAAATCTGAATTAATCCAAGCCATCGCCGATGAGGCGGAATTGAGCAAACGCGCTGCGGCGGAGTTTGTCGATGCGTTTGTCAGCGTGGTAACGCAAGAACTGAAAGACGGAAAAGACGTTACGCTGGTCGGCTTCGGCACGTTCCACACCGCCCAATCCGCCGAGCGTCAGGGACGCAATCCGAAAACGGGCGAACCGCTGACCATCGCGGCGCGCAAAACGCCTAAATTCCGCCCTGGAAAGGCGTTGAAAAAAGCAGTTAATCCATAGCCAGGCTATAAAAAAAGGCCGTCTGAAAGTTTCAGACAGCCTTTTTTATTTGCCAAATGACTACCGGCAAATGTAGAATCAGGCATAATATATTGATTTATTTAAATATATGAAACAGCGTTTCAGTATGTGAAAAGAAAGGATTAGCATGGAAACGGCAAAAGCGAAAAAACAGCGTTTAATCCGTCTGATTCACGTCGGTAAAACGCAGTTGATGATGGCCGATAGCGAGTACCGTACGCTATTGGCCAATATTTCGCGCGGGAAAACGAGCAGCACTAAGTTGTCGGTCGACGAGTTAGAACTGGTGGTAACGGCTCTGAAGGCGCGTGGTTTTGTAGTAACGACAAAAGCGCAGGCTAAAAGTGACAAGCCGGATATTAAAGTCCGGCCTGCCCATCCTGCGGTTGATGGCCAAATTAAAAAAATACGTGCGTTATGGCTTGAGCTACACGGTATCGGTGCAGTAAGAAATCCGTCCGAGCTGGCTTTGGGTAGGTTTGTAAAGCGTATGGTCGGCGTTGATTATCATGGCTGGCTTGATATTGATAATGCACAGAAGGTCATTGAACACTTGAAACAATGGTTGTTACGCGAGGAAAGAAAACTGGAGGTGCTAAGTGGCTGATGAACGCGTACCCGAGCTGGTGACCGATTTAGAAGACCAAATGTCTGCCTGTTTATGTTCTGAGCTGCCGATGTTGGATAAAACTCAGGCGAAGGTGGTAAGTAAGAAGGTGGCAAGATTCATTACGGACAACTGGGGAGGCCAATTGATTTATATTCCGAAGAACCATATCGGCAAGGTATCGGAAAGAGACCAGCAGGTATATCGGGAATTTAATGGTAAGAATCATGCGGCATTATCCAAGAAATTTGATTTAACTGTTCAACAAATCTATCGCATTGTGAAAGCAGTCGGAGATGCGGAAAGGTCGAAAAGACAGACTGATTTATTTGGATAAGTCTCGTAATAAAACGGAATGGCGGTCAGGTTTTATCCTGACCGCTTTTATATTGCGTTTCTCGTCTTAGTCGGGGGTTTGCCTACCCTGAGCCATAAACTCGCTAAAAATGCCGTTTTTGCGCATTTTGAGGAAAACATGTTTTAAACCGCATTAAAAGCCGTTTCAGACGGCCTTTGTCAAAATAGCCTCATCAATCCGATGGGGCTTTTTTTGTGAAAAAGTTGTTTGAAATTTTTAAATCCGGCACGCGTACTGACAATAACGGCCGAAAAGTGACGATTACCGATGCGGATGTGGCTCAGGCAGCTGCAGCTTATGACCCAAAGCTGCATGAAGCACCACTGGTTATAGGCCATCCGAAGACCGATGCTCCGGCCTATGGCTGGGTTGGCAGTCTGCAAGCCGATGGTGGTGTGCTGTCGGCCGATTTTGCGCAAATGGACGATGATTTTGTCAGTCTTGTACAAAGCGGCCGTTACAAAAAAGTGTCGGCCAGTTTCTATCCGCCCGACAGCCCGAGCAACCCGAAGCCAGGCTCTTGGTATCTGCGCCATGTCGGTTTTCTCGGTGCGCAACCACCTGCGGTAAAAGGTTTATCCGCCATTAATTTTGCCGAAGACGATGAGTATGTCGAGTTTTCCGAATATGCACACCGCCGCACGGCCTCGATTTTCCGCCGTCTGCGTGAGTGGTTGATTGAGCAGTACGACGCGGCTACCGCCGATAAAGTCGTTGCTGATTGGGAAATTCGCGACATTGAAGAATCGGCAGACTGGCAGCCCGAACCGCCTACACCGGCATTTGCCGACCCTGTAACCCCAAACGAATCTCAAACCCATGAAAACAAGGAGACCTCTATGTCGCCCGAAGAACAACTGGCAGCCGAAAAAGCCGCCCGTGAACAAGCCGAAGCTAAGGCAGCCGCTGCGGAAGCAGAACTGAAACGCTTGCAAGACGAGCAAGACCAAGCCTTGCGTGAAGGTCAACATGATCAGAATGCCGAATTTGCCGAAGCCTTGGTAAAAGAAGGCCGTCTGAAACCCGCTGATAAGGATTTGGTGGTGCAGGTATTGGACTTCACGGAATACCCCGAACATACCAGCGTCGATTTTGGCGAAGGCAGCACCATTGGCGAAGCGTTGCGCCAATTCTTGCGCAACCTGCCGGAAGTATTGCCAAGCGGCCACTATACCAAAGGGACTACTCCTATGGCTTCCGCCGGACTGTCGGCCGATTTTGCCGAAGCGGCTAATCCTGATGCGCTGAGCCATCACGAACGTGCTGTGGCTTTGGCAGCCAAAGAAGGCATCACCTACGAAGAAGCGGCACGCCGTACCGCCGTTTAACCCAAAAGCGACGATGTCGTCGCATTTCAATTTGAAAGGATGAACGATGAGTTCTCATTTGCGCCGCCTTCGCGGTCAGGTCGATCCAGTTTTAACCAATCTGGCAGTCGGTTATAAAAACGCGGAATTTATTGCCGAGAAAATTTTCCCTCAAGTATTCACTGATAAAGAAGGCGTACAGGTGCCGGTGTTTGGCAAAGGCTCTTTTGTCGAATACGACACAAAGCGTGCCGTCGGTGCGGCGTCTAATGTGATTACGTTGGATGCGCCGAACTATCTGCCGATTGTGTTGGAAGAACACGATTTAGCGGCTGGTGTGGATTACCGTGAGCAAGCGGAATCGCTGTTTAACGAGCAAGCCAAAGCTACCCGTCGCGCTACCAAGGGTGTGCAACTGCGCCAAGAAATCGAAACGGCTGCTTTGCTGCAGGCGAAATCTGCTTATCAGAGTGGCCACACTAAAGATTTGGCGGCCACGAAAAAGTGGAGTGCCGATAATTCAGACCCATTGGCTGATATTGAAAGTGCACGTGAAACCGTCCGTGCAGCTTGCGGTGTGCGCCCAGGCGTATTGGTAGTAGGTGCCAGCGTGTTGTCTCAACTCAAGCGCAATAAGGCTCTCCTCGCCTCCCTGTCCGCCAATGACCGTAAATCTCTGTTGACTGTCGAGCAGTTGAAAAACCTGCTGGAACTGGATGACATCATTGTCGGCCAGGCTGTGTCATCTGTTGCAAACGGTAAACCTACCAAGGACGTTTGGCGCAAATTTGCCAGCCTGATTGTTCGACCCGATTTGGTTTCAGACGGCAATGACGAAGGCGAACCTGCATTCGGCTATACCTTCCGCCGCCGCGGCATGCCGGTGGTCGACCGTTATGAAGAAGTTGGCGGCAAAGTCGAATATGCCCGTTATACCGATATCCGCAAAGCGGCTGTGGTGGGTAGTGCGTGCGGTTTCTTGTTCGAAAACGCAGTAGATTAATTAGCTAGGCCGTCTGAAACGAAAGTAGTAACCAGTCTGTAAAACAGTGGAGAAGTAATTTCAGACAGCCTATGGAGAAAAGATGTTTCAAATTACCAAGGAAGCTTTCGAACAAAAAATAGCCTCAGTTTCGTTTTTGCGGGTCGGTGAAACGACCACGGTTTGTTCTCTGACTTTGGATAGCGGCTTCGTCGTAATCGGTCAGTCTGCCTGTATCGATCCAAAGGCATTTGACGAAAGTATCGGCTGCGATCTTGCCCGTGAAGATGCCTTAAACAAGCTTTGGGAGCTTGAGGGTTATCACGTTAAAGAAACTTTATACGCTGCCAAGATGGCACAGGAGTAAAACATGGCACAAACAAAACAAGTAGTTTTGGTAACTACCATTACCGCAACAGGCGCGATTGTGAAAAACCGCTTTGTTAATTTTAAAGGCGCACAGGCTAAAGCCGGCGAGACCGTTTTGGGTGTCGCTCCATATGATGTTGAAGCTGGTGATACTGCTGCAGTCGATGTGGTCGGTATTGCTGTTGTCGAATCAGGTGGCGCAGTGGCTATCGGTGCCGAAGTAGGCGCAGACGCACAAGGCTGTGCAGTATCCGGTGCGGCAAAAATTGCCGGTACGGCTCTGACTGCTGCAACCGCCGCAGGTGAAACTGTTCGTGTATTGTTGAAAGGTTAATCATGGCTAAGGTTTATATCGCAAACACTGCATTGATTCTTGAAGACGAAGCCGGTAAGCAATTCCGTGTGGAAGCAGGCGAAGCTATTGAGCTGACACCTGAACAATACGAATCAGTGGCCGCTCATGTGACGCCGACGGTAACTACAGGCGAAGAGCTGGATGCACAACAGGCAGAAGCTCAAGAGAAAACGCCGTCTGAATCTACTTCAACTGAAGAGACTGAGTCTCAAACCAAAACGCAACGCAGAACAAAGGCGGACGCGTAATGTACTACATCAACGCCGAGAATATGCTCAAGGCTATGAGTAAGCCGGAATTGGTGCAGTTGACCAACGATGAGCCGCGTGCGACTGAGCCGGATATGGCGGTAGTGGATGAAGCCATCCGCTATGCCAGCGACTTGGTTGACGGCTATTTGCGTGGACGCTATCCGCTGCCTCTCAAGTCGGTGCCGACGGTGTTGCCGCCATTGTGTATCAACATTGCCCGCCATTTCCTGCACTCGCGCCGCATCAATCGGGCGGATTTTCCGAAGACGTTGGAGACTGCCTACAACGCGACTCTGAAAACGTTGGAAGCCATCCGCGACGGCAAAATCCATATCGGCGTTGATACTTTGGACAAAGAGGCGCAGCCGGAGCCAGGTGCGTATCACACGCGTGGCGGTTCGCGTATTGACATGACGGGGTATTGATTGTGAGTGCGACACGTCCTGTTATTGACGCGGTAGTCGAGCATTTGCAGACGGCCATTCCATGGGTCATCGTGGAAGTGTTCCCCGAAAGGCCGTCTGAATACCAGTTTATCCACCCGACCGGTGCGATTTTGGTTGGCTATGGTGGCAGTAAGTTCACTGATTTGGAACATTTGGGCAACATTGCCCAGCAGCGCGACATGACGCTGGTGTTAACCGTTATCGGCAGCAATCTGCACGGCGATGAAGGCACGCTGGCGATTTTAGACGAAGCCCGGTTGGCGATTGTCGGCTTCCGCCCTCCAAACTGTCTGCCGTGTCATTTATTGCAAGAGCGTTTTTTAAACGAAGATGCCGGTGCATGGCAGTATGAGCTGACCGTTCAGACGGAAACTCAACAAGTCGAAGTGTGTAAGCCCAATACCAATCCCTTGCTCATTAAGGTGCATGGCCGCTTGAATGGAAATGCATTAAACCCTGATTTAAAAACTAAGGAGAATTCATAATGGCAGCAGCCTATCATCATGGTACGGAAACCATCCGTATTGACGGTGGTTCTAATCCTGTCTATACCGTTGACGGTGCGATTACGGCTATTGTCGGTACTGCACCAGTCGGTGCAGTCAACGAATTGACTGTGTGTCAAACCAAGAAAGACTTTGCACAATTTGGCGGTGAGCTGACCGGTAAAGGCTTTACATTGCCTGACGCGGCCAATATTTGGACACGTTATGCTTCTGGTGTGGCTTATGTGATTAACGTGTGCGATCCCGCACGCCATAAGACCCAAGTACAGAGCGAAGTATTGACCGTCGACAGCAATACCTTGACGGCCTATACCGCCAAACCTGCACTTCTGGCCGGTTATGCCCTGACTGACGGCGCAGCCGCACTGACCGAAGGCCAGCACTACACCATCAACGCGCTAACCGGCGAGATTGTGTATAAAACCAAACCGACCGCCCCGAAAATCAGTTACAGCTACGTAGACCCGACCAAAGTAACAGAGGCCGACATCATCGGTGCATATGTCGCGGCTACCGGAAAGCGCACGGGCTTGGAGCTGCTCTCAGAAGGCTACAATCGCCAAGGTGCAGATGCCAAAATCATTATTGTGCCGAATTACGACAAAACGGCTACCGTCGCCGCCAAAATGATTACTGTGGCCGACAACCTGAATGCAATTGCCTATATCAACGCACCTGAAGGCACGACCTTGAGCAAAGCTCTCGAAGGCCGTGGACCATTGGGTACGATTAATTTTCAGACATCAAGCGACCGTGCCGAGCTGTTTTTCCCGCATGTGATCGGTCTGTTGGGTATGGAATCACTGGCTACCCACGCTGCCGGTCTGCGCATGAAGACTGATGTTGAGCAGGGTTATTGGTTCAGCAAATCTAACCGCGAACTCTTGGGCGTAACCGGCGTGGAAATCGGTCTGACTGCTCGCGCCGACGACCCGCAGTCCGAAACCAACCGCCTCAACGAAAAAGGCATTACTACCGTCTTCAATAGCTATGGTACTGGGTATCGTATGTGGGGTAACCGCCTTGCCTGCTTCCCGACTACATCGCATATTAAAAATTTCGAAGTGGCACAACGCACTGGCGACATTATTGATGAGTCTATCCGTCGTGCAGAGCTGCAATATGTCGACCGCCCGATTGACGAAGCCTTGCTCGACAGCCTGCTGGAAACCGTCCGTACCTACATGAGTACGTTGCCATCCATCGTCGGCTTCTCTCTGAGCTTGGACTACGACTACGATTTAGTCGACGCATTCAGCAAAGGCCAAGTCCCCATCGTATATTCCTACACACCGAAAATCCCGGCCGAACGTCTGACCAATACCTCGGTCATGACCCGAAAATATCTGGCCAACTTGGTCAGCGGCAATTAAGGAGCTGAAACATGGCGCAATTAAATGCAATCTACAATGCCAACGTCTATATCGACGGCAATAATCTGTTGGGCAAGGCCTCTGAAATTACCGCGCCCGAAGTCGACTACACCATGGATGAAGTCACCGGCTTGGGTCTTTTCGGCACCATCAAGCTGCCTAGCGGTATGGAAGCATTGGAATCCGAAATTAAATGGAACAGCTTCTATCCCGAAGTGGCTGCGCGTAGTAAAAATCCGTTTAAAGCGGTGCAGCTGATGATTCGTTCCAACCTGCAAACATTCGACGCAGCAGGTTTGCAGAAAGAAGTGCCGATGGTCACTACCATGACCGGCACATTCGGCAAAGATGCGTTGGGTGGCTTTAAACCAAAAGGAAAGGCAGAGTTTTCCAGCACCTTCCATGTAAATGAAGTCCGCCAAGTCGCTGATGGCCGAGAGCTCTTCTACTACAACTCCTTCAATAATATTCTGCGCGTGGACGGCGTAGATGTATTGGCACAGATGCGTAAAAACATCGGCGCATAAGTATTAAAACACATTAAAAGCCGGTTCAGACGGCCTTTGGCAGAATTGCTGTATCTTTCTTGGGTACAGCAATTTTTTATTGATTTTCAAAAGGATTAAATGATGACTGAAGCACAAAAACTGCAAGAAAACTTGGGTGCAACCAAAACTGTAAAGCTTAAATATCCTGTACGTTTGGCGACGGGCGAAAACCTGACCGAACTGAAACTGCGCCGTCCGCGTGTGGGTGATTTGCGTGCTGTGGCGCACTTGAGCAGCGATGCCGAACAGGAGTTGACGATTTTCGCGCGCATCACAGGTTTGGTGCCTGAAGATTTGGACGAGCTGGATTTGTATGACTACAAACAGGTGCAAGACTGGTTTCGTCGCTCACAAGAAGACGAAGCCGCTGCTGAGTAATAAAGAAGCCGATGAGCAGCTTTTGAATGCTGTTGCTGATTTGGCTTGGTGGTTTGGCTGGAGTGTTCAAGAAGTGTATGCCATGCCGCTTGATGAGTTTGAAGACTGGCAAAAAGAAGCAGCCCGTCAAATCAAGGCGGGCTACGGAAGAATCGGGGGTATTTAAGAAGTCAGTTTGTCTTTGATAAAGACACATCCAGCGACCAAGCCACCAACGGCCAAACTGATAAGTAGAACTGGCAATCCGCCAAGTAGCAAATAAAGTACAACGGCAGCAGTTAAGACAACAATCAGTGGCACTATCAATTCAATGATTGGCGCAGATGAATAAGCGACTACTGTAAAAGCTACTGCAGTCAAATACAAAACAAAGCAGGCATTAAAAGTAGTATCGCTGACGTGATTGAAAATTTGTTCGTATTTTTTAGTTGCGTACATAGCCCTCTCCTTAACGCTTCTATCATAAAGGTTGGTAATAAAAATGGCAAACGGTTTAACGCTGGGTATTACCGTCGGCGCATCCGTCGGTGCGGCGGTGGCCGGAATAAAATCTGTCAAATCTTCTTTAGATGTACTGGATAAAGCCAGTGCGAATTTGGCTAAGCGTCAAAAAATGCTTGGACAAACCTTGGAAAACCCGTTGCGTATGACTCGTAGTCGTGTTGGAGAGTTAAAACGGGAATACGATCAACTTGGACGTGCGATTGCCAAAATTGATGCCAAGCGTACCGATGTTGCTCTTTTGCAGCAAAAACGCCAGCAGCATTACGATAAGCGTAATAGCTTTAAAGATGAAATCTTAGGTGCAGCTACTGCTGCTGGTTCAATCGCCGTCCCAGTAAAGTTGGCAGTAGAGTTTGAGTCATCGATGGCTGATGTACGAAAAGTCATTGATTTTGACACGCCGCAGCAATTCAAGGAAATGGAGCAGGACATCTTAAGGCTGACCAGAACCATTCCGATGGCTGGCAGTGAACTGGCCAAAATCGCAGCATCGGGAGGTCAGTTAGGGATTGCGCGTAAAGACATTTCCTCTTTTACTGAAACCATTGCCAAAATGTCGGTAGCTTTCGATATGTCTGCCGAACAAGCTGGCGAGAGCATGGCCAAGCTGGCGAATGTTTACCAAATACCAATTACCCAAATAGGGAAACTTGGTGACGCCATCAACCATTTGTCTAACAGCAGCCCGGCCAAAGCTTCAGAAATTGTCAATGCACTCGGTCGTGTTGGTGGCGTGGCTAAGCAGTTCGGCCTGACCGAACTTCAGACGGCCTCGCTTTCTAGTGCTTTTATCGCTTTGGGTAGGACGCCGGAAGTAGCAGGTACAGCCATCAACGGTATGTTGACCAAGTTGATGACAGCTGATAAGCAGGGCAAGAAATTCCAGGCGGTTCTGGAAGGCATGGGTACTGATTCCAAAGCCTTGAAAAAAGCGATTGCCGAAAATGGCGAACAAGCCTTGATAGATTTTTTGAAGCAAATTGAAAAGCTGCCTAAAGAAAATCAAATGGGTGCATTGGTTGATTTGTTCGGTTTGGAATATGCCGATGATGTGGCCGCGCTTGTGGGCGGTTTGGACACATATAAGAAGTCTATCGAAGAACTAAAAAAAACAGGTAAAGG
>ERZ773265.944-NODE-944-length-16521-cov-4.534374_pt1 | contig 16521 bp, 13 predicted proteins | sample MGYA00580512_ERZ773265 | MGnify/ENA primary metagenome ERZ773265 (study PRJEB29015, sample SAMEA2738169) | human oral metagenome | biome: human oral; feature: human-associated habitat; material: saliva | place: China | collected 2183 ... | reverse complement strand
TTCTAGCTTGTTTTGATTGATAATTCAATGTTATAACCAAACCTATTAACGTTATAATTGCCCCTAAAACAGAACCATAAAACGATAATAAATCTCCTGCTGTCCACTCAGCTGCCAGCAAATGTATAGAGTCAATTTTAAAGGATAGATTGATAAGTAATGGTATTAAAAACAAAAGGACAATAGCAATAATAATAACTTTTGGTAAATCATTCTTTTTCATGATAATAAAACCCTTTTCTATTTTGTTAAATCTTCTTTGGTTTCAATTTTACCATATAGTCGTGTATTTGTTTGTCTTTCTTTTGAATAATATTCTAGTTCTTCATACGAGAAAAGTATCCCTCAAAGTTATCAAAAATTTTTTTCAGATATTCCCTGTTCCTGTTCTCTCCGGACCTGGTTATTATCCTTAACAGTTCGGTACTCTTCAAAACTGCCAACAATGCCATCATATTTCTGCCTTAGTCCCGCCTGCTCGACGCTGATCTCTGTTATTTCCTTCTCCAGTTCCTCTGCTCGGATGGTAGGAGGAAAGCCCAGACCTTCCAAAATATCCTGAGCCAAGACCTGATACTCTGGATGGTCTTCCTGCAGATCGGACAGAGCGGCTGCAGCCTTGTTGAGTTTGGTCAGACGCTGCTCAATCAGTTCCAGAGTCTCCTCTGTCTGGTCCAGCTGCTCGATGAACCGACTCTCCAGTTCCTCGAATTGCTGTCCGCTGGTCACGTCATGTGCAGCCAAAAATTCAAACTCTTTGATTAGTTGATCCAGAGCAGAGATGTTTCTATTTTTAGTCAAGACTACCTCGCCGTTATTGTAGGCCAGTTGCTTCATCAAAGTACTGCCCTTGATGTACCGGTTATTTTCCGACTTGTCTGGATTGAGGAAATAAAAAAAGTCATTTCTCTTTATAAAGAGTTCAAAGTGGCCACCTTCCAGCTGGTCAACTTGACGATGCGGAACCTTAATCAAGCCGTGATTACGAACCCCAAAATCAATCTCCAGGTAAATCCCAGTCGGGGTGACCTCCTGAACCTGCCAAGGTTCAATCGTGAGCCGCTGCTCAAAATCTTCCGCCTTTTCTTGCTGCAGCTTATCGTATTGCTCCTTGATTTCTTCTAGGGAGAAGGTCGCCTTATTTTGACTGACCCGCTTCTCAATCGTGGCCAAAGTGTAAGCACCTTTTTTAGAAAGCACCCTGTCTTTTGTGAAATATTTTTGCTCCCTATCCAGCAGCTTGTATCGGGCTTGCTTCTTGGTAAAGTCTACCAACAGATTGAGCACCTGAGCCTTCTGCAGAAAATCCTCAACAGAAACAGAGTACTTAATCAGAAAGTTCAAACGCTCTTTAATCTCGACCTTATGGACATTCTTTTTGCGATAGGCTGCGTATTCTGTATGGCTAAATTTGGGCCCGCTGTTATCTATGATTTTAGCTCCGGCTAAATCAGCATGCCGGTCTGAAATTTGCTTCAGACGCTGCAGCGTGTTCTTCTGCCAGCGGAATTTTTTTAAGGTGCTGGTATTGGTTGTGTTCAGGATAATATGGTTATGAATATGATCCTTGTCTACATGAGTTGCAATCACAAACTCATATTTTCCACCTGTGAACTCCAGCATCGTTTTTCGGCCGATCTCGTGTATTTCCTCCGGACTGAGTTTGTCATCCGGAGAAAAAGATTGGATAAGATGTTTGGCCAGAATTCCTTTTCCAGTCACCAAATCGGATTTTTCTGTTCTCCCCATCCGCTGATCAGCCAGCTTTTTGGTTAGGATAAATTCCTCTGCTGCCTGGTACTCACTGGCAATCAAATGACCAGAGATCAACTGCGTCTGCAGCTCTCCATTTTTCACAACCAAGGGAAAGTTATGCAATCCATTGACCTCTATTTCCATCGTCTTGGCCTCATCCAAAATGTAAGCAACCGTCCGCTTGAGTCGGCCAACGTTTGAAATATCTATCGGTGTTTTGATGTAAACCATCTGCCCTTATCCCCCTTCCTCTGCTTCTGCAATGCGTCCCTCAATTAGTTCTTCAATCTCCTGCAATTTTTCCAAAACTGCAATCAGTTCCTCCCTTCTAGCTTCTTCATTTGTGTTCACCTGCCGGGCAATCTGATTGATATTGACACCTACCCGGTTAATCTCCTGACGCAACTTTGACAGCTCTTCAAAGTTCATGACCTGTACTCGGCCAGTGAGCAACATATACCGTGCAAAGGTGGAGAAGTTCCGAATGCCAGCCTCTCCCATCTTGCGACGGATAGCTTGGTCTTCATTTTCATTTACAAAAAATCTTCTCAAAATTGACCGCTCTCTGTTCCCGTATGTCTCCATCAAAAAATGTCTCCTTCCTGCTTGACTGCTTCCTCCCAGATTGATAGACTCTGAATTGGCAAGCATAGCATTTGTAGCTACAAATGCGAAATTTAAAAGAATAGGCTCTCTTCTCTTTGGGCTTTTCCTGCCCAAAAGAGAGAACCTATCTTTCAAAACTTTGGGGAATTCCCCAAACCCCTAGTGAGGTGCTGCGCACCTTTAGAAGCGCTCCATTTTTTAAAATGCTACGCTTTTTTGAATGACTCCCTATCGGTAATCATTCTTCAATTCTTCATATTCTGCATCATTGATAGACTTCAGATAGTTGATTGTTTCTGTCGTATCTTCTGCCAGCTCCAGCTCCAACTCTTCCTGCTCCTTCAGGTCATTTTGGAGTTCGTGGATTGCTGCCTTTCGGGAGAGTTTGAAAAAATCTTCATCTGGTTTTAGCACACCATTTGGCGCAAATGTTGTAAAATAGGTTGCTAAAGTTTCTTCAACTATTTCTTTCATCTTGGTTATCCTTTCGTTTACGATTAAGTGAGCTAAGCAGTTCTTTTACTTGCTCGCTTGGTTGTCCTTCTCCTCGTCCCCTTTCTGGGGATGAGATTTTTTTTCGGGTTCTGTTGCCGCCTTTTCTGCCATCTTCTGATGGCATTTTTCGTTGAACTGTTCCAACTTTTGAGAGAGCGGATCCCTTGCCATTTCCTTGTTTTGATATTTCTCAAAGGCCGTATCCAGCCGCTGAATGAGGTCTTTGGCTTCCTGCTGGACGATGGTTAACTGAGCTTCCAGATCAGCAAGACTGTCCGGTTCATTACTCCAGTTAGCAAGATACCCAAAGCTGTAAGAGCTAGTGTCTAGACCGTAATGATTGGCGACAACATAGGCTACAGACTCAGCCTGCAGCTCCTTATTCGTTCGGGTCAGTTTCTGCCCTTCAAGTGCTTTAGGGTTGTGTAAATCTGCATGCGCCATCTCGTGAAAAATGGTACTCAGTGTCTCACGTTCACTCATACCAGCCCGAATAACAATCTTATTTTCTGCTGGAGAGTAATAGCCATGTTCTTCCATTGGCTCCTTAGAAATTTCTAAACGAACACCTTTAGCAGCTGCAGTTTCTTTAGCTGCACGATAGAGGTTAGCATAGTCTTGGTGAGTCCCTTCTAATTCATAAACAGGCTGAGGAAGCTCCTTGCCTTCCGTTTGACTGACATCAAAGACAGGAACTAAACGGAAGCGTGTGTCCTTTACTTCTTGACCTTTTTTATCTAAAACAGGTTGGCCTTTTTCGTCCTTTCGAGTCACTTGATAGGGTGCCCAAATCTTGAGTGCCTTCTGCCCTTTTAGGACATGCCTTCCTAATTTTTTCCATGCATTAAAGGAAGCAACCGCAGACGCATCTTTCTTTTGAGCGACGATTAAAAACAAATTATTCAGAGAGTAATTGTTGAATTTACTCATGCTTTGCAAGAAATTTTTATAGGTATCAGAGTTAAAATAATCTTTGACACCTTCCTTCAGGTGAGCAGATAAACCTTTCAAATCTCTGTCTTGAATGAGCTGATCAATGCTTGGCTTCCTCTCCGGATTTAAATAGAGGCCTTTCTCTTCTGCTTTTTTGAGCAAGTCTTCTGTTTTTAAATTAGAAAAAAATTGGTTATCAAATCCAAAATCCAAGTCATAGTTTGGATCTAGATAACGCTTAATGAAGTCATAAACTTGACTAGTGTTTACCCCTAATTCCTCATCCGTTTGTAACTGAAATACTGTCCATGCATCATTTTCTTGTACCAGATCAAGGACTTTATTAAAACTTTCCTGATCAATAGATTGCAAGAAAGTCTCTTCCTCTTTTGCTTGTATCCGATTGATATTTTTTTCTGACTGCCGGAACTCTTCAATCGGAATATCTGGATTATAACCAAATTTGTTTTTGAGGAAATCTTGATCAATCCGTTCAATCGTGAACCCTAGCTCAATTTCATCAAATTCTCGTCCATCTTCAGAAACAAGTCGAGCCATAAGGGCCTCTAGCTGCTTATCTGGAGACAAAGGATCCAGTTCTGCATAATGATTAGCAAATAGATAACCGTCTAAAAAGTAACCCAAATCTTCTTGTCCGCTATTTAAGAAAATATAGTCTGTTTGAACATCCGAAATTCTTGTTTTAAAAAATTCGCGGATATGTTCCTTTTGTTCGTCCGTAAATAATTCCTTCATCGGCTTTTCCTCCATTCTCTCTTCATATTTTAGCCTCTCTTTAGCTTCTGAAGGCTGTTGGTATGTCTGTAATTGATTGGCCGCCAGTTCCTCTATCTCGTCCCGAGAGAGCGTTTCAGAGGTACTGAAAGCAACCACATCCCCTGCAGTCAACTGAGCGATTTTTTCAGCGGCCAAATCTTTTGAAAAGTAGCCTTGATAGGCTGCAGATTTTTTCTTTTTATCGTAGCTGTAGATATGAACTAGCTCTATTTGCCCCTGGAGTGGTTCTTTCAAAAAGCTGTTCCAATCGGCTTTTTCAACCCCTTCTTGTGCAATAGGCGGAATATCTAGCTTAAAAGGGATTCCCTTTTCCTGCAGCTTGCTGATAAAGTTCCAGCCTGCAGAATCATTATCTACGGCTAAAGTAATAAAATCCTCATTCTCTTTCTTCTGAAAAAACGTGGAAGTCTGAGCTGTAGCTTCAAGAACCTTGGCTGTTCGTTCTCCTGACTCATATTTCTTTCCTTGCAGATCACTGACTAACTCCGCAAAGCGAAAACTCATGAGACCTTCCTTGAGTCCATCCATGGCAACTAAACGGACGTCTTGCAGCTGAGGATGAAGTTGATAGTAACTCATGACATCGATGGGAGACTCCGCAAATATAAGCCGCTTAGGCCGGCCTACGTCAGCATAAAAACCAGTAAGACCATCAGAATTTTTCAATATCCGCTTTAGATAGCCCCTATCAGGGTATTTCTCCCGATTTTCGACAATTCCCTGCAGGCTGGCTCCCATCACCTTTCCCTGGCTGTTTTTGAATTTAAAAACAATAGCTGGCTCAGAGTAATCGTTCATTTTATGAGATATTTCAGCTATACTCCCTTGCTGGAAGAAAAAAGTAATTGTATCCTCAGATAGCTTCCGCTCCCTTCTCAGATAGTCTCTGGTCCAGCTAGTATTGACATGCTCATTCTGCTTCAGCTTATATTCAAACGCTATTTTAGGGATTGGGGTAGAGTCTGTTTCTGACTCTGGAAAGTGGCCTGCTTCTAGGAAATGTTTAGCAGCTTTAAAAGATGGTCGAGTTCCTGTCTGCTCCTCTCGAATTGTTTGGACTAGCTCCAGGGCATCTCCTCCCCTCAAATCACGAGAGAACCAGGAAAAACGATTGCGACGTGGGCTGATTACAAAACTTTCATGCTCTACCCAGACATATCTGTCCGTTCCCTGGCGCTTCAGCTCCATCCCTAAAGCCTCAGCTACATCTAAGATAGATAGTTTTTTCAATTCTTCTACTCGTGCCATTCTCTAACTCCTTTCTATTTCAGGAAGAAATCTGCTGGAGCAGCTCGGATTAATTCAAATTCTTCCTGGGTTACTTCCAGTGGCCGAACGATTGGGACTTTTGCTGTTTGTTCTGCATCATAACAAAATAGATAAGGCTGCAGCTCTTGGAATTCTTGGTAAGTCAATTCCTGAATAGCTTTCATAACCACCTGCAGCAAAAACTCTTCCTGAGATTGATCTGCAGTTCCTTCTTTTGTAGCAGATACCGCAGCTCTCAATAATACCCCTCCAGGTATTTGCTCCTCAATGCCCTCAAAAAAACCAACTCCATAAGTTGGTTTTTGAGGTTGTTTGTTGCTCTTAAACATAAAATCGTACATATCATTTCCTTTCTAAGCGCTCAGCTCCCATGGCAAAGCGATTTCTTCTAGTTCTTTCACGCTGATCTCTACCTGTTGGCTTTTCTCGACGTTCTCAAACCATTCATCAATGTCTGACATGTACCTCTTATAAGTGTACCAGTTATCATCTATTGGACCATTGGAAAGCTGATCTGCGTTTGGAAAATCTGAAACCCTAGCTTTTTTATCTCTCAGGACATTTTGCTTAGCAAGAAATACTAAGGCTTCATCTCCTCCTATTCTGGCCACTTCGTCAGGAGTCATCAACTTGCGGCCAGTTTGTGAAGTGCTTTCACTAGAAGAACCCTGTTGTCCAAAACTTTTAGATTGGTTCCGAACAGTGACCGTCTGTGTTCCAGTCCGTTCGGAGAAAAACTTCAAGGTATCTGAGTCATTAGAACCAAGATAAACCAAAGTACCACTGTTATTGATCAGGGTTTGAGTATCTTCTTTTCCATACAGCGCCTCTGCCTGACTTTTAGATTGGAAAATTGGATCAAACGACATCAAGCGGCTTCGTCCTGTTGAGTAAATCTGAACGAAACCAGGAATTTTCCCAACTTGAGCAATCTCGTCCGCTATTGTCCGATGAGGAATCAGAGTTCGTTTCTTATCAAGACCTTTGATGATGGCATCTGCAGATCTAAACATCACTTTAAAAGCGGTTGAAAACAATAAGGCAGAGATAAAAGCAAAGGCCTTATTATCTTCTGGAATATTAATAAACGCCACTGTCTTTCTAGTATTCCAAGTCTCCATTTCCAAATTGTCTTCTGCAATAATATTCCGGACAGCTTCATGGTCAAAGACTGAAAATAAGGCTGTAACAATGTAGACAACTGAGTCTCTTGTGCGACCCTTAGCGCCTTCATTGAAAGACACCCATTGCTTGTAAGCATAGTTATTTGGCAGTTCTTCATTCAGTTGCTCCATCATCATTTCAAAAGGACTTTCAACGTCTGGATCCTTACGATTGATATTCCGGAGCAAATCGGCTATCTGAGTTAAATTGGGCATGTATTTCTTCAGGACAATCCCATCAAAATATAAGTAACCAATCAGCGTACGGACTAAGTGTGTTTTAGCCTGCTCCCAAAAATCTTCTCCGTCATGCTTCGTTTTTTTCAATGCTGCAATAACAGTCTCTGCCACCCAGTCAATGTCTAGCTCATTCTCCATATAACGGTAAACATTAAACCTGTTAGAATTTGAAAAGTTAATCAGATCAAATATCTTAATTACATAACCAGCATTTTCAAACATTTTTCCTGTTTCATGAACCAGCAATCCTTTTGTATCCGTTACTAAATACGAGGCATTTAGTTGCTGCAGGTTTGGCTTTACGTAATTATAGGTTTTTCCTGTTCCTGGAGGCCCTTGAACCCAGACGTTTTTATTCATTTGATACTGATATGGCAACCGTCTATCATAAAGGCCTATTTTTGCGTTTTTAGAAAGGATTAGATTTTTATCCTCATCTGTATCCGCATAAGGGATCAACTCCTCAATCGTCGCAAAGCGAGCCGAACCATGTTCCTCTCCAAATCGATAATTTCCCCAATCCCGACGTCGGGAAAAGAAGAAAAGAACAGCCATGACACCGACAAGACCAGCCATCAATGAGGAAGAGGTGAACTGGACATCGATAGGAAATTTATCAGTCCAATGTTCAGCCATCCACTCCAGACGGGCCAAGCCAAAATCATCGTTAATGGCCGTATCTGGAGACATCTCAAAAAGCTTAGCCAGCCAGTGCAGGCAATAAAATAAAATCCCTGCAGTGATGACATATGGCATTGGTTTTCGTTCAGTCATTTACTAACCTCCTTACTCGGGCTCGGTTTGGCAATCTTTGGTGCTTTCTCTGCAACTGCTTTGATTTTAACCTGCTCTTGAACCTTGAAATGAGTGATTTTTTCCTCAAGGTTCATGTTTTCAGGACTCTTCAGCAATTCCTGATTGAGCTTCTTAGTCTCCTGAGGACTGGTCAAGTCGGTCAGGAACTGTTCATAGGCTTTTTTGACTAGTTCCTTATTCTTGACCTCAAAGGCCAGCATGACGCGGTTATCCTTTAGAGCCTGAGTAGCAAAACCGATTTTGTACTCTGCAAGATAAGCCTTGAGCTTATCCAAGTTGACCTCGTTGTTTAAGAAGGTTTTCACTTCCTTAGCACTATCACTGGCCATGAACTGGTTCCATCGAGTTTCCGCACCGTACCGTTGCCGTTTCATGTACTTCTGCCCCTGGTCGTTCATATACTCGACCATATAAGCGAGCATCTTCAGCAGCATCTCTCCAGTTAATTTTGACGCATCTTTCACCTGAAAAATGGTTCTTTCCTGCTCCATTAGCTAATGCTCCTTTCTTTGTAAATAGAAACAGCAGCATCCTCTCAGACGCTGCCGTTTTGCTTCTGTTTCTTGTGAAGAACAAGACCAAGCAAGCCCAAGGCTGCCGCTCCCAGGAAGCTCATAAGGGGGCTGTCAGATGTCCCGGTATCTGGCAGTCGATCTAGAGTTTGCTCGCTCTCCTTTTGTTCAGTAGTTTTCTCTGCCGTTTTTGAGGACTGAATTTGGCTTTTTGGAGTGATAACTACTTCTTCTGCAGGCTTTTCAGAAGATGCGGGAACATCAATGATTGGCTGCTCCCCTGCAGGCTCTGTCGAAGCGCTAGAGCGAACAATAGGAGTCACTGGAGCACTAGGATTAGTTGCTGCAGGAGTTTGGCTGGTTTGACTTGATTGCTCTACTTCTGTAGGCTGATTAGGTTCTGTTGGAGTGACTGGAGTCTTTGGTTGCGTTGGCTCTTCAGGAAGTGGACGAACCGGATCCGTCGGTTGGCTTGGCTGGACTGGAGCCACAGGCTCTGTCGGCTGCACTGGTTTTGTCTCTTCTGTTTCCCCTGGAGTTACTGGATCAGCTGGAGCTGGCTCCACTGGATTAGTTGTTGCAGGTACGGTCGGAATAACTGGCTGACTTGGTTCAGTTGGAGATACAATACCTGGCATCTCTCCAGCTGGAGCGATGATTTCATCTGCCAAAACAGCTTGATTTAAAGCTAATGAAGTGAGTAATAAAGTTGAGTAAATAGTTGTTTTTTTCATGATTGATTTTCCTTTTCTATTGTTGATGTTTAGATAATGTATTGGTTTATCCTGGATAGAGACTTTCAGTCGGCTGGCTAGTAACAAGCCAACCAAAGCGACTGTCTTTGTCCGCCACAACATCAAATGTCAAGCGGACTAGACGGATACTGTTCTCTTGATTGACATAGAGAACATAGGTCACCTCGTAGCCCTTGCCTTTAGGTTTGATGGCCTCAAAGACAGTAGATTGTAGCTGACCATCTTTGACCTCAATTTTCTTCTGCATATCCGCATTGAGATATTGCTGAACCTGCTCCTTATCATTGGCAAAGAGAGTGGCCACAAAATAACGGCCAAAGACATCTACCTTAGACGTTGCGTTCTGCAGATCGGAGAGAGTGCTGATCTCTTTCTTTAGGTCTGCAATCTGATTTTTCATCTGCTTGTTTTGACCGCCTAAAACAGTTGTATAGCCGCCTAAAAGAAGAACTAGGAGAAGAACCGGCGCTAAGACTTTAAGAGTGCTGAGAGGGCTTCTAGGAGCTTCTGAAGCAGTCTTTGAGATAGCTTTCCGTTCTACATCAGACTGAGAAGCGGATTTTTCCAGCTTAAGGAAAGAAGGAAACTTCTTTTTTTGAGCTGTCTGAACGAAGCCAAACTCCTGCAGCAATTCCTCTACTGTTTCTACAAATGGCAAGCTGACCCGCTTCTTCTGCAGGATTTCCCCTGTTTCCGCTACCTGCATCAAGGTCAGGTCCGCTTCCTGTTCCAAACTCTTCACTTTTGCATTTTCCTGCTCAAGAAAGCCCAACAGCTGATCTCGACTAGGAAATTGCTGCTGGCTCCCTCCTGCTACATTCTGAGCTAAAAACATCAGCTCTCACCACCTTCCTCTGGCTTCCCGTTGTCATCCAATAGGAGGCCTTTCAGATCGTCCAGAGAAGTATTGGACTGACTGAGCAGAGCTGTCACATACTCAGCTTTAGCTTGGGTTACAGCCTGCTCAATATCTTTTTCTTTCTTCTTGAGCTCGCTTTGCTGCTTTTGTACCTTGTTTTTCTCTTGTTCCAGACGCTGGAGCTTCTTCTCCAGATCCTGAATAGATTTCTTTTTCACCATGTTCTTTGTTCCTTTCTATTCTTGGCTGTTGCTTGACTCGCTTGTTTCTTCTGAGGAGCTGGAAGAGCTCTCTGAGTCCTCCTTCAAAGCTCCATAATCCGGATAGCTGCTAGATGTCCCTGTATTGGACGTGAGAAGCATCTGCTCCTTACTGTTGAGCAACAACTTACCATCTTGTTTACTATAGGTTAGTTTGAGTGTCGTTTCGTTGGCTACATTAGTTTGTGCTTTATCATAATTGTTTTTCTTAGTTAGGAGCGTATTGCTATATCTCACCTGAGCAATAGCCGTTAGGTTCTCCTGATCAATATAAATCTGAGCGCTCTGGAAAACATAGTCCACAACATAGCCCTTATAAGCTTGATTAACTGCCTTATCTTCCTGGTTAACCTCTGATGTATAGAGACCTTTCGTCATAAAAGGCCGATAACGTTCTCGGTTTTCCTCTAGATCCTTTTTGGTAAAGTAAGCCACTAAAAAATCCTTGACTTGCTTCTGGCTTAATTCTCCCTTTTGGTTTGTTATGGTCTGTTCCTTTTGACTGGTAGTCGTTTTCGTTTTACCGGAAGTATCAACTGTTTTATTCCTACCTCCAATACCGTACCCAATCAGAAAAAGAATGACTGCAGCAACAACTAAAACCATTCTCTGAAATTTTTTAGACTGCTTTATATCGATCATTCTTGATACTCCTCTCCGTTCATCTTTTCCAAATCAATTACTCCTGGCGCATATTCGTCTTGTTTTTGACCGCTTTCCCCTATGGGATTGAGATTGACAATCTCAATTTTATCAACTAACCATTTACCTTCAGTCTGTTTGTAGGTCAATTTAAGACTATAATTAGCCGTTGAGGTGATCTTCTTTTGCTTTTCATTCTCTTTCAACTGGTTGACACTATCAAATTGATAGCTTACCGTTGCAAAGACAACTGGTTCCTCAGAACCAAAATAGAGTTTTGCAGACTTATATTGATAGTTCTGCATATAGGACGTATAGGCTTGGAAAGCTGGATTTTCTTCCTTGCCTATTTCTTCCTGATAAGCTCCTTTAGTTAGATAGGGCTGATAATCCTTTCGATTGGAACCAACTTTATCCTTATTGAAATATGCTTCTAAGAAATCTGTGACCTGCTCTTCTCGTAGACTGTTATCTAAATTATTGCTGGTTCTTTTAGACGGGCCTTTCAGGAAAAATCCTAGAATAAACAAGAAAAGCAGAACTATTCCGGCCAGAAAGCCCCAAACTAAAATCTTAACTTTCTTTTCATCAATCATATTTTACCTTTCTAATCATTGTACTTTTATCTGTTGGCTTTGTACTAGTGCGGGGCCACCTGTAATGAGGAAAGATGGATCCGGACTAGCCGCTGTACCAATTGCTGGGGTGGGGCTAATTTCTAGATGAACATGATAGATCGTTGTCATTCCAGAATTACCCAATAGTGCGATTTGTTGCCCAGCTTTAACCTCTGTCCCAGGAGCAAGATTTGGCTGTTCCTTCAAATGACCGTAATATAAATACTGATCAGTTCCTTCTGGGATAATTGTAATTTGATAGCCACCGACTGCAGAGAAGCCTGTATTGTAGACTTTCCCGTTTGTAATGGAATAGACTGGTACATCTGCTGGAAGTGCTGCCGTCCCATATTGAACGCTTAACGGTGCCAGATCGACACCTGTATGCTTCCCACCAGATGGCCCGTAAAGTCCACCACCGGCTCCTGATGACCACGGTGTGAAGCCATACGGCTGCATGACCCAATAATCCGTATTAAAAATTGGAGCGTATTTGCCATTTGGCTTGATAAAAGAAGCTCCTCCGCTTCCGCCACCTTCCAAATAAGAAAGGACCTGTTTAGCGCTATCTTGACGTTGGAGTAGTTTATCTCCAGGATTCCCTTCCCAATACACAAGAAATTCTTTGGTCAATTTTTCGATATCATCATTACTTTCGCTAATACGGTTCACAGTCTCAATGTAATAAGGACTATCACCCTCAAACATAAATTGGATTTGTAACTCCAAATTATGCCATTTTTTATTCTTATTTTTCGCAAAATCTAAAAGCAAAGTGTGTCGAGTAGAGCCGTCTTTTGTATCCGTCCACTGACCCAGACCAAGGCCACGACGTAGGATATTGTCATAGCCACCACCGTAAATGCTTGGCCCGCTCATTGAAAGCCAATTAGGATCATCCCATGATCCGTCAGAGGCACCAATAGGCGGGTTAAGGTAATCTCCCTCGGCTCGTTTGGAAGTCATATTACTCTCCGTTAGAAAATTTCCCATAATAGCTGCAGCACCATTCTTAGTGATATTAGGTTTATACTGCTTTAAAAGTTTGTATGTTTCTTGAACCCTCTGAGCAACATCCCCAGAAAATTCAATACTAGAAATAACCGACGTAGTCTGGTTATATTTTACTTTCTCAAAGTAAAAGCCAGGATTGACCCAGACCCATTCATCCTTTTTATCCTTATCGTCGTATCGACGATATTTCCGATAAAAGAACTCCTGTCCGCTCTGGCTGGATACTGTCCCCAATTCCTGACCGGCCGAGACCTGCTCACCATTCTTGACTCTAATTCCATTGACCTTCTTGTAAGTCAATTCTCTGCTAGAGCTAGTGATGAGCACATCATTTCCTTTTATTTTAATTTTACCGCCGAAGGCCGCTCTTAAAGATTGCCCTTGACTGATCTGCATCACCGTTCCGTTATACATCTTATCCTTAGGATCATATCCAAAGCGTCGAGTAATAAGGAGTGGGCTATCATGTCCATCTTCTGCAGAACTATAGAAAGGGTTCTCTAGTTCCTGATAAGCCATATAACGGCCCAACTCGTCCGATTGTTTCAGAAGCTCTTCATACTCTTTCAAGGCTTTTTCCCCAAGATAGTAGGTAGTAGCTTGCTCATTGGTATACAAATCTTTCATAGTCTCCAGTTTCTGAGGATCATCATTGAGACCATGCCAGATCTGGCGCAGCAAATCTTTGTAGGTGCGTTGTTCGCTGGTATCTTTCCGAGTGGCCGATGGATTAGTCCTGTTTTTCAAGCTATCACTGCCGTCATCATAAATATCTGACAGCTTATAGTTCTTATAACGGTAATTCATGTAAAAGACCACATCATCAATATTGGACCAGTAGTCCACTTTGTCGTTAGAAGCGTTCCGATCCAATTCTGTCAGATAGATCCATGATTGATTTAATTCCCATTCATCCTGCTGGACTGGGCTTGGATTTCCTAAAAAGATAGCGAAAAAGAGGATAAGAAAAAAGCCTACGATATAGGCTTTAAGTGACAATGGATTTTTCAAAATCACCTGCAGGGGCTTTGTTAGGAAATTCAAAACTTTTCCTGTTCCTCGCACAGACTTACCGGCTTTAGAAAATTTAAGTCGGTGACGAAAAGCCCTGAGCCGTTTGGCTGCTTTGACTTCCCATCGTTCCCCAGCAACTGTTCGAGTAAATCCTCGACTCCGCAATAGGTTATAACCTCGGTTTACGAGGCCATAAGATCCTTTCACTAGCCCTTTTGAAACAGTCTTGCTTGCCTTGGCGAGCTGCTTGCTCTGCTGAAGGCTTGCATGGATGCCCCTGATTTTTTGACGAGCATCTGCGATATCTTCTAAGGTATCATTCCCCTGCCAGGCTGCCTCACCCATCCTACCAATGACTCTGTGTCCACCTCGAGCTAGCTTTTCCTTTTTCGTGCCACCTACTCGGTTATAAGCCGCTCTTTGAGCCTGCTTATCTACCTTCAAGTTGTGTTTGGCTTGATGAAGTTTTTCTCTACTGTCAGCTGTGCTTTGCTTAGCTTTGACCGTCGCTTTATGCTCAGTCTTAGCTTCTTTTAAGCACTGTTTACTTTCCTGAACAGCGCTCTTGGCTTGTTTCAAACCCTGGCGCTTACTCAGTTCATTATGCTCAGAAATCTTCTGGCTGGCTTCTCGTTTGATTTTCCCCCTTTCTGACCAGGGTTCTTTTTCTGTCATTCTCTAGCTCCTTTCTAATTTATGCCACTACTGCATCTGTCTGTGTCAGTTCATAAAGCTTAGTCTCTTTAGGTATCTTGTTTTCAAACGGGACGACAGTTTCTCCAGCTAAAATCAAGCCACTACCTTTTTCTTTTGGTCTCTTGATATAACGTAGCATTGCATCAGGAATATCTACCACGTCTCGCAGAGCCTCGATGTCCTGTTCTCTCATCTTAAGTAAGATGAAAAACTCTGTATTGGACATGAGATTTCTTCCTTCCTCCCATGCTAGGATAGTTCCTGGGTTTTGGGTAATGCCTGTTGGAATAGCACCGTACTTCCGGATCCGTGCCCATAGCTCAGCAAAGAAAGCAGCATCTGTCTGGTTACGGAAGGTTAGATGCAATTCGTCCCAATAGAGCCGGATAGTTTCCTTTCCTTGGTACTTAATCACCTGTTGCCAAATGAAATCTTGCAGCACCAAGAGAGCAAAAGGTTTGAGCTTCTTATCCAACCCCTTGAGATTGAAAACAACCAATCGATTATCTAAATTGACATTCGTTTTATAAGAAAATAGGTTCAAGCTCCCTTTGGCATACGGTTCTGATCGTGTAGCCAGCTGCTGTGCAGCATCCTCAGGCTGTTCTAAAAGAATATCATGCCAATTCGCTAGAGTCGGTTCTGAGTAGCGCTCATAGACGAACTTTGTAACCCGGTCAATAATTCCAATATCTTCATCAGTAACCTCTTTAAGAATAGACTCAAAGAGAGCCATAAGAAGATTGGCCTTATCGGCCACACTGTCAATTTCTTCATCATTCTCGTTAAATAAGACCTGATCTGTCTGGGTCAAGCCCATAAGGTTGATATGGCTATCTGACTTTGGAGATAGGTTAATCACCTGACCTCCAAAAGCCTCTGCAATATCTGTGTATTCATTTTCCGGATCCACTATGATAAAGCGATCCTTAAGATACTTTAAATAAGCCGGAATGACTTCAGTTGTTTTAGTTGTCATCCCTTTCCCTGACCCCGTCGTTCCGATAATCAATCCATTCGCAGCGTTGAGGTCTCTCTGACGGTCCAAAGTAATCAAATTTTTTGACAACTGGTTTTGCCCATAATAAAGAGCTCTTTGACTGTCAGACTGCAGATCCACATTAGTAAACGGAACCTGCGTCACTACGTTGGATGTCGTAAAAGGGCGCATAAACTCCTTTTTGACTTCCAGGAAGGGCTTGCCAATCGGAAGAATGGTATTGAGACCATTTTCTTGATGATAATAGGTTTCTTCCAAGTCCACACCAAGCTTGCGGCCAGCTGCCTGTACTTTCTTGGTGCTTTGTTGCAGCTCTTCCAGGCTGTCTGCCACAAAGTAAACCGTAATAACCCCATTGAAAATTTTCTGATCCTCATTGACCTTATCTTTCCACTTCTGAGTCGTCTCACTAGCTTCCACAGCTCTTCCAGAAACAGCTAACCCTGGGTCAATTCCAACCTGGAATCCTTCCTTCTGACTACGGACCATTTCCTCTTGAGCCACTGACTGCTCATTAGATAGTTCTTTTCCTACTTCCCCTAATTCTCGAGGAGCAACATGAATTGAGACAGCCAGCTCTATACCAATATCACAAAAACTCTTGATAAGCTTATCGGATAAGAAGTTCGGATAATCTCGGACATAGAGGACCTTAGCGAATTGTTCATCAATCTTCATAAAGTTTTCATGAAACTCAATCCGATTGGGAACAATAAAGTTTTTAGCTGCTAAACCAGACAAGGCAATGTCTTTGTAGGTGTAAGCAAAATAAGGCTGTTGTCTGAGTAGGAAGTTAAAGATCCCCAGCCGCTCTATACCTGTGAGCTTCTTCAGGCTAATATTCATCGCCTGCAATTCATTTTCTACCAGGGTTCCCATTTCCTGAAGTTGAGTGTCTGCGAGGTTCTTCTCATAGGCCTCTGTGGCCAAGGTGATATACTTCTCCACCTTGAAGTTTTTGGCATCCAAAGAAAATCGATCCTGAATAATATCATTATATTCATCTCGGTAGATATCGTTACAATCTCCTGCAGGCTCATAGAGAACCTTGCGGACTGTCTGATTGTCCACCCGTCT
>ERZ773265.939-NODE-939-length-16594-cov-6.877502_pt1 | contig 16594 bp, 11 predicted proteins | sample MGYA00580512_ERZ773265 | MGnify/ENA primary metagenome ERZ773265 (study PRJEB29015, sample SAMEA2738169) | human oral metagenome | biome: human oral; feature: human-associated habitat; material: saliva | place: China | collected 2183 ... | reverse complement strand
CCAGAACTACTAGTAGAAGAAGAGAAGGTTGATTTCCAAGTTCAAGAACGTAAGACTGACAAACTTTATGTGGGTGAAAGTCGTGTTCTTCAAGAAGGTCAAAAAGGTGTACGTGTCCACCTAGTAGAAGTCGAAAACGGTAAGCGTACATCGAAAGAAACCTTTGATAAGATAGTTGCGCAAGATCGTATCGTGGAAGTAGGAACTAAGCGAGGTACAGCTCAACCACTTGATGGGGTCAGAGATTTGGTTCATCACAAACCAGAACTACTAGTAGAAGAAGAGAAGGTTGATTTCCAAGTTCAAGAACGTAAGAATGATAAACTTCCAGCAGGGCAAATTCGTGTAATCCAAGAAGGTCAAAAAGGCGTTCGTGTCCACCTAGTAGAAGTCGAAAACGGTAAGCGTACATTGAAAGAAACCTTTGATAAGATAGTCGCTCAAGATCGTATCGTGGAAGTTGGAACTGCTGTAGCGCAAGGAGAACCAAATCCGCAAGTTCCTGTCAAGCCAGATACGCACCAACCGGCTCAAGCGGGAGGACGTTCTCAAGAAGAAAAAGCGACACAAACTGAAAAAGATCACCTTCCAAATACAGGAAGTGAGTCTCAGATGTCAGCTTTAGCAGCGGGCTTGGCTCTCTTGGGCTTAGGTACAGGCCTTGCAGCTACTACTCGCAAAAAAGAAGATTAAGTTTAGTTACAAGCTAAACTGAACAGGAAAAGGCCAGAGTAACACTCTGGTCTTTTTCGTCTGAGTTGTAATAGTAAACAAATGTTTAGAATAGTCAATCCCATTCCAAATGGATTTTGCCCAAAATTCATAAGGTGCCCTTCACGCTTATAAAAAGAGAGGTCGTGTTTGAAAATAATTGATAAATATGCTACAATAGTAGGCACTGGTAATTTTTATAAATGATTTTTTAATGAGAAAAATCGGATAAAATCCATTCAACTTTCGAAGGATCGTGATCAGATGAGAAAGCGTAAAATTCCTCACCCTTTAGGGATTTTGTTATGGAACTGATTTTTTAGATGTCAATCATGGTGACAAAATTAATATACTTATAAAAATTTTAAGGATTAACTAAATCCGTTTATGCATTTGATAGTGTTCAAATAGAAGAAATGGAAGAACAGGTGTTCTCACATGAAAATATTCAAGGATAGAAGAGAAGCTCCAAGTAGATTTACACTCATGAGGTGCTCCTATATTTCGTAGTCGAAATATCATGGTAAGCCAGTTAATCCTATCTTGTTTATCAGTGGGATGAGCCTGTTTTCTTGGGTTACCTTACTGTTACGATGGTGCATGAACATTATTAGAGAACAATTGCAAGGTTTGCTAAATATAAAGAATAAAGGATGACAGATGAAACATTTCGGTCTTAAGAAACAGAAACGAACAAGTATTTTTTTCCGAAGAGCAATTTTTACAATTTTGATCATCGCGATCTATTTACTTGGTCGCCATATTTTGCTTCCAGGATACAATGGCAATACAGGTTTTTCACAAATAAGTGAGCAAAATCCCTTGGCCTATTTGTATTCCTTAGCAGGAGTAGATGTCTCTAAGATTTCCATGTTTTCTTTAGGGTTAGGCCCTTGGATTACGACCATGATTGTCTGGCAGGTTATCAATTTAAATAAAAGTTGGAATATCCAGTCCTGGTCATTGAAAAAAGCGGATTTTGTCCAAAAGATTCTCACTTTGATTTTTTCCGTGTTACAGGGGATAGCTGTTATGTACACGGCTCGTTCGGAAAATGGACGCTTTTTGCTTCTTGTAGATGATTGGATTTATAATATGGCTGTACTAGCAACTGTTGTAGCAGGAAGCTTTGTTATTATCTGGTTGGCTGGTTTGAATGTTAGCAAGGGAGTAGGCGGGCAGACAATTATTATTATTTCAGGAATTCTGCTACAATTTGCTAACCAATTAGTGGTATTGATAGGACAATCTGTTTTGTCTAAAGAAGGACTGGCCTTTCTAGTAGGTGCGGCGATCTCGTTTTTGATTTTGGGCTATATTGCCGTGGTCTGCGAGAGAGCTGAAATTCGTTTGCCTCTAAATCGAGTCATGTTAAGTAGTCGTTACTATGGCAAATCTTACCTCCCTATCAAATTTCTTCCCTCTGGGGGAATGCCTATTATGTATGCCTCGAGTGTTATTATGTTGCTTCAATTGGTATTAGACTGGTTTGGGCATGGTTTTACAAAAAATTTTGGTAGTTTATTTGACTTTACAAACCCCCTAAGTTTGGCCTTTTACTTGCTTGCTATCTATCTTCTTGCAATTTTATTTGCCTATATCAACTTAGAACCAGAAGAAACAGCGAAACGTTTACAACGTCAAGGGGAATACCTAGATTATATTCAGCCTGGGAAAGCAACTTTAAAAGTTTTGAAACATTACATTTCCTTGCAGTCTAACGTAGGAGCACTCTACCTGATTGTTTTTATTGGTTTACCCTATTTCATTAATTTCTTCCTACCTCTTCCAAATTTGCTTTTGACTATACCGGGTACATTGATCATTTTAGTCAGCATGCTCTTGCCTTTGCATGAAGAAATACGTATCTTGAGAATTGGGACTTACTACCATAAAGAATTAGAATTTAAAGGAGAATAGAGGGATATGTTTTACTTTGTACCATCTTGGTATAGACAAGATCGGAAATGGTATTCTACCACTCTGCCTTTCTATTACGTGTCTAAAAATATGATGTTTGATGATGCGGTGAATTTGCTGCGAATGTTTCAGCAATCAGGAGAGGCAAATACCACTCTGATTTTGAACTATTCACCACATATTCGAACCTTTCTTTATCAGCAAAGAATATTGCCAGAAACTGTATGGAATCTATTTGATACCATACAAGGTCTGACAGATGTATCTGTACGTAAAATTCGTCTGGAAGATATTAAATGGCCTCAAGGAGTAGAATTCTTCTATACTCCTTTTATGATTGAGGTATATTTAAATCAAGAGCACTATGCTAAAATTAACTTTTCACAAACAGGTAATTTCTTTGATATTACTTATTTTGAGGGTGGACAGACAAATCATCAGTTAATTTTTGATGATCGTGGATTTGTTTCAAGTATCATCTATTTTGAAAATGATCAGCCTTACTACCAAGATTATTTAAATTTACAAGGTACATGGCAGTTTAGGGAATTTTTGGGCACAGAAAATCATCAAGTACTTATCAACCCTGAGGCACAGGCTACATTTGCAAAAGAAGTTTACCAAGATATTGAAGAATTGATCAATGAAAAATTAGATCAGTATCTAACTTCTGCGCTAACGAAGGATGATACGATTGTGATTTCGTCAGATGTGCAGCACAATCACTTTTTCCAAAAGATTAAGGAAAATCATCATGTTATTTTATCTTTTTTTGGAGATCGCTATCCAATCACAAACCAAGAGCAGCTGTTAACGAATTTGACAGACACGCCGTTTTTCGTTGTTGATAGTTTAAATAAAATTGAAACGATAGCAGCTAATGTGGATCTAGAACAGTTGCCGGGCTTTTATGAGATTCCGCCTTATGATACTCATCTAAACCTAGGGCATAGTCAAAGAAAAAAAGAGTTAATTGTTTACGTCAATTTCGACAATCTACCAGCAGATCAAATTCAATATGTGTTTACGACTTTGTTTGAAATGATGTTGAAAAATGAATGGATTGACTTGCTGGTTGGAACACAAAGTCAGGATTTTGGTCGAGAGGCCTATATAAAACAAGTGTTAGAAAGCTATTTATCACTTAAGCCAGAATATGAACAAGAATTGATTTTTGTTGATAAAGAGAAAAGAGCGAGAGGTGAGAACCGAGTTCTTGATGATGAAGAGGAGATTGTTCGCGAACGGATTGATATTGAGACTATTCATAGCGACACAGATTTGATTAAAGTTCTGAAGTACGTTCGTATTATACTAGATTTGGGGACTCCAGCTGATGTGTTGACTCAAATCGCTGGCATTAGTGGGGGGATCCCTCAGGTTAACTTGTATAGTTCTTCTTATGTGAAGCATGGAGAAAATGGTTGGATTCTAGAGGATATTTCAGATTTTGAAGAGGCACTCTTATACTACCTCACAAACTTAGAACATTGGAATCAATCTCTAGTTCACTCAGTCAAGAAGATTGAACAGTACACAAGGGGTGAGATTGTCGATATGTGGAAAAATACCATAAAGGAATTAAAAGGAAATGAAAAAAATTAGTGTTTTGCAAATTGCTGATGAAAATTGGCAGGAGCAATATGAAATTCCTAGTAATATAAAATGGACATTTGTCAAACCAGAAGACATCGTTTCTTTATTGCCAGAAGATATCGGGATCCTAAATAGAGAGGCTGAGGCGGAAAACGGGAAAAAAAAGAAAAAGAAAAAGAAAAAAGTAGATAAACCGTTTGATGTCGTGTTGGTAGATACCGCTGAATATTTAGAGTATGTCACTATCTTGGATCAGAAAATTCAGGTTTACCGTCTGTTCTATCATGAGCGTTGTCGAATCACTACGAAAACATTGGAACGATTTCTTTTGCGTAAAAAGGCCGTGAAAACAAATTTTGAAAATCCAGAGCAGATGCTACATATATTTTCACGTGGTTTTTTCTCTAAACAAAATGGAACGAAACTAAGTGTTAATCATCTAGTCGCTGCACCATCTTTTGAGGGTCAAATCAGTTATGAAGGGACAAACTACCTTCGTTTGTGTGGCCGATATGGCGAGGATTATCAGACCATTGCGACCTATCAACATAATATTTTTCTGAGTGGGGAGATGCCCTTAGATTTGTGGCCTGAGTTCAGAGTTTCAGAAGGTTGTTCGATCCGCTACGTTGTTAAAGGTTTTCCTGCTGGAAATTCTCCCATGCAAGAATGGATTTATGATGAAACGAGTTTTGATCGGTCTCTGACGTTAGATGTAAATGATTCTTATTATTTGAGTATCAGCATTCAAGCAAAGGGACAAGGGATTGTAAAACTTGGTCCCTGCCACTATCGAGACTCCCATCTAGGTTATGGAGACTTGTTAGTCGGAGGAAAAAGAATTAGCGACAAAAATCGAGAAGAGCTGATTTATTTTTTCCATCCAGGAGATTTGAAACCACCGTTGAACATCTATTTTTCAGGGTACCGTCCCGCAGAGGGATTTGAGGGATACTGGATGATGAATAATTTGGGATCGCCATTCTTACTGGTAGGGGATCCGCGTTCAGAGGGGGGCGCTTTCTATCTTGGATCGGAGGAGCTCGAACAAAAACTTCTCCAAGTGGTTCATAACTGCTTAGATGAACTTGGTTTTACGAAGGAACAACTGACTTTGTCAGGTTTATCAATGGGGACGTTTGGCGCTCTTTACTATAGTTCTAAGTTGGAACCTCATGCCGTCATTGTCGGAAAACCTCTTGTCAACTTAGGAGATATGGCAGAAAATGAGTCAACTATTCGTCCGGGAGGATTTCCAACGTCACTGGATTTGGTGTACCGCACAATAGGGGAGTTATCAAGTGAAGCTACAGCTCAGCTTAACGAACGTTTCTGGACGGCTTTTGAGTCAGCTGATTTCTCAAGAACAAAATTCATTATCTCCTTTATGTATCAAGATGACTATGATATGTCGGCCTATCCTGATATGCTGGATGAGTTAGGACAGCGAGATTACCGCGTCAGCGTTATCAGCAAGGGATTGACTGGACGACACAACGACGATACACAAGGTATTGTCGAATGGTTCTTTAATCAATATAAAACGCTATTAATGAATAGTTTTGAAAGGGAGTTTAAATCGTGAGATACAAGGAAGAAGTCTATTTTGCTTATTGGGATATCCAAAGCGTATCTCAGTATCTATACGGTTCATCTGTCAAACTGTTAGATGGTGGTCATGTTTTGTATGAAAACCAGTTCATGCCTTCGGGGACAGTTATTCATGAATGGCATTCACGGGCAAACTATCAGGCCTTACGCAATACGAGTCAGCTTCCTGAATTGAAACGTGGGCAAAACTATATTTTTGGCAGTCATATAGAAACCATCCCAGAAAATTCAACATACTTAAAGGTTGAATTTATGGATGCTCGAGATGAAGAAATTTCGAATCAAATCATTAAACAGGGAGAGAGAGTGAGCGTACGCGTTCCAGATAATACACAATATTATAAGGTGCAGTTAGTCAGCTCGGGTTGTCATCGCTTCCTTTTTGAAGGGATTTATGTTGCTGAGGAGCAGTTAGCGGATTATACAGTGGATCGCTACTGGATTTCTGATTTGCTTCATCAGGATTCCGAGAAAGAAACGATGTATGTTTGCTTTACTGAACCTGAACTCAATCGAACAGGTTTTATTCCAGAACGTGTTCGTGAACATTTCTCAAATGTATTGATTGTTAATTCGTCTTATAGAGAAGCGCTCCTATACATGGAAGAACGTTTTTACGAAACCTTGCTTGAAACGATTGAAGAATTAGCGCAAGAGCATCTTTTTGAAAAAGTGGCTTTTGTTGGTTATGGAGCGATTTCTAATATTGCGGCCTTGCATTACTCCAAACAATTTGGAAATTCATACGCTCTTGTGACGGATGAGTTTTTAAGCGAACTAGACTATCAACGCTTGCTGGAACGTTACCGTAGTCGAGTAAATCCGCCTATTTTTAAAGAATTATTGCTACAGCAATTTAATCCGACAAAAGTTAAGGAATATGCAGACTTGAAGACTAGACCACGTGAACTAGCAAACATTGAATATTTATTAGATAAGTCATTTTTACTTCAAGCAATTGACTTGGAAAAGATTGAAGAGTGGATGAGAGAGAATGAAAACTAAACGATTCAATTTGACCAACTCCTATAAACTAATGCGTTACAAAAAGATTTTGGAGAAGGTTAATAAACTATCTGATAGTTATGCAGCTATGTCAAATGAGAAACTGCAAGCTCAGACAAAATGGTTTAAAGAACGCCTTTCTGGAGGAGAAAGTTTGCAGTCCATTTTGCCAGAAGCGTATGCAACCATTCGTGAGGCAGCCAAGCGTGTATTAGGATTATATCCTTATGACGTTCAGGTTTTAGGGGCCTTGGTTATGCAAGACAATCAGATTGCAGAAATGAGAACAGGGGAAGGAAAAACCTTGACAGCTATCCTTCCTTTATACCTAAATGCTTTGACGGAAAAAAGTACAATCCTAGTCACGGCCAATGAATATTTGGCAGCGCGTGATGCTAAACAAATGGCACCCGTTTTTCGATTTTTAGGAATGACAGTTGGGGTTGGCGTCTCGGACGATCCGACAAAAAAACTTAAAATTCCTCAAAAACAACAAATCTATAAGAATGATATTGTCTATACAACACATAGTGCGTTAGGGTTTGATTACCTAGAAGAAAACTTGGCGACATCTCAATCAAAGAAGTTTTTGCCAAAATTTTATTTTTGTTTGGTCGATGAAGTAGATGCAGCCTTGCTAGATAGTGCGCAGATGCCCCTGATCATTTCAGGTTCTCCTCGGGTTCAATCCAACCTCTTTCTCTCGTGTGATGAGTTTGTGAAAACTCTAAAAGAAGGGGAAGATTTTAATTTAGACTCCACTCGGACGTCTGTATGGTTGACGAGAAAAGGAGTAAAGGAAGCAGAGGTTTATTTCCGCGTTCAGAATGCCTATGATCCAGATAATTACCAGCTCATTCGCCAAATTAACCTAGCTTTGAGAGCCAACCACTTATTTGAAAAAGATCGTCAGTACACGGTGGATAATGGTGAAGTTAAACTGATGGATGAGGCGACAGGACGTCTCTTGGAAGGAAATAAACTCCAATCAGGATTGCACCAAGCACTAGAAGCCAGAGAACGTGTGAAAATCACATTGGAAACGCGTTCGATGGCCTCTATTACCTATCAAAATTTATTTAGAATGTTTCCAAAATTAGCAGGAATGACGGGTACTGGTAAAGTTTGTGAGGAGGAGTTCAGAGACGTTTACGACTTGGGAGTCGTAGTTGTTCCTACACGAAAACCCAATTTACGAATTGATTATCCAGATGAAATCTATCTCACGATTCCTCAAAAATTATATGCTTCGTTGGAGTATATCAAAAAATTACATAAAAAAGGCCAGCCAGTTTTAATTGCGACAGGATCGGTTGGAATGTCTGAGATTTATTCTATGCTCTTACTCCAAGAGGGAATCGCCCATAATGTGTTGAATGCCCATAATGTAGCGAAAGAGGCTGAGATGATCGCACTGGCTGGTAGACGTTCTGCAGTGACAGTAGCAACATCAATGGCAGGTCGTGGAACAGACATTATCTTGGAAGATGGGGTTGCTGAGTTGGGTGGACTCGCTGTTGTTGGAACAGAGAGAATGTCCAGTGAGCGAGTGGATTTGCAGCTTCGTGGTCGTGCCGGACGACAAGGTGCTCCAGGATTGAGCAAATTCTTTATTTCTCTTGAGGATGATCTTATTTCCAAGTCTGGTAGCAAATGGATTAGTGAGTACTATCATAAAGAAATTGCAAAACCAGAGGAAAAACAAAAGATTCATTTGACCTCTCGTCGTATTAGATATGCGGTTGAAGAAGCTCAGAAGAATAGTGATAACGCATCAGCTGCTTCCAGACGTTCAACGGAACGATATGATGAAAGTATCCGTATTCAGCGACAGATTATCTACAATAAGCGTAATAAGCTCATCTCTCATCCAGACTTTGATTTGACCTATTTCTTGTCTACCCTATCGGATGCAGTGGACATTTATACAAGTAAAACACCGTTTAAAGAGCGGGCGGATTTATTTCGCTTTGTTTTGGATAACATTAGTTATTACTGCGAGGATATTCCAGATGATCTAGATGTCACGGATTTACGGCAAGTTAAAAAGTTTTTATCTGACCTCTTTGTTTCAGAGTACCAGCAGAAAAAAGATAAAATCAAGGATTCAGAGTTGTTCAATCAATTTCAACGAACTGTCGTTTTGAGAGCGATAGATGACTGTTGGGTTGAGCAGGTTGACTATTTACAGCAATTTCAAGGTTTGGTGTCTAGTCAAGGGTATGCCCAAAAAAATCCTGTCTTTGAGTTTCATAAAGAAGCTTTTAAATCATACAAAAGAATGAATGCAGATATAAATCTAAACATTATAAAAAATATGGCATTGAGTTACATTAATATTAAGCCTTCTGGGAAGTTAGAAGTTTTCTATGGCTAATACTTTGACAGATTCTGTTGTAGACTTTATAATGATGATGTAACTGTATTTTTGGAGAAAATCATATTATGAGTAAAAATAATAACAAAGAGCTAAAGGGATTTAAACGTTTGATATCAAAGTTTAAGCAAAAGGGTAGGGAAGATAGTGATTACCGTAGCCTGGATGCAACTAAATCAAAGCCCGTTAGTCGAAAACTCAAAGAGCAAAAGGAAATTATTCTGAGTGCTAGTGAAGATCTCGAGTTGCCAACAGAGTCAGTTTCTGTCATGGAAGCCTTAGAAGACTTTCAGGAAAGGAACAGTTTGGGAGTGGCTGACTTGATAAAGAATGTTAGTCAGAGTTTGTCAACTAGCGCTTTAGCTTCCCTCAGCCTTTCTGTCGCAGATTCGTACAGTGAGTCGTTTAGCCAAAGTATATCAGTAAAAGGATTCTCGCTTCGAGAGTCCATGTCTGAGAACTACTCATTAGTGGTCTCTTCTTCAGAATCTGAATTTGAGTCTCTTTCCTTGGTTGATAGTCTCTCTATTTCTGAGCATTTGACAGGGGAGTCCCTTTGTCAGGATACGGACGCATTCTCTTTGAGTGAAAGTATTGCATACTCAGAGCCTCTTTCCTTGAATGAATCAGAGCAAGCGAGTCAGAGTGTTTCCGAGTCCGAGTTCTATAGCCTGAGCCAGAGCGAGTGGGAATCCGTTTCAGAATCCCAAAGCATTTCAGAATCAGAGTGGTGGAGCTATTCCGAATCAGAGCAAGCGAGTCAGAGTGCTTCTGAGTCCGAGTTTTATAGCCTGAGCCAGAGTGAATGGGAGTCCGTTTCAGAATCCCAAAGCCTTTCAGAATCAGAGTGGTGGAGTTATTCCGAATCAGAACAAGCGAGTCAGAGTGTCTCCGAGTCCGAGTTCTATAGTCTGAGCCAGAGTGAGTGGGAATCTCTTTCTGAGTCTCTTTCCTTGAGTGAGATGATTTCTCATCTACTTTCTGAGTCCGAGTCGTTAAGTTTGAGCGAAAGCCTCTATCTCAGTGAGTCTGAATCCGTAAGTCAAAGCCAACAAATATCTGAATCCTTAAGTCAAAGCCAGAGTGTAGCTGATTCGGTGAGCTTAAGGAAAGCATCCCTATCTCAATCCTATAGTATGTTAGAATCAGAATTTGGTTCCTATAGACAGAGTGTGGCGGAGACAGAAGTATTCTCGCATGACCTGCATACTTCGGAGCGCCTGTATAAGAGCCTCTCTGAACTGGACATGAGCCCTCTAACTCACCAGCAAAAAGTGCAAGAAGTGATGACACCTGAAATTTCTGAAGAAGGATCGTCTCAAGCACATATTGTTGAGGAGCAACAGGAGTCTGAAAATAGAGAAGAATTGATAAAGAATATAGATTTGCAAGACTCTCTGAAACATCTGTCTCACTATTCAGAATCAAATGGTACAAATTTAAGGATGACAGAACGCCAACTCTACCACCTACTCAAACCAGGTTCGCAGCCTCTAGCACGTGACTTAAGAAATGTTGCAAGTGAATTGTCTGGTTTGGCTGCTATTACTCAAAAAAAGGAAGATGAGAAATCATTCTAAATAGAACTTGCAATCATTAACTAGAAATAATAAAAATCAAAAGGAGTCGCTATGATTAGAAATATGATGTCAAATAGTAACAAAGGTTTGGGTACTACAGATGTACTACCAGTTGACCAATCTCGGATAGAAGTTTTGAATGGAACAGTTGACTACAAAAATGTACCTTTAGGATCTTATGATGTCCTAGGTAGATTTGCTTCGGCAGGTCAGAGAGATTATACGGAAGAACTGAATTTGATTCAATCAATGGGTTTTAATGCCTATAGAATCTCGATCTCTTGGGCACGCATCTTTCCAAGTGGTGAAGAGTTGCAGCCGAGTGAAGAGGGGTTGAAATATTATGAAGCAATCATCGATGACGTATTAGAAAAAGATATCGAACCGATTGTGACCTTGAGTCACTTTGATCTTCCGCTGAATCTATACGAAAAATATGGAGCTTGGAAAAGCCGCAAGATGATCGAACTCTTTGAGCGTTACGCAGAAGCTGTCTTTCAGCACTTTAAGGACAAAGTGAAGTATTGGATTACCTTCAATGAATTCAACGTTTTGCACCATTTGCCGTTTCTTGGTGGGGGATTGTCTTTTGGAGCAGATGACAATCAGGAACAGGTGATTTGGCAAGCAGCTCATTACCAATTGGTTGCTTCTGCACGTGCAATCAAGCTCGGAAAAACAATCAACCCAGAGTTTCAGTTTGGTGGGATGATGGTTGTTAGTAAAAACTACAGTCAGCAAACTGAAAGTGCTATTGATGTAATGGAAGCAGAAGTCAAAGATAGGGAAAATTATTTGTTTACAGACGTGCAAGTTCGTGGATACTACCCAAATCACTTTTTGCGTCGTTTGGAACGTGATCAAATCGCCTTGGATATTGAAAATGACGACCTCTTTGTCCTAAGAGATGGGAAAATTGACTTTGTCAGCTTCAGTTATTATGCATCAAGCAATTCCCAAGAAGTTTTTATCAACAAATATGTAAGTAATGGTCAAAATCGCATTGATTCTGTAGGACTTCGTCTCGTGATGAACAATCTTTACGATCGTTACCAAAAGCCGCTCTTCGTCGTGGAAGATGATGTGGTCTTGGATGATCCAAATGGTGTAGCAACTGAAGAGCTGAAAACGAACATCCAAGAGATCGTGAAAACAGTCGAGTATGATGGTGTGGAATTACTTGGCTATACACCACTTACTTTTACGGAACTAAACTTTTAAAATAGGAAGTAATAACTCGAATTATTTCTGGTTTAAGAGTAGTGTTCATGTTTTTACTTTCGAAAATGTCTGATCTATCAATCAGACATTTTTTTAGAAATAGATGAACTTTAAGCTAAGTTCGGATTTTGCTTGATAGTGCTTCAGAATATTTTCCTTATTTGGAGCTTAGAAAAGAATGGCAATTTACGCTATTTTATGCTACAATGAGGAGTAGTGGTGTAAATCAGAATAAGTAAGGAATAGAGGGAGCAAAATGAGACTTAAGAAAACATTGTTCGGTAACTACCGTGCTAAGGAAGTCGAAGATTGTATCGAAGCATTAGAGGAAGGGTTCGATCGTGAAATTCAAAAGAAGAATGAAAAAATCGAGTCCCTACGTAAAAAAATCGACTCTATGAAGAATCAAGAAAAAGAGATCGGTGAAGCAGTTATTTATGCCAAATCTCTTGTTATTGAAGCTCATGATAGGGCTGAAAAAGAAGCTAAAGAAGTTTTAGAAAAAGCACAAAAAGACTACTTGGATACGAGAGAATCTATTCTCGAAGAAATCGATACTCTGACAAAAAAACGGGCAGAGGCTGAGAGATTGTATAATTTACAAAAAGAAAAAATTAAAAATATTATTAGTCGAATTGATGATTTTCTAGAACTGGACGATATCGATGGCAAACCAAAAGATATCAAAAAAATTCAAGAATTACGTAAAGAACTTGAGAGACCAGAAGAAGTTGCTAAGGAGAAAGAAGAGGTGGTGCCTGAGAGAGAGAAAGTCCATCTCGAACAACCCCTTGCAAAAACAGGAACAGATAGTGCCATCTCTGTCAGCTACATCACTTCACGTCGCGCAAAACCTAAAAAGAAAGACGAAGATAAGTTAGATGATGATAAGGGCAAGAGAATCAAACGTCTTTCGAGAATTAAACGAGATAACTTTTTGTAAGAGGATAATCAAATATGACAATTTATAACATCAATTTGGGGATTGGCTGGGCGAGTAGCGGTGTAGAATATGCACAGATCTACCGTGCAAAATTGCTTCGTAGTGTTGGCTTAGAAGCGAAGTTCATCTTTATGGATTTTATATCTGCTGATAACATTGAACATTTGACAAAGAATATTGGCTTTGAAGATTCTGAGGTTATCTGGCTTTATCAGTATTTTACAGATGTTAAAATTGCACCGACGACCTATACGCTAGCACAGGTCTTAGCGAGTTTCGATAAAGAGCCTCTCGAAATTATCCGGGACACCGATATGAAGACGATTCGACTTGTATTTGGTGATGGTGATTTTGTGACTTGTTATGCCTGCGATATGGACAAAGAGTTGATTGAGCGCGCTGAAATTGTTTCGCGTGGTTGTTTGATTCAAAAAGAGTACTATACTTATACGAAGAATTTTATCGAGTATTTTAGTCCGATGAATGGTCATGCGCAATTATATCAACGTACCTGGCTCAATGAAGATGGCAGTGTGGCTTATGAGGAAATCATCAATGAAGTCGATGGTAGACAGGAGACGCAAGTCTATCGTTTCCCAAATCATGTTTTCTATTCTAAGCAAGAGTTTGTCGCGCATTTTATAAGAAGTTTGTCTCTGACGGACAAAGATTTATTGATCTTAGACCGAGAGACAGATATTGGTCAAGCTATCTTTGCTAACAAGGGCGATGCAAAGCTAGTCGTAATCGTTCATGCAGACCACTTTAGTGAAAATCCTGCTGAGAAAGACTATATTTTATGGAATAACTATTATGAGTATCAGTTCGAATATGCTGACGAAGTGGACTATATCATTAACTCGACCGATGCGCAAACGAACCTACTCAAAGAACAATTCGCTCAATATACAAACATCAAACCAAAAGAAATCTTGACTATTCCGGTGGGAAGTTTGGATCAATTGCGTCATCCAGAAGGAGAGCGCAAGCCGTTTGGATTGATTACAGCTTCGCGCTTGGCAAGTGAGAAGCATATTGATTGGTTGATTCACTCTGTAGTGAAGGCACATGAGCAATTACCTGAAATCACTTTTGATATCTATGGTACGGGTGGTGAAAGAGCCATGTTGGAGCAGTTGATTCATGAGTTGAATGCAGAAGAGTATATCCGTCTGATGGGGCATCACCACATGGCAGATGTTTATCGAAATTACTCTGCTTACCTGTCTGCCTCTACAAGTGAAGGATTTGGTTTGACCTTGTTAGAAGCGGTTGGCTCTGGTCTGCCAATTATTGGTTTTGATGTACGTTATGGAAATCCAACCTTTATCCGTGATGGGGAAAATGGCTACTTGATTCCTGAGGCGCGTCCAGATGATCTGGATGCAATGACAACGGAATATGCAGAAAAGATTGTCCAGCTATTTACTCAACATTCCCAAGAAGATTTATCCCGTGTGTCCTACGAGGTGGCAGAACCATATCTTGATGAACATATCGCCCAGCGTTGGTATGATCTTGTTCAATCTGCACAGCATCAGTAGGGATTCGAAAAGAAAGGCATAAACACTATGATTTGTTTATTTGAACGCTATGATCAAGCGAGTTTTGATTTACTACGTTCACTTAAGGCAGCTGGGCTAGACTGTCCTGTTGTCGTGATCCGAGACGATGGCTACCTCGCACCTGATGTCGAGTCGCCTTACAGTTACTTTACTGGAGATGTGGCTTCAGAGGACGATCTACCTCTTTATTTTAACCTTGTTCCGAAACCTCATTTGTGGGAAATTCGCTCGAGCAATGTTAATGGTGAAATCTTGGATATGGGTAAGAAACGTGCCAATATCTTTTACCGCCAACCAACACACGAACGTCGCGTGCGTGCAGTCGAGTGGCTGGATGATCAAGGTCATGTACGTGCTGCAGACATTTACAATCGCAAGGGACGTCTCTTTGCACAGATTACCTATGATGATGCTCAACGTCCAACTCATACACGCTATTTTAATCAAGATAACGTAACGGTGATTATGGAAAATCATCTAACAGAGGATATTGTCTTAACTCTTGATGGGAAACGCCATATTTTCAATTCTAAGCAAGAGTTTGTAATCTTTTATTTGCGATATCGTGGATATGATACAGATCGCATTATCTACAATTCTCTAGCAACACCATTTTTAGTAGCTGTTGGTCTGACTCCGAAAGAAGGACGAGCAGAGGATATTCTCTTCTGGCAGGAGCCAATTGGAGAGGAGTTGCCGGGTAACATGAAAGCGGCGATGCAGTTGCCTCATCGCAACATCCGTATCGCAGTACAGGATAAGCAAGTTTATGATAAAATCCTCAAGCTTGCAACACCAAAAGAGAAGAGTTACTTCCGCAATGTTGGTTATCTCTATCAATACCATCGCCTCAATAATATGAATCCAGAAGCTTTGATCCTGACGAATAGTGACCAAATCGAGCAAATTGAGTCACTTTTGACTCAATTACCAAATGTTCATTTCCATATTGGAGCGATTACTGAGATGTCAAGTCATTTGATGGAATTAAATCGCTATCCGAATATTTCCCTCTACCCTAATATTCGTCCAGCTAAGGTGAATGAGCTCTTTGCTCGCTGTGACTTGTATCTGGACATCAATATCAGCGATGAAATTCTCAATGGTAGTCGAACAGCTTTTGAGAATAATATGCTGATTCTCAGTTTTGAGACGACTTGTCACAATCATCGTTTCGTTGCAGAAAGCCACATTTATCCAGTGGAAAATGTATCAGCCATGGTAGGCAAGATTCAGGGAGTTCTCTCTCTTCCGTCTGAAATGGAGGCTGCTCTTGCTAAGCAAAAACAGGCGGCGAATCAGGCTGATCTGGAAGCCTACAAGGCAATTTTATAAGCTAAGAAGACAAGGGCTTGCTTTCGATGAAAGCAAATTCCTTTCTATCAACAGAAAAGGAGGAGCAGATGTCTAACAAGGATAATGGCATTTTACAAGAACATATACGAGAACAGCTAGATAATCGAAAGAAACCCCTAAAAAGGGAGAAACAAGATTTTAGCATGATTGCCGTGCTGGGCGGAGTTCTCTTTCTCGTAACTCTTTTGGTCACACTACTCATGCAGTTGGGACACTTTTTTTAGGATCTTTTCTGGATGGAGGTGGTCTCTAGAAAAGATGAACCTTGACGATTTGCTCGTCAAGGTTTTTTGTCTCTGTCTAATTGAACTAGTGTGAAAGGCGGAAGTAGGGATTTCGAAAGATGATAAAACGTTTCCAACAATTTGAAACTTAAAAGCGAATTTTAGGTAAAAATTAGGCGTTTTCATTGGTCATTTCGCGTATAAATGCTTGAAAAGGAGGAGCCTTTTTGGTAGAATGATAAATGGTATATACTAGATAAAAGCAACTGGTATATCCCAGATGGAATCTGCTTTTTCTGAGTCAAAGGGATAAAAACTGAGACTGACTGCGGCTTTTATTGGCTTTGGTTTTGAGAGGGCAGCACAACTACACTTTGTTAATGATCATGAGGTTAACAAAGGGTCGCATTTGGATAAAAGAAAGGAATCAAATGTTTCGAAGTAAAAAATTTAACAAAGATTTCGAGATCGTAGATGAGAAAAAG
>ERZ773265.937-NODE-937-length-16626-cov-5.217368_pt1 | contig 16626 bp, 15 predicted proteins | sample MGYA00580512_ERZ773265 | MGnify/ENA primary metagenome ERZ773265 (study PRJEB29015, sample SAMEA2738169) | human oral metagenome | biome: human oral; feature: human-associated habitat; material: saliva | place: China | collected 2183 ... | reverse complement strand
GAGCTTTTCATTTCTGTTTGGTCGCGGGAAAAAGTGTTAAAAACGAGGAAGAAAGTTGACAGGAAAAGGGACAATCGTTATACGAAATTGCATTTTTCTTTCGCATAACTTGCATTTTATTATAAATTGTCTAAATTTGCATTGTCAGTCCTCACATCGGGTTCTGAATAATAAAAAGAAAGGACTATCATTATGAAAAAGCAGATGATTATAGCGCTCTTACTGGCTTGGGCAGCCCAGATGAGCTTTGCGAAAACGCCTAACGACAACCTCAAAGCACAACTTCTGCGCTATGACTACAGCCAGCTGCTGATGGAGAACGACTTTTTAGGCTACATCGGCAACGGCCAACGACTCTACATGCACTTTGACACGATCTATAAAGACCCTGTGAAACCACAGTATTATCACGTAGAAGGCAAGAGCAAAGTAAAGCAGAACCTCTGTAGCTTCACAGGGGGCATAACCATTCATTCCTTTGCACCGAACGAAGAATCTGACAGTCTTGTAAAACGATATCATCTTAAAGCGCAGTATCAGCTGAATGAGGATGCCAACCAACGCGGTTCGGGTTTCTTTGCCGGTCGACTCACTTCCGACTTCTTCATCTATAGGGATTCCATTTGTTTCGACGAAATGGAAGGTGGCGAGGACGGCTATAATAACAACCAATTTGAGGGCCGTTGGACCTCTTATCGCACGAAAATATCGAAGAAAGCGAACTTTGGCATAGGACGAATTCCCGACTCTGGCAATCTCGATGTAGGGGCAGCAGAGTTCCATGTGGACCCCAAAAAGCAGCATCTTGGTTGGGAAAGCTATACAGAAGCCTTTGAAACAGAGACTCCCGAAGGCCAGAAAGCACAGGCAGAAGAGGACCGTGAGTGGTGGAAAGGCGATAAAGAGGTCTTTATTTCATGGCAATCGAAAACAGAAAATGAGGCAGTTAAGCTTGACATTTACCGCAATAAACATTATCTCCAAACACTTAATTTGGGTGAAAATGTTCTGGAGTACTGGGTAGATCAGCGTGATTACAACTTCGACGGACATCGAGACTTCGCGGTTTGGCTTGATTATGCAGAAAGCAAAAGGGTCTTCTTGTGGTCTGAAAAGCAAGGGAAATATGTGCACGAGCCCTTTTTCGACAACTTAGAATCACCCATTATCTTCAAAGATGCCCGTTGTATAGTGAACAATCGCCACATCAATGAGGAGCGTACTGAATATGATATGTACCAATATGACGGCCAACATTATCATCTCATTTCAACCTTAGTGCAACGTGGTTACACTTCTGAGAACCTTCTACTCATCCTCTATGATGCCAGCGGAAAACGTGTGCGTGAAATCCAAAAGCCCACATTCCAGCAGCTGACTCCTCTTTGGCAGAAGTACACTTTAATTGACTATTTAGGCTATTAAGAAGCAGTGAAAAGGACATGACGACCTGCCGTGACCGTTCATGCCCATGATTTTAGCGTGCAAAATGTAATTAATTTGCATATAAAGGCGTTGTCTCTCAACTTTTTACTACCTTTGCCTGCGAATAGAGAAAAGTCAAGATGAGTAAGAAACAAATTCTTTTGATCAACGACATGGCAGGTTATGGCAAGGTGGCTACGGCTGCCATGCTGCCTATTCTGTCGTATTTCGGTCACCCGACTTACAATCTTCCAACGGCTTTAGTGTCGAATACGCTCGACTATGGTAAGTTCAACATCATGGACACAACCGACTACATACGCGGTGTTTTCCCTGTATGGAAAGAACTTGGCTTCACGTTTGACGCCATTGCCACAGGCTTCATCGTCAGCGAGAAGCAAGCCGAAATCGTGTCGCGCTACTGTCTTGAGCAGGCCACTACAGGCACAACAATCTTCGTCGACCCTATCATGGGCGATGAAGGCAAGCTCTATAACGGTGTCACATCGTCCACTATCAAGAGTATGCGCGAGATGTTGAGCGTGGCACATCTATGCTATCCCAACTTCACCGAGGCCTGCTACCTGACTGACAGCACGTATGATTGTAAAGGCGTCAGTCTGAAAGAAGCTTATCATATGCTTGACCTTCTGCGCAAGATTGGCACAAAGTCGGTGCTCATTACAAGCATTCCTGTCGACGGGAAGCCCTCTGTCGTGGGCTACAACCATATCAGCAATGAGTATTTCCAACTCTGCTATGATGAAATCCCGGTGCATTTCCCCGGCACAGGCGACATCTTTTCGGCCATTCTCATTGGTCATCTGCTTAACGATGAGCCTTTGACCGACGCCACACGCAAGGCGATGGACGGCGTCTATCAACTCATATTCCTCAACAAGGACAATGAAGACAAGAACCGAGGTATACCTCTTGAACAATATTTGAATATTCTCTAACACAAACATGGACTGGATAAATAATCTCTTTACCATTCATTCTTCCATTCAGACCGTCGTCATTCTGTCAATCATTATCGCGTGCGGTTTAGGCATCGGTAAGCTCAAGGTGATGGGCATTTCCCTTGGCATTGCATTCGTTTTCTTTGTGGGTATCTTTGCCGGGCACCTTGGTTTCAGCGTTGATTCCACGGTACTTGACTATGCTGAAACCTTCGGTTTGGCCATGTTTGTCTATTGTCTCGGTCTGCATGTAGGGCCCAATTTCTTCGGTTCTCTGCGTCATGAAGGCATGGCACTCAACATATGGAGTCTTGTTGTTGTCATTGTAGGAACACTCTTTGCTCTGTTGTTGATACCGCTCACAGGCATCAACCTGCCCGACATGGTAGGTCTGCTTTGCGGTGCAACTACCAATACACCGGCCCTCGGTGCAGCCACTCAAGCACTGAGCCACTTGGGAATGAGCAGCGGAAGTGTGGCCCTTGCCACTGCCGTTACCTATCCGTTGGGGGTGCTTGGCGTTATCGTTGCTATGATCATTCTGCGCAAATTCTTCGTCAAACCAACCGACCTTGAGATACAATCTGTCGACAGTAATGACCACACTTACATTGCCGAATTCGAGGTTATCAATCCTGCAACGTCGGGAAAGGACATTGCTACAGTGTCGAGTATGACGCATCTGAAATTCATTATCTCACGTATCTGGCGTGGAAATGAAGTCATTGTGCCCACTGCGGAGACCGTACTGAAGGCCAATGATGACCTGCTTGTCATCACCACGAAAGAAGATGAGGGCGCCATGGAAATCCTTTTCGGCAAGAAAATCAATAAGGATTGGAACAAGGAAGCTATCGACTGGAACGCCATTGACTCCTTGGTTGAGAGCCGTATCTTGGTGCTGACGCGCACAGAACTCAATGGGAAGCGACTCGGAGAGCTGCATCTGCGCAAGTCGTATGGCGTCAATGTGAGCCGTGTACTGCGTGGCGATACGAAGCTGTTGGCCACAGGTGACCTGCGATTGCAATATGGAGACCGCATCACAGTCGTGGGACAACACGAAGCCGTTAACCATGTTGAAGGCTACTTCGGCAATTCTGTCAAGACACTCAATGAACCGAATATCGGTAGCATACTCCTGGGAATGTTCCTTGGGCTGGCGCTCGGCACTATTCCTATCAGCATTCCCGGCATGGAAAGTTCTGTCCGATTGGGCATTGCCGGCGGCCCCATTATCATGGGTATCATTGTCGGTGCACTCGGCCCCAAAATGCACTTCATCTCTTATACCACGCAATCGGCCTCGCTGATGCTGCGGAAACTCGGGTTAAGTCTTTACTTGGCATGTCTTGGTCTCGATGCAGGAAAAGATTTCTTCGGTACAGTGATGCGTCCACAGGGACTGCTTTGGGTGGGCGTCGGTGCGTTGATTACGATTGTTCCCGTGCTCATCGTGGGACTGATTGCATTGAAAACAAAGAAGTTTGACTTTGGAACCATCTGTGGAATTCTTTGCGGAAGCATGGCCAATCCTATGGCCTTAGGCTATGCCAACGATACTTTGAAGGGCGATACTGCCAGCATCAGCTATGCTTCGGTTTATCCGTTGGGCATGTTTGTGCGTGTGATTATCGCCCAGATTATCGTGATGTTCTTTGCAACATGACCTTTCTGGCGAATGAATTCATTCCCTCGGAAACTCTTTCTTAAATACCTTTGCATAACAAGTAGATTTGAGAAAGGGAGTCTTTTGAGGCCTGCTTTGTCTTTACTGACTTTGCAGAAGTCAGGCTGCACTCACAAACACAAAGAAGAAAGAACATTCTTTACTTTTCCCTTTGATGTTTGCTTCGTTTGCACTAACTTTGCAAAAAAGAAGGATTTGATGAAGATTATAATGCCATTAAACTGTATTCTTGCAAAGTTTTTCAGTCCATTAAAGTGCAATGCATTGTTTTTTTTAATGATGTATGTGTTGGGTTTGGTGTGCGCTTGGATTACTTTACCCCCTTTTAAGGATGCAACCATCTATGGAAATCAATACATAGAGCAGTTTTTTGACCTTTATTTGGTGTGCCTTTTCCTGGCGATTCTGCCACAGAAAGCACGCAGATGGGTTCGCTTGTTGCTTTACTTTGTGCTCTATAGTGTGGCATTAGTCGACGCATATTGCTTCGTTAAGTTCGGTTCAACGCTTAATCCTTCGATGTTGATGTTAGTGGGTGAGACCAACAGTCAAGAGGCGTTAGGATTTATAACGAGTCTTATCTCGATAGATTTTCTGTTTAGTAACGTTGGCTGGATAGTGCTTTTGATTGCTGTCAACGTGCTTTTGGCTTATCTTCCTCGGTTCAAACGTGTGAAGATTCCCACGCTTCCGATAGAAAAATACTATCCTTTGGCGGGACTGTTGACTTTGGTTTTGTTTGTTTGGAGTGCTGTTGCATCGGCTCATAACAAAGCGGCGACATGGAAACTCTTGACAGAATCGTCGATAGGAGAAGTCGAACACACGCTTACGGAGCAAGGACACGCCGTGTTATATACGCCAATGAGCAGGCTGATTTTTAGTCTTTATGCCAACAAATTAGCGTCAAAACAGGTCGACAAATTAGTGGCTGCAGCCGATAAAGTGAAGGTAGATAGCTGCTCATTCCGTTCTCCCAATATCGTTCTTATTATCGGAGAGAGTTATGGAAAGCATCATTCTCAGCAGTATGGATACTTTATGCCCACGACGCCAAGGCAGATAAAGCGAGAGCGTCGCGGCTTTCTTGTGCCGTTTTCTGACGTCGTTGCACCTTGGAATTTGACGAGTTTCGTCTTCAAAAATGTCTTTTCTATGCACGTCGTTGGACAGAAAGGAGACTGGTGTGACTACCCACTTTTCCCCGAGTTATTCCGCAAATCAGGATACAAAGTGCAGTTCCTTACCAACCAGTTTCTTATGGAAGCAAAGGCTGCAGTCTATGACTTTAGCGGCGGATTCTTTTTGAATAACCCCGTGTTGAATAAGGCACAATTCGATCTTCGCAATGAAAAGTTACATGTGTTTGATGAGGATTTACTGAATGATTACGACCGTTTTGTGAAGGAAGGAAAGATTAATCCCAACGGACCTAACCTCACTATATTCCATCTTATCGGTCAACATGTGGACTATCGAACGCGTTGTCCCAAGGCACAATTTAAGTTTTCGGCCGATGATTACATAGAAAAGCGCCCCGAACTATCCGAGAAACAGCGCACGATATTAAGCTATTATGACAATGCTATCCGTTATAATGACTCGATAGTAGACCAGATTTGCAAGCGATTTGAAAACAAAGATGCTATCGTTATCTATATGCCTGATCATGGAGAAGAGTGTTATGAGGAGTCGCGTGGATTCATTTGTCGCAACCATTCGGCTGCCATCGACTGGCCACTTGCCCATTATGAGTTTGAAATTCCATTCTGGATATACTGTTCTCCGAAGTATGCGCACCGACATCCAGAGATATTTCGCGAGATTGTTCAAGCCCGTCATCGTCGCTTTATGACTGATGCGCTGCCGCAAATGCTACTTTATTTGGCTGGGATTCAAGCCAAAGACTATCATCCCGAGTATAATATTCTGAGCGAACAATACGATGAAATGCGCCCAAGAATACTTAAAGCGACGACGGATTATGATAAGATTCGCGACGCCTTTTATAGGAGTAAACTGAACAAGAAATGACAAATCAACTGCTCACTCGTGCCGAATGTAACGCCATGCGAGGCCTGGCGATTATAGGAATCTTCTTACATAACTACTGCCATTGGCTCAATCCAGTGGTTAAAGAGAATGAATATCAGTTCTTTCAAAGCAATGCTCATGGGCTGATTAGAGTGCTTTCGTCTCCCGATGAACTACTGCTTATGCACATAATCTCATTCTTTGGACACTATGGAGTGCCTGTGTTTCTCTTCCTAAGTGCCTATGGACTTGTGCTGAAATATGAGAAATCGGCTGATGGGAACATGCTTTTAACAGGACGAGAAGGGCTTAGCAGTGTCACCGATTTTATGAAACAGCACTACAAGAAGCTTTTCAAGATGATGATCTTAGGCTTTGTTGCCTTCACAATGGTTGACTATATGACGCCCCATCCGCATCATTATGCACCATTAGATATCGTGGCAATGCTTGGTATGTTCAATAATATCATGCCGCATCCTGATGCAGTTATCTGGCCCGGTCCTTATTGGTTTTTTGGTCTAATGCTGCAACTCTATCTGGTGTTTCGGCTGTTTCTTGTGCGAAAAGATTGGGGATGGACAGTCGGTTTGATAGTGGTTTGCGTCGGTTTGCAGTTTTGTTTCGGTCCAGAAAGCGAGGGATTGAACCGTTATCGCTATAATTTCATGGGCGGAATGTTGCCTTTTGGTCTTGGAATCCTTTATGCACGATATGGTCGAATGATGCAGTTGAAGACACATGCAGCCTTGTTTCTCGTTTCATTGTGCATGATGTTATGGCTCAGCATGAGTTTTGTGGGCTGGACTTTTGTACCAGTTTTTGCCTGTATCTCAGCCGTTTCGTTAGCCAAACTGCTGTCAACTTCACCCCTCAAACACGTTAATCAACCTCTTGTTTGGATGGGAAACGTCAGCGCAGCCCTATTTGTTTGTCACCCCATTACACGTAAAATCTTCATCCCAATCAGTAGGAATGGCGACTACTATTCAGGCTTCTTACTCTATATAGTGACAAGTATTTGCTTGGCATGGGCCTTTCGTGAAATCATAAAACGTATCCCAATAAGATGAGAATAAAGGACATTGAGCTTGAGAATATATCCAGATATCGCGGTGAACTCATGGGAATTGCCATGCTGTTTATTATCCTTTTTCATGTTAGTTTGCCGCGAAATGACCTCTTCTTTGGATTGAGAAGGATGGGTAATATAGGTGTAGACATGTTCTTGTTCCTTAGTGGAATAGGACTTTGGTTCTCGTGGATTAAGACGCCATCTGCCCGACATTTCTTCATGAAACGTTATCTTCGGGTTTATCCTGCATGGCTAATTGTGGCGTGTTTTTACTACATTCCACGTTTCCACGGAGGTGATTTGATGGCATGGATTGACCTTATCGGCGACATAACTATTAACTGGGACTTCTGGCTTCACGATGAACTTACGTTCTGGTATATCCCTGCTACCATGCTGCTTTATTGCTTTGCACCGGCTTATATGGAGCTTATTCGTCGCCATCCCATTTATCGTTGGCTGGTCGTTGTTATGATTCTGTGGTGTGTTTTGGTGCAATATGTCACGCCAATCCATCAAGTTGTGGGCCACATTGAAATCTTTTGGAGTCGAGTTCCTATCTTTTTTATCGGTATAAACATGGGAGAGATGGTGCGATCTAAGCAGCGTATTGACGGAACGGGCATCTGGATGATTCTCATTATGTTTGTGATGACATTGTTTACCAGTATCTTTCTTGAGCAGAGTCGACACGGACTGTTCCCTCTTTACATTGAACGCATGCTCTATATCCCTTTAACTTTGACGACGATTCTACTCTTAAATCGCGTTCTTCGGCGTACACCGAGGTGGTTTAACAAAGCTTTTAAGTTTGTTGGGGCATTGAGTTTAGAGTGTTATCTCATTCATATTCATTTCGTACTTGACCATCTTCCCAAGCCATGGGGCTATTGGTTAACGTTCTTTGTGTGCTTACTGATTACGTTACCTGCGGCATATCTGCTCAGTAAAATCGTCAATTTAATCTCCAAATCAATAGAGAAAGCTTTATGAATCCTAAGGACTACATGAAAATACTGCGTCCAAAGCAGTGGGTTAAGAACTTCTTTGTGATGCTTCCACTATTCTTTGGTGGTGAGCTTTTCAACACTCAAGCTCTTCTTTCGGCTGTAATCACGATGTTAGCTTATAGCTTTGCCGCGTCATCTATATATTGTTTCAACGACATTCACGATGTTTCTGACGACCGACGCCACCCTGTTAAGTGTCATCGTCCGGTCGCTTCAGGAGCTGTTTCCATTGCTATGGCCTATGGAATGATGATTGTTTGTTTCATCCTTTCAGCCGTGTGTGTGGCCCTTTTGCCTGACACAGCGTTGCAAACAGGCGGTGTTATCCTCTTCTATTGGCTGTTAAATCTGGCTTATTGCGCTTGGTTGAAGCAGCATGCCATTATTGATGTGTGTATCGTTGCCTTTGGTTTTGTGCTTCGTTTGCTTGCCGGCGGATTGGCTACCCACATAGAACTGAGCAAATGGATAGTGCTTATGACATTCCTTATCACGCTCTTCATGAGCTTTGCAAAGCGCCGTGACGACGTGATTCGAATGGAAAAGACGGGTGAAGCGCCTCGAAAGAACACCATCCGCTATAACTTGACGTTCATAAATCAAGCAATTACCATCACAGCCAGTGTCACCTTGGTGTGTTATATCATGTATACAGTGAGTCCAGAGGTCATCAGTCATTTCAAAACCGATTATCTTTATCTGACTTCTATCTTTGTACTTGTTGGACTCTTACGCTATATTCAGCTTACGGTTGTCGACCAACGGAGTGGTGATCCGACGAAAGTGTTGCTCAAAGACCGCTTCACTCAGCTCATCGTTCTTGCTTGGTTGCTCACTTTCTTGTTGATTATCTATGTCTTATAAGCATGAAACAAAAGGTTTATCTCTTTGATTTCGACGGCACAATTACAACAAAAGACACGTTTGTTGCACTCATTCTATATGCTGTGGGCACATGGAAATGCCTCGTGGGCTTTGCCTTATATAGTCCTCTTCTCTTACTGATGAAGTTGCATCTCTACCCAAATTGGAAGGCAAAACAACGTGTGTTCTCTCATTTCTTCAAGGGTAAATCGCTTGAGGATTTCAATAAATTATGTCGCAATTTCGCTGCCAATAACCGCTCTCTCCTACGTTCTGAAGCCATGAAAGCCATTGATGAGGCTCGCAATCAAGGTGAGGTCTATGTGGTAAGTGCCAGCGTTGACAACTGGGTTCAGCCGTTTTTGCCTCATGTTGTCGTTGTGGGCACCCAACTTGAAGTGGTAGATGGCCTACTGACGGGGCGTTTTTCTACGCGCAATTGCTATGGGGTAGAGAAGGTGAATCGCGTAAAACAGCTGCTCACAGCGCCGCGTTCACAATATTATATCATTGCCTTTGGTGACAGCCGAGGGGATAATGAAATGCTAAACTATGCTGATGAAGCCCATTATCAACCATTTAAGTCCTAAACACCAACAACAACTTGGCGAGGTGTTACGCTTCGGAATCGTCGGGTTTTCAGCCACATTGATTCAATATGGCGTTTATTTGGTGATGTTGTTTGTGGCATCTCCAACCCTTGCTAACACCATTGGATACGCTGTTAGCTTTGTGTTTAACTTCATTGCCAGTACGCGTTACACCTTCAAAGTAAAGACCAATGCACGTCATGGATTTGGATTTGCCTTCTGTCATGTCGTGAATTATGGACTACAAATCCTCATGTTGCATCTCTTTCTCACCTTAGGCTTTAGCAAAACTCTTGCTCCTGTGCCGATGTTCTGTGTCTGCGTGCCCGTTAATTTCCTGTTAGTGAGATTCTTCTTGAAGCGGTAACAGCCTGCCAATACATACCGAAAGCGACAAAAACAATAGCAACTATTGTGATAATCCAAAACAATTTGTAAATTTGCAAGACTATAATCTGTCTGTCAAACGATAGTAAATGAAAACCGAAAAGCTGCATACGTTACCTGAATTTATAGCACATAACGCCATCACAACAGCCTATGGAGCCGTTGTGGCCGTAGCTTCGGTGAACGAATCTAACTTTCGTTTGCTGATGAATCAACTTGATTTGGTTCATTTTTATGCGGTGTTCATCTTGATAGATGGCGCCGCCGAGGTCAATATAGATGACGAAAAGCTCAATCTGTCACAGCATAGTGTGTTGCGCATAGCTCCAATGCAGCGCGTGGAAAGTCTACAATGTAGCACTGAACTCTGTGGATATCTGTTGTTGATAGAGTCTACTTTCTATGCAGAGATTGTGAAAAGTGACGACAATCTGCGTGATGTTATCTCACTAAATGTGTTGGATGGCCATGTGTATAAGGTGCTTAGTGAAGCTCAAACATCGGAGTTTGTGGGCATAGTAACGCAGATTGAGCGCACCATTAACCAGCCCCATGTATACAAAAAAGAAATGGTTGGCTTCTTGGTTCATTTGGTGTTGATGCACATTCGCGAACTAATCAGTCATCGGGTAACAGGACTTCACGACCTGAAACATAAGGAAAACATCTTTAAAATCTTTATTCATTTGGCTTCGAATAACTTCAAACAGCAACGCCAAATCAATTTCTATGCCGCCCAAATGAATATCACTCCCACCTATCTTTCACGCATTGTGAAAGAAGTTTCGGGTAATACGGTTAACGGATATCTGCAGAGTTTCCTCTATGGTGAAGCCTGCAAACAACTCCGAATGACTGATAAGCCGATAGGAGAACTTGCATTTGATTTAGGGTTTAAGGACCAATCGGCCTTCACAAACTTCTTTAAGATGAAGTCGGGAGTTAGTCCTAAGGAGTATAGAAAATAGTAACCTCCCCTTATTATAAATGCGTTCATTATGCAACGCCGTAGGTGTCGCGCTAATATTCCAATGGATATATCTTCCATTATAAATATTGTAACGACGCAATGCCGTAGGTATTATATCAATCTTCTAATGAACGTATTTGCCATTATGAATGTTTCCAACACGCAACTGTGTTGGTTTTGTGATATTTTTTCGATAAAGGTGCTCTAAATTATAAATGCCCTCATGGGGCAACTCGGTACGAGTTGTTCCTTTGATAGCCCGGGGTTGGCGAGGAACGAGCCTACCCCGGGTGAGTATTCGCAAGGAGATTCAACGCCATCGGTGTTGAGCTTTTTCTATGAAGGCACGCTTACAATGAAACCTTTTATGGCGGATTAATCAAAAAAAGCGCAACACCTACGGCGTTGTTCCACGCAAACCATACGCTAACCCAGGGTAGCCTGCACTATCGTTTGGCAACCCTGGGCTATCAAAAACGCAACACCTACGGCGTTGAAACCTTCATATCATCGCGTGATGGACGGCAATATATGCATGAATAAATATTGGATTGCGCCGAAAAAGCGCAACACCTACGGCGTTGAAACGTTCATATCATGGTGTGTTTAATGGCAATATATGCATGAATAAATGGTGAACTACAATCTTAAAACCATAAAATTGTCTTATGCAAACACTGCATGTACATTTGTGTTATAGTCATTTGAGTCTTTATTTCCTAAGTATTCTCCTTCTATCTCTTGCCTATTCGCCTTATTTGCACTATCTTTGCAGAAGATAGGCTGCACTCGGTAATCTACAAACGAGTTTGCATTACGCTCGTTTGCACTATCTTTGCATCAAATAAATTGTTAAGCATGACAGAAGATTTCGACATAAGAGAAGAGCGTATTTCGACGGAAGAGAAGGACTTTGAAAACGCACTTCGCCCGCTAAGATTTGTTGATTTCAACGGCCAAAAGAAGGTGGTTGAGAACTTAGAGATATTTGTTGAGGCTGCGAAATATCGTGGAGAGCCACTTGATCACACGTTACTTTACGGTCCACCGGGACTGGGAAAGACGACTCTAAGCAATATTATTGCAAACGAACTTGGCGTGGGTTTCAAGATAACCAGTGGCCCTGTGCTTGACAAACCCGGTGATTTGGCGGGCATATTGACGTCACTTGAGCCCAACGATGTACTCTTTATAGACGAGATTCACCGTCTTTCGCCCGTAGTAGAAGAGTATCTTTACTCGGCAATGGAAGACTATCGCATCGATATTATGATTGATAAGGGCCCGTCAGCACGTTCGATTCAGCTCGATCTTAACCCCTTTACACTCGTTGGAGCAACGACACGTAGCGGTATGCTTACAGCCCCTTTACGTGCCCGTTTCGGTATTAACATGCACTTAGAATACTATGATCCCGAGACATTAAAACGCATTATACGTCGTTCTGCCATGCTGTTGAAGGTGCCAATTGACGATGAAGCCGCTATCGAAATCAGCAGAAGAAGTCGTGGAACGCCTCGTATTGCCAATGCGTTACTGCGTCGTGTGCGTGATTTTGCACAGGTAAAGGGAAACGGAACAATAACAAACGAGATAGCACATATAGGACTTCAGTCGCTCAACATTGACCAATATGGACTTGACGAGATTGATAATAAGATATTACTCACTATTATTGACAAGTTCAAAGGAGGCCCTGTGGGTGTTAGTACGATAGCAACGGCGATAGGAGAAGACGCTGGTACGGTGGAAGATGTCTATGAACCATTCTTGATTATGGAAGGTTTCATCAAACGAACGCCCCGTGGTCGCATGGCAACTCCATTGGCTTATGAACATTTAGGGCGTAATCCTTATATGGGAAATGTAATGGAACCTGGGCTGTTTGAATAGAGAAGGTCTCACAACAGGCCTTTTTCTATGAAGAAGAGGAGCGTCTGTCGCGCTGTAATATATGTGATTTGGAGGTCAGATTCAAAGCTTTATATCATCTTTTTAAATAGTTATGCCTATGAAAAGAATGCTCTTTTGTTGGATAATCCTAATGGGATCATTGACGAGTTGCAGTCATTGCGTGTTGCGTTCAGGTGGACTTGGTGATGCCGATTCTATTCATGTAGAATATACAGGGATGGGAGGAACAACACGATTTGTTATCAACCATAGTGACACGCTCACGATATTGAAAGGTGTTTTCTGTCATGATAGCCTTGGAAATGATAGCCCTATACTTTTTGAGCCAGTCAAAAAGCTTACTCCTAACGATGTGTTGGTGATTAAAAGTCTGGCGCGTCAGCTCTTTGTTGAATGCTCAGAGCCTGATACTTTGTGGGTAAAGCCCTATGAATATGGTGCTACAGACTGGCCAATTCTTTCCGTTCATGTGTTTAAAAAGGGGAAAGAAGGCGCCTATTATTATGATACTGGCGAGGAAAAGAATGGCATAGTGTATTCCACTTCCACTAAGATTAAGTACTCACCTGCCTTTCTTGAGTTTACACATCGGTTGAATCAATGTTTCGAAGAGGCGCAAAAAATGAGATAAAAAAGGAAAAATAGGCAAGTGATTTCACCTGCCTGTTTCTGTTATTTCTTATAAATGGAGGGTTAAAGAGCCTCCAGCCATGACCCAACAGCCTGGTTGTTTCACGTTACCTACATCCACATAGCTTCGGTTTAGAAGGTTGTTTCCTTCGAGATAGAGGCTATATTTCGGCATATTCCACACCAATCGAGCGTCCAATAAGCCATAAGAGCCATAACGATGTAGTGCTCCTGACGGATCCTTATACGTGCCCATGCGATGCTGAAAGCGGTAGTTTACGTTAAGATCTAACGCTTTCCAAAGGTTCAATTGCAGGCTACTTGTCACCTTATTCTTTAGATATTCCAACGCGTAAAGGCTGTGAATACCGGCTGCTTCTATTTGATGTTGTTGAATGAAACAATAGCCAACACTAAATGATTTCAATAACTTCTGACTTGGAAGTAACTGGCGGAAGTCTGCATTTAGTGTCGTTTCAAAGCCTAAAGCGTTAATCGTTCCGAAGTTAACAGACTTCCAAAGTATTGCTCCTGCAGCGTCTTTTTCGCCATCATCAATCCAATCGATGAGGTTAGTATGGTGATTATAGAAGCTACTTACAGTGCCTGAAAGTCCCTTTTTGTTATATTTCACTCCGACTTCTACGGCAGAAAGTTCTTCAGGTTTAAGGTTTGGATCGGCTTTATGGCCTCCAACCGAGTAGAAAAGTTCGGTTACTGATGGCATGCGTAGCGACGTATTATAACTCGCATAGACTTTCCATGCATCGCCAAATCTATAACTTGCGTTGATGCTTGGATAGATTTTTACATTCATTTCGGCCCAACTGTTCTTCACACCCACTACTCCTGCCGACATCGTTAGACGCCCAATGAGAAGGTTATGCTCTGCAACGAACTGGATGTTTGTGCGATTAAGTCCCATCTTATACATCACATTGTCGGTTCCTTTCACGTGTTTGGGCTTGGAAAGTGGGTTGCCAAGGTTCGTACTTACTAAGTCTTCGTTTCGCAATTCAGCACCAAACGCCGTGCGACCTAACGTCCAATCAAAGTATGCATTGACGTTAACGCCGTAGACATCTGTACGATGATAGTTGAAAGGATAACGTTCCGCATGGTCGCGAAAGAGTTCAAAGCGGTCGTAGTTATGATTCCAATAGATAGCCGGACGCCATTTAACAGCACCCTTTCTTGTTTCAGCTTGCACCGCCGTATAGGTCTTAAAGGTATGTTCAAACTGGTCATCATACTTGGAACTATAGTTAGTACTCGAGCCAAAGTCTTTGTTACTAAGGCCTGCATGCCAACTAATGGAGAGGTCATCATCGTCATAAAAGCCTTGATAAAAAGCCTTCTGACTTCGGAAATCAGTATTTAACGCGCCGGCTTTATTGCGATTATAGCCATCGGTTCGCATGAAACTGCCCGATAATTGATTGTTCCATTTGCCCCTCGCTACATTGATTCTTCCTCCCGAAGTGACTGAGCCGAAGCTGCCACTTGCCGCATGTAGGGTGACACTTGAAGTTCGATTGGCCTTTGTAACGATGTTTATGGCACCAAGAAGTGACGATGTTCCATAAACACTTGCAGCCGGTCCTTCGAGTATTTCAATGCGTTCTATCTCACTGATATCCACGGGAAAATCAAATGCATTGTGTCCCGTTTGCGGATCACCAATGTTGATTCCATTGAGAAGCACCGTCATCTGCTCATAGTTTCCGCCTCGAATGCTCACGTCAGTCTGCGCTCCCAATGGGCCACGCTGACGCACATCGACGCCTGAAACCAATTTCAATAGGTCGTTAACACTATGTACTGGCGCCGCGTTTACATCCTTTCGACTCAGTACAGTTACCATTCTCGACTGCTGACTTTGCGTCAGAGGCGCCCTTGATCCGGTGACTTTCACCTCGTCAAGCAACGTGGGTTGTCCGCTCTTATAAAGCGAAGTGTCGGCCTTTTGCACGTCAGTGCTAATGCCTTTTGCTTGCGCATTAGAGAGTGTTGCCACGCTAAGTATACCGATAATTACCTCTTTACCAAGGCATGAAAAGAGTGCAAAGCCCTTGTTGGTAAAGTGATTAAAACGGATACAACGGCGCTCGTTGAAAACTGTTTTGTTCACGTTTAAATTATTTATTAACGTTTATGCAACTGCAAAAACGATGGCAAAATTAGTAAAAATAAATGAAATAAGGAGTAGAAATGATAGAAATTTGTAAATAATAAATAAGGAAAAAGATTGTCAAGTGCAGCTAACGGAGCAGCGGAATGGGCTGGTTCGCGTTGATATACATTAGATTATATCATGTGCTTTACTGCCTTTTGGCGTGTGTTTTCGCTGTTTTATTGTTCCAAACACTGTTCAATCTCAGAAAAATTATCAATGATATAGTCGGCAAATGCAGCCTCAAGGTCTTCTCTTTTGCCATTTCCATAGGTCACACCACAGGTCTTTGCCCCCGCATTTTGTCCCATCTGAATGTCAAAAATGGTGTCGCCGACCACTAAAGCCTCGGCAGGTTGCAACCCAAAATGATGCAAAGTATTGAGCACTGGCTCGGCATTTGGCTTTGCATTTTCAACATCATCAGCCCCCAAAATCAAACGAATATAGGGCTCTAAATGCAGCTCTTGAACGAAAGCTACCAACGATTGATGGCCTCGACTGCTTGCAATCGTCACGATAAGTCCCTCATTGTGCAATTGTTTTATCGTCTCAACAACCCCCAGAAAGGCTGGAACGGCGCCGGGAACATTGTTTTCCATGAACAATTTATGATAGAGATGAGCACATGTTTCGGCCTGTTCTTCAGTCATGTTTTGCAAGGCTTTGAAACATTCTTTCAATGGAAGTCCGATGGTTTTCGCACATTCTTCGGTCGTGTGTTCAGGCAAACCGAGTTGTTTGAGCGTTGTTTTCATCGTGCGGGTGATGAGTGCTTGCGAGTCGCCGAGCGTTCCATCGAAGTCCAAAATCACAATCTTTGTCTTCATCTTCGTTGCGGTTTTGCTCGCGAAGGTACACATAAAATCGCAAAAAACAGCTGCTTTTCGGATATAAAATGG
>ERZ773265.932-NODE-932-length-16653-cov-23.975238_pt1 | contig 16653 bp, 16 predicted proteins | sample MGYA00580512_ERZ773265 | MGnify/ENA primary metagenome ERZ773265 (study PRJEB29015, sample SAMEA2738169) | human oral metagenome | biome: human oral; feature: human-associated habitat; material: saliva | place: China | collected 2183 ... | reverse complement strand
AAACGTACAGCACTTTGCGGCTTTGCGCCATTTTGGCGATGGTTTGCAACAGCAGTGTGGATTTGCCGATGCCGGGGTCGCCGCCAAGCAGGATGACTGCACCATCGACCAAACCGCCGCCCAATACGCGGTCAAGCTCGCCCATGCCGGTCGGGTTGCGCGGTACTTCGGTGGCGGTCACGGCGGAGAGGGATTGGACGGTCGAGGTATCTGCCGCCCAAGATTGGAAACGGGCGTTTTTCGGTTCGGGCGCGGCAAGGCTTTCCTGAAGCGTGTTCCACTCGCCGCAATGCGAGCATTTGCCTTGCCATTTCGGGGAAGTGCCGCCGCATTCGGAACATTGGTAGATGGTTTTGGGGGCTTTTGCCATAGTGTTTTGCTTCCGCAGTATTTAGTGGGAAGGCCGTTTGAAAAGTGAGGGAAGTTTTCAGACGGCCTTGAGATTATGGGTGTGTTTTTTTGCTGTTTTCAAGATGGTTGGGTATTTTATCCGGATCTTGTTTGAAGTAGCTGATTTGGTTGCCGCTGGCTTTGTCAGTCAATTCCAACATGCCGGGCAGGCCTTTGATTATGAGGATCCTGGCTTTAATGGTACTTTTTTCACCTATTTTTTGTTTGTTTTGTTCTTCTTTGCCGTTGAAGGAGGTTTTATAGTCAGTTACGGTTTGGTGGATTTCTTGTTTTTTCTCGTCAAATGTCCAATTAAAGTCCTGTCTAATGGTGAAGACTTTCTTGGTGGCTTTGAAACTCATTATGGTGATGTCTGTGCCAGTGTTGTCGGGGTTAAAGATGGTTGTGTTAATAAGAGCGCCTTCTTCGTTTTCGATTGCATTGCCCCAGAAGCCGTGTAGGTTTTCACCGGTGATTTTGTTGGCAATATACATTTCAGAGGCTTGTTCGGGTTTGGCTGCCGATGATACCGGGGAGTTTAGGAGGAATAGGCTGGTCAGGACGGTGAGGATGAGTCTGGAAATGTTCATGTTTGTTCTTACCTTGGAGTAGGGAGGTGTTTATAGGCCGTCTGAAAACAGGAAAGTTTTCAGACGGCCTTTTATCGGATAAATTTTATCGGATAAAGATGGGTTTATTTTTTACTGTCTTTATCTGAATCTTTTTTCGGTGCAGGTTTTTTCGCTGCCAAGCCCAAAGATTTTTGCCATTCGGCTGGATTTTTTACCAAGTCCAAGGCTTTACGGAGCTGATCGTCTTTGGCCGGGTTTGGAATGCGGCGGCTGGAGATGTCTTCGTCTTTGTCTTTTTTGGACTTGTCTTTATCGGCTTTGGTTTCGGCGTTGGCAGGCGTTTCAGTGCTGCTGTTGACGTCTTGGCCGCCCAACGGATTGCCAATATGGCCAACCAAATCGGCTTCACGGCTTTCAAAGGCGCGGTCTTTGTCTTTGACTTCAACGTCAGGAACAATGCCTTGCGCCTGAATCGAGCGGTCGTTTGGCGTGTAGTAAAGGGCGGTGGTCAGTTTGACTGCGCTGCCGCCGGAAAGCGGAATCAGGGTTTGCACTGAGCCTTTACCGAAACTTTGTGTGCCGACGACGACGGCACGTTTGTGGTCTTGCAATGCGCCGGCAACGATTTCGGAAGCGGAGGCCGAGCCTGCGTTGATCAGGACGGTCATCGGAATGGTTTTCAGCTCGGCAGGCAATCCGGCCAACGGGTCTTTGCCGCTAGTGGTGATGTAGTCTTCAGCAGTTGCTTTGAGAACCATGCCTTCTTTTTTGTTGCGACCTTTGGTGCTGACAACGGTTACGTCAGGCTGCAGGAAGGCTGCGGATACGCCGACTGCGCCATTGAGCAGGCCGCCCGGGTCGTCGCGCAAGTCGAGGATGATGCCTTTGAGCGGGCCTTTGTTTTCTTTGACAAGGGCTTGTGCGGCTTCGTTGAGCGCGGCAACAGTGCGCTCTTGGAATTGGGAGACGCGGATGTAGCCGTAGTCTTTTTCAAGCAGGTGATGGCGCACGCTTTTGACTTTGATGATGGCGCGGGTCAGGTTGACGACGATGGGTTTGTCGGCATTTTTGCGTGAAAGGGTCAGGGTGATTTTGGTACCCGGTTTGCCGCGCATTTTTTTGACGGCTTCGCTGACAGTCAGGCCGCGGGTAGAGGTATTGTCGATTTTAACGATGAAGTCGCCGCTTTTCACGCCGGCGCGTTCTGCCGGAGTGTCTTCAATCGGGGCAACGACTTTGACGAAGCCGTCTTCTTGTCCGATTTCCATGCCCAAGCCACCGAATTCGCCGCTGGTGGACTCTTTCATTTCGGCATAGCCTTTTTTGTCCATATACTCGGAATGCGGATCGAGATCGGACACCATGCCTTTCATTGCGCCTTCAAAGAGCTCGGCATCGGGTTTGTCTTGGTAATAGTTGGCTTTGATTTGGCCGTACACTTCTGCCATGGTGCGGATGGTTTGCACGGGCAGGGCCTCGTTGTCTTTTTTGTCTTTTTCGGCGGCAAAACTTTGTACACTCAGACTGAGGGCGATGCCGCTAAACGCGCCGAGAGTGTAGATTGCAACTTTTTTCAAAGTGGATTTTGTTGACATTCGTTTGACTTTCTTTTTGTGTACGGTAAGCAAAGTGGTTTTTGTTTTCTCTGAACCCGTTGACTTTATGTGATTTAAACGCTTGGAACAATAAGTTTAAGGTAAAAGTTTGTTGTTTAATGTGCTGAACAGGCGTGAAAATCGTGTTTTATTGTAGTTTATGATGAAATTCAGACGGCCTGAAAGGGGAAAACTCACTCAGGCCGTCTGAAGCATCAGTTAATCCAGGAAAGCGGATTCATGACTTGTCCGTTGTAGCGGACTTCAAGGTAAAGGCCGGTTTCGCCCGACGGCAAAGTGCCGCTGGTGCCAATCTTGCTGCCGGCATTGACGGCGTAGTTTTGGGCGGTGTCGATTTCGTTCAGGCCGGAGTAAATGCTGACATAGCCGTCGCCGTGGTCGAGGACGACCACTTTGCCGTAGCCTTCAAGTTCGCCGGCAAAAGTAACCGTGCCTGAGGCAATGCTGCTGACTGGAGCAGGAACGGTATTGTAGAACACGCCTTTCCAAACTTCGCCATCGCCACGGTCTTGACCGAACAGGCCTGCCAGTGTGCCGTTAACCGGTTTTTTCAGACGGCCTTGCATACGGCTGAAGCTGTTGGCGTTGCTGACGGTAAAGCCTTGGGTGTTCGGGGCTTGCAGTTTCATGTCTTCGTCAGTCAGCGTGGACATGGCGGCGCGTTCGGCTTCGGCTTTTTGTTGGGCGGCAGCCTGCTCTTTGCGGGCTTTTTCAGCGGCGGCCAAGCGGGCTTCGGCGGCTTTTTTACGCGCTTCGGCTTCGGCTTTGCGTTGCTCGGCTTTGCGTTTTTCCAAATCTTTCAAGAGATTGTTGAGGCGCTGCTCATTTTCTCTGTGGTTGATTTTCTTTTGAGCTTCTTTGGCCATTTGCGCGTTTTGACGGCGGCTTTCGGCTTGTTCGGCGGTATTGGTTACGCCTTGTTGGCGCAACGAAGCTTGGATATTGGCTTGCAGTTTTTTCAGGTAAGCCAATTCATTGTTGATTTTTTGCTCTTGCGCTGCCAGCTCTTTTTGTTGTTTTTCCAAGTCTCTCATGACTTGGTCGTTAGCGTTGTTGATATAACGCGTGTAACGCAGGAAGCGGGTTTTTTGGCCGGCATCGGCGTTTTTCAGGAAGAGGGCAACCGCGTTGGGCTGGCTGTTTTTATAGTTGCCGGACACAAAACGCGAAATTTGGGCGCGCGTGTTGGAAACTTCGGCTTTCAACTGGTTGGCATCGGCATTGAGCTTTTGGAATTTTTCCCATGCGTCGCGTTGTTTGCGGTTGATGCCGGAGAGGTTGTTGCGTGTTTGTTGCAGCTGTTTGAGCGTGGCATTGACATGGATAATGAAACCCTCGTTGCGTTTGGCAAAGGATTTCTTGGTTTCCATATCATTGGCGGCGGCAGTTACGGCTGCTTTGAAATCGTTTTCGACTGAAGAAGCGGCTTTAGGCTCAACTTTAGGCTCGGCTTTTTTGTTTTGCTCTTTGGCTTTTGTGTCTTTTTTAGCGTCTTTTTTGTCTTCAACAGTTTTTTTTGCAGGTTCTTTGGCTTCTTTAGCTTCGGCCTTTTTGTCTTCGGCTGCTTTTTTTACAGGCTCTTTGGTTTTTTTGCCGTCTTTTTTATCATCGGCCACTTTTTTAGCAGGCTCTTTGGCTTTGCTGTCTTTTTTATCTTCAACAGGTTTCTTGTCTTGTTCTTTGGCTTTGCCGGATTTTGCGGCTGCGGCTTTTTTATCTTTTGCCGTTTCTTTAGGCTCTTCGGCTTTACGGTTGGCCTTTTTATTGTCGGCAGCTGCTTCGGCGGCTTTAGCCGTTTTGTTTTTGGCTGAAGCGTGTTCGTTTTTGTCAGAGGGTTCCTTCTCTTTGGAAGCTTTGGCTTTAACCGCTTTTTTGTCTTCCTCTTTTTCTTTTACCGCTTGTTTTTTTGAGGTTTCTTTTTTTACATCTGCCTTAGCGGCTTCTTTCTCTTTTTTTACGGGCGCAGCTTTTTTGACGGCGGCCGCTTTTTCTTTCGGCGCGTCTTTGGCAGCATAGGTTGGAAGGGAGAAACTGAGCAACAGGGCGAGAATGAGGGGTTTGTAACGCATGGTTCGATCTTGCTATCAAAGTAGGAACAATAGGACGGATTATACTGTCTGTCAGGCCGTCTGAAAATAATATCGGGTTGCAATATGGACGAACGGTCTTATATAGTAACGATGGAGTGGGCGGACGGGATTTAAGTCTGCCTGGAAACTGACAGTCTGCATCGACAGGATATTATGAAAAAATATTTATTAGTAGTGTTGGGCGCCATGGTTTTGGCGGCTTGCGGTGACAATACCGATAAAATCGGGAGCGCCAGTACGGTGTTTCATATGCTGGGTAAAAACGACCGTATTGAAGTGGAAGGTTTTGACGATCCTGATGTGCAGGGGGTTGCCTGTTATATTTCGTACGCGAAAAAAGGCGGCTTGAAAGAAACGGTCAATTTGGAAGAGGATGCCAGCGACGCATCGGTTTCCTGCGTGCAAAGTGCGGAAGTCATCCGTTATAACGAGACTGCGGTTTTGAAACCGCGACAAGTGTTCAAACGCAGCGCCAGCATAGCATTTAAGAGCCAGCAGATTATCCGCTACTACGACCCGAAACGTAAGTCTTTCGCTTATTTGGTGTACAGCGATAAAATCGTTCAAGGCTCGCCGAAAAACTCTTTGAGCGCGATATCGTGTTTTGCCCATGCGAAAACTGATACGCCGGTACCGGCAGGCGGCGCGGTTTACGGTGCGTGCGTGGTGGACGCGCCGGTTGCCGACGGACAAAAATAATAAAATCAGCTTATAGATTAAAAGAATATGAATTTAGCCAACCATTTCCTGATTGCCATGCCTCATATGGACGATCCGTTTTTTACGGATACGGTCATTTATGTGTGCGAGCACGATGAAGAAGGTGCGCTGGGCATCATCATCAACAAACCTTCGCCGATTACCATGGACATGATTTTCGCCGCCGCCGACCGCAATATCCCGCTGCGCTTGCAACATGAAAACGTGATGATGGGCGGGCCGGTTCAGATTGAGCGCGGCTATGTCGTGCATACGCCGATCGGCCGCTGGCAAAACAGCATGGTGGTAACCGATAATGTCGCGCTGACTTCTTCGCGCGATGTGATTGAAAACTTGTCTAAAGAAGGTGCGGTGGACAAGGCTTTGATCAGTATTGGTTATTCCAAATGGGGTAAAGGGCAGTTGGAGCGCGAGCTGGCAGAAAATGTTTGGCTGACCGTCCCTGCGGATGAGCATATTCTGTTTGATGTGCCTTACGAACTCCGTTATGCCGCCGCTTTTGAAAAATTGGGTGTCAATCCGAACGCCTTGATTTCAGGAGTCGGCCATGCCTGATGCACCAAAAGGCACGGTTTTGGCCTTTGATTTCGGCGAGGCGCGTATCGGCGTGGCGCAAGGCGATGCCGAGTTGGGCATGACCCATCCGCTGGCGACGGTAACCGGCAACAGCAATGATGAAAAATTCGAGGCCATTGCCAAGCTGGTCAAAGAATGGCAACCCAAGTATTTTGTGGTCGGACTGCCGACGCATACCGACGGGACGGAGCATGAGTTGACCCGTTTGAGCCGCAAGTTTGGCCGCCGTTTGCACGGACGTTTTAACTTGCCGGTTTATTGGTTGGACGAAAGGATGTCTTCCCTATACGCGGAAAGTCTGCTTGCAGAAGCCCAAGTGTTTGGCAGAAAACAAAAATCCGTCCTTGACCAAGTGGCGGCGCAGGCGATTTTGCAAGGGTTTTTTGAAGGTGGGGCGGCCGAGTATTTCAATGGCCGCGAAGAATAGCATTATTCATTATAAAGGCCGTCTGAAACCGGGTTTCAGACGGCCTTTGTTTTGTGTTACGGCTTTGGGATAAAAGAAGTTTAGTTTGGTTAAGCCTGATTTTTTTCAGTGCAAATTTTGCTACACTCCGTTTTCTTTTTTAGACACAAATACAAGGAAAAAGTCATGGCACTCATGGACAATCTTTTGAATGCGGCTACTCAAATGTTGGGGGGCAACAGCGAAAACGGCGCACAAGGTTCTCTGACCGATATGGCGATGGATTTGGTGAAACAGCAAGGCGGCGTGGGCAACCTGATCAACCAACTGCAACAAGGCGGTTTGGGCGATGCACTAAGCAGCTGGGTTTCCAACCAATCCAGCAACCTGCCTGTGTCCGGCAGCGACCTGCAAAATGCGTTGGGCAGCGATACGGTAAACCAAATCGCGCAAAAATTCGGCGTGGATGCCGGTCAAGCAGGTGATTTGTTGGCAAAAGTATTGCCTGACTTGGTCGATAAAGCCACGCCTAACGGCACGGCTCAAGATGCGGATGGCTTCGGCTTGGACGACATCGCTTCTATGCTGCTGAAAAACTTTGTGAAATAATGAGTTGAATCATTTGATAAGGCCGTCTGAATCCGTTCAGACGGCCTTATAACTTTTGGTTCGCGGCAAATAACCAATAAGTCTTTTTCTGATGGAGGCGGATGGCTTATGATGGGCACTCCATTTCACCAGATAAGAAGGTTATACACATGTCTCGCTTGACCATACACACAGTTGAAACCGCTCCTGAAGCTGCTAAACCACGCATTGAAGCCGTATTGAAAAACAACGGCTTTATTCCTAACCTGATCGGCGTTTTGGCCAATGCGCCTGAAGCTTTGGCGTTTTATCAAGAAGTTGGCAAGCTGAATGCGGCCAACAGCCTGACTGACGGCGAAGTTGAAGTTGTCCAAATCATCGCCGCCCGTACCAACGAATGCGGTTTCTGCGTTGCCGGTCATACCAAACTGGCTACCCTGAAAAAACTGCTGTCCGAACAATCCATCAAAGCCGCACGCGCATTGGCTGCAGGCGAGTTTGACGATGCCAAACTGGGTGCTTTGGCGACATTCACCCAAGCCGTTATGGCGAAAAAAGGCGCGGTATCCGACGACGAGTTGAAAGCTTTCTTCGATGCAGGCTACAACCAACAGCAAGCCGTTGAAGTCGTCATGGGTGTTGCTTTGGCAACCTTGTGCAACTACGTCAACAACCTTGCCAAAACTGAAATCAATCCTGAATTGCAGGCATTTGCCTAATCTCATCAAAGGCCGTCTGAAAATTCAGACGGCCTTTTAGTCAAAAGCAAGGGATATCCTTGTTGCCAAGAATAATTTATGAGTAGAACCATCTACGCTTCAAACCTTATTCAGAGGAAAAAATCATGACACGCGAAGTTTTACTGAACAATGTTGCCGCACTCGTTAAAAGCAAGCTGAAACCATTGGTGGACGACATCGACCGCAAAGGCCTGTATCCGAAAGAATTTATGCTGGAATTGGGCAAAATCGGCGGTTTTGCCGCGACCGGTACGGTTGAAGAAGGCGGTAACGGTTTGGGTTTGGCAACGCAAATCGCCGTATTGCGCGAAATCGGTAAAGAATGCGGCGCCACTTCGTTCAGCGCATGGTGTCAGGCGGCTTGCGCGTGGTATCTGCACCAATCGCCTAATCAAGCGGTCAAAGACAAATATTTTGCCGATATTCTGCAGGGTAAAGTTTTGGCCGGTACGGGCATGTCCAATACCGTCAAACACCTTGCTGGTATCGAAAAACACAATCTGCAAGCCGAACGTGTCGAAGGCGGCTACAAAATCAACGGCGCTTTGCCTTGGGTATCCAATATCGGCGAAGACCATATTTGGGCGAATACCGCCCAAATCGGCGACAGCTATGTGATGTTTATTACCGGCGGCCAATGGGAAGGCGTGACCCTGCAAGATTGCCCTGAGTTTTGCGGTTTGGAAGGCACGCGCACTTACAGCCTGAATTTTAAAGACGTGTTTATTCCCGATGAAGATGTGATTGCTACGCCTGAGCAGTTCCAGTCTTATATCCCAACCATTAAAGCTGGTTTCATCTTGCTGCAAATAGGTATCGGCGCCGGTGTGATTGATGGTGCGCTCGGCATTATCCGTATGGCCAACGTGGTGAATGCGGAAGTGAACGCTTACCTCGACCACAGCTACGATGATTTGAAAGCCGCGTTGGACGGCGCATGGGCGGAAACCGAACGCCTTGCCGATGATGCGTGGAACAACAAACCTGATACGCTGGCAACCTTAAAACTGCGTGAAGCAGCTGCTGTGTTGGCTCTGAACGCCACTCAATCTGCCGCATTGCATGCAGGCGCGAAAGGTTATCTGATGCGCAGTCCGGCGCAACGCCGCGTCCGCGAGGCCATGTTCGTCGCCATCGTAACACCGGCCATCAAACACCTCCGTAAAGAAATCGCCGCTTTGGAAGCAGCGCAATAAATTCAAAATACCAACAATAAAACACACGAAAGGCCGTCTGAAAATACGGTTTCAGACGGCCTTTAAAAATAGAAGGAACACAAAATGGCTCAATATATGTGCGGCCCTTGCGGCTGGATTTACGACGAAGACCTCGGAGATCCCGAGCACGGCCTGCCTGCCGGAACTAAGTTTGAGGATATTCCCGACGACTGGAAATGCCCTGAGTGCGGCGTAGGCAAAGAAGATTTTTATCTGTTGGATTTCGCGATATAACTTGGTCGATTTAAAAAGGCCGTCTGAAATTTCAGACGGCCTTTGTTTTATCGGCGGTATAAAGCAACCATGGTTTCAGCCGCTTTGACGCAGCTTTCCACATCGGCAACCAAAGCGATGCGGACGTAGCCTTCGCCTGGATTGCCTTGTTCGGTATCGCGGGCGAGGAAGCGGCCGGGCAACACTTGGATAGCGGCTTTCTGCCACAGGTTGCGCGTAAATGCCAAGTCGTCGCCATCGGGAACTTTCAGCCAAATGTAGAACGACGCGTCAGGCAGTTTGACATCGAATGCCTGTTGCAAAATAGGGATGACGCGGTCGAATTTTTCTTGGTAGAGGCGGCGGTTGTCAATAACGTGTTCTTCATCGTTCCAAGCGGCAATGCTGGCGCGTTGGACGGGAATGCTCATCGCGCTGCCGTGGTAGGTGCGGTAGAGCAGGAAGTTTTTGAGCAACTCGGCATCGCCTGCGACAAAGCCAGAACGCAAACTGGGGACGTTGGAGCGTTTGGACAGGCTGGTGAACATAATAATGTTGCGTGTACCGCGTCCTAATTGCGCCGCAGCCTGCAGGCCACCGATCGGTTTGTTGCCGTCAAAATAGATTTCGGAATAGCATTCGTCAGAGGCGATAACGAAGCCGTATTTGTCTTGCAAATCAAAAATTTCTTTCCAGTCTTCTAGTTGCAGGACGCTGCCGCTCGGGTTGTTGGGCGAGCAGACGATCAGGACTTTGGTGCGCTGCCATACGTCTTCGTGCAGGCTGCTCCAATCGGGGTTGAAGCTGGGTGCAGGACAGTTGGCAAAATGGATTTCGCCGCCGCCCAAAATAGTCGCGCCTTCGTAAATTTGATAGAAAGGATTGGGACTGATAACGACCGGTTTAGGGCCGTCTGAAGCCGGATTTAAAACGGTTTGGATAAAAGAGAACAAAGCTTCCCGGCTGCCCAATACCGGCAGGATTTCATTGTCGGGATTGAGGCTCAAACCATCATAACGGCGGGCAACCCATTCGGCGCAGGCTTGGCGCAGTTCGGGCAGGCCTGCGGTCAGCGGATATTTTTCCAGTTCGTGCAGGGAGGCGGTCAGCGCGTCAGTGATGACTTTGGGCGTAGGGTGTTTCGGCTCGCCGATTTGCAGATGAATGGGCGTCATGCCTTCGGGTGCATCAATGCCTTGCATGGCTTCACGCAGGCGGGCGAAAGGATAGGGTTTGAGATGGTTCAATAATGGGTTCATGATGTTTCTGCCGATAAATTAAGGCAATAATCTTAGCATTTTTTAGATGGATTGGGACAAAAAGGCCGTCTGAAAACAGGGTTTAAATGTTTTCAGACGGCCTTTTGAGTGTTGATGCGTTTATTTGGCAGGGACGACAGGCAGGGAACCGTTCAAGAGATAATGAATGGTTTCTTGAACCGTACGGATGGCGTTGCCAAACGGCAGCGGGTCTTTACCGCGGAAAAACAGGCCTTTATCGACTTCGCCGCGGAATGCGGCGGAAAGTTGGATGTCGATACAGAATTGACCGGCTTTGGCCAAACCATCGCGCAAGCCGCAGCTGGTCAGGCAGTTCAGGCCTTGTGTGCAACGGCGCGGATCGTTTTTGGCATTGGCTTGCAATTTGGCCTCGCGTTTGATGTAGTTGTCGAGGAATTTGGTGCGCACGCCGCGTGCAGGCAAACCGGCGACAGACATGAATTCAACCACTTTTTCGGTTTCCGCACCGGCCAGCGTTTTCTTGAAGTTGATGTGGGCATCGCCTTCTTCGGTCACGGCAAACGCGGTACCAATTTGGACGGCGGACGCGCCCCAGTTTTTCAAGGCTGTTTTGACTTTTTCAAAGTTTGCCATGCCGCCGGCGAGTACCAACGGGATTTTTTCGCTTTCCAAGCCCAAGTTTTTGAATACTTCAAACGTTTCTTCAATAACGCGTTTGAACTCGAATTTGGCATCGTTCACGCCGTCAACGGTTGCCGCGCCCAAGTGGCCGGCTGCGTGGGCAGGGTGTTCGATAACGATGGCATCGGGCAAGATGCCTTTTTTCATCCAACGTTTCAAAACAATATTGATGCCGCGTGATTCGGACAAGATAGGGAAAAGGGCGACATCTTTGTGGTAGCCCTCGGCCATTTCCGGCAGATCCAAAGGCAAGCCTGCGCCCATCACAATCGCGTCTGCGCCGGATTCGCAGGCTTGACGGACGTAGGCGGCATGGTCTTTGACGGCTTTCATGACATTGACGGCAATCATGCCTTTTCCTTCTGAATCGGCTTTGGCTTTTTTGATTTCACGGTCAAGTGCGATGCAGTTGAGGCGGGTGTATTTTTCTTCGCTGGAATCGATTTTTGATTCGGCCAGCAAATCTTCGTGCAAGTGGCGCAAATCGACGCTGGCGATGGTACCTACGCCGTTTTCACGCGCAACCGCGCTGGAGAGTTTTGATGCGGAAACGCCTACACCCATACCGCCTTGTACAACGGGAATCAGTGATTTGCCACGGATAATCAATGGGTCAAAGTTGTTTTGCATGGATGCTCCTTCATAGATTCTGGATGGTACCGTCTGAAATCCTATGAAATGGATTGGATAACGGACTGATGTGTATATAAATAAGTGTGTTTTTCGCCACCGTTTTTCAGACGGCATGGGGCGTATTTTTAAAATTTTAGGAATTATACTCTAAGTTAGTGTAAAAATTAGAGTATTAATACAGTTTTTTTAAAGAAAAAATTGAAAAGTCTTGTTAATAAAGGAATAAATTTTATGATGGGTTGGATTGAGGAGGAGAAATTGCAAACAAAATCTACAAAGAAAAAGGCCGTCTGAAATTTCAGACGGCCTTAAGTATGGGAATCAGACAGATGTCGGATTACATTTGTTTTTTAGCGGCATCAATGGCGCGTTGGTCAGGGTTGATCAAGATTTCAACGCGGCGGTTTTGTGCGCGGCCTTCAACAGTAGCGTTGGAGGCGATGGGTTGACGGGAGCCGTAACCGAAAGTGCTCAAACGGGTGCTGCTTACGCCACGGGATTGCAGGAAGGTAGCAACAGATTCGGCGCGGTTGCGAGACAATGGCTCGTTGATGGCGTCGTTACCGGTGTTGTCGGTGTGGCCGTTGATGGTCAAAGTCGTGTCAGGATATTGAACCAAAGTTTGCGCGGCAGCAGACAAGGCGCTTTGAGCATGGCCGCTCAGGGCAGCGCTGCCGGTAGCGAAGGTTACGTTTTCAGGCATAACCAGTTTGATTTGGTTGCCTTGACGTTCAACTTCGATGTTGGTGTTGGCCAGGCTTTGACGCAGTTTTTTCTCTTGGTAGTCCATGTAACCGCCGATACCGGCACCTACTGCACCGCAAGCCAATGCGGAGTTGCGCGCGCCTTTACCGCCGTGGGTCAGCGCACCAACAATGCCGCAAACGGCCGCACCGCCCAAGCCGTACATGGCGGTTTTGCTGGCGGATTGTTGGCCGGTAACAGGATCAGTTACACAGCCGGTGAGCGCCAAAGGAATGGCAGTGGCAATAACGGTCAGGGGTTTCAAGAATTTCATGTCGTATCCTCTTTTTAGATGACGGCACGGGCCGTCTGAAAAAATGAATAAAAACCGCGTGGGTCATTACGGATTTATGATACCCAATATCCGAAACGCAAAAGAATGGGTTTAACCCGATATTACGAAAATATTTGCCAGTTAACATAATTCTGAAGCATTTCTGCATTTCTCCGACGGTTTGGTCATTTTGCCGCGAAATAACAAGCAAAGTTTTTTACAGTTTCTTTCGTTTTTTCTGCTTGCGGCGATACCAGTTGACAAATGCCCATTTCAATCTGACTTTGACATCGTATCCCACCGAGCCTGCGCCCAGTATGAACAAAACGGCGGAAACGGGCAGGGCGAAATGATGGCCGACCAAATGATAACCCCATACGCCAACCACGCCGCCCAGTAAAAACGACAGCATCAAGCCGCTTAAAAGCCACATTTTCGGTTTGTTGACGCGGACGTGCGGCAGGCGCGGATGATGTTGTTTGGAATAATAAAGCGCGCGTGAAATTTCAATACCCAAATCGGTTGCCGTGCCGGTCATGTGGGTGGAACGGATGGCGGAGCCGGACAAAAGTGTAATGACGGTATTGTGCATGCCCATGATAAAGCACAATAAAAATAATGCTAAAGACGGCATGATGAAATCCGGGCCGCCAAAATCCCATTCCATCGCGGCAATACCGAACCAACCGAATATCAACAGATAAACTGCTTCCAGCCACATGGAAAACCCAAAGCTGCCACGGAAACGCATCTGCTGCGTCCATAAAATCACCCAGCCCGAATGCGCGGCACCGGCAACAAAACACAACACGCTAATCGTGGCAATAATGGCCACACTCCACTCTTGAAGATACAAAACATCTGCTAACAGCGACATTGAGCCGGTAACGTGGGAGGTATAACGTGAGAATGCGAAGTAACCGCCGGCATTAATCGCACCGGCAAGAAAGGCCATGATGTAGCCCAGCCGTCTGAAACGGGCATCGGAAATATTGTGTTCGTGCAGATACGGGCGATCCGCCTGCCAAAACGGCGGTGTGTGTTGCCTGTGGTGGCGCAATCGGTAGGAGTGGGGCGGTTTGTCAGTGTTCATTGAGTGGGTTTAGAGTTAAACATTCATACAGGGTGTATTTTATATGCAACTGTCTGCCGATAAGAACAAATAATCTAAAGTGTTCCCAAGTTGCCACACTTGCCCATTACACAATGAGGGCGTACATTAATAGAAAGATATAAACATAAGGAAACATCCGATGAATCCTCTCCGTCTGACCTTATTGTTTGGCGCCGTTGCATTGCTGGCCGCCTGCGTCACCACGCCTGAGCAAAAAGCCGCACGCGCCCAAGCGCAGAAACGCTATGAGCAGGATCTTCAAGTCAATCTTGCCGCTCAATGCGACCAAGAAACTGCCGCGCTGATCCGCCGCAAATTTGACGAAGAAGGCAAACTGGGTGCCGCAACTGCGGAACAAAAAGCCTTCCGCCTCAAATATATCGACAAAGTTTCCGATCCGATGTTCCAAGCCTGCTACAAAATGGCATGGCAAAACTATATTTCCCAAGAACAGCTGCGCGAAGCCCGCTACTATCGCTATTACGACGATTGGGGCTATCAGTTTGGCCGTTATCCTTGGTGGTGGTAAGGTATTAACAAACTTTAAGGCCGTCTGAAAGCATATATTTATTGGTTTCAGACGGCCTAAGGTTTATTGAAACGGCAATAACGTTTACAATAGCCGCCTATTCAAACACAATACCACCACCCATGAACATCTGGCTTGGACAGCGACACGCGCCCAAATTTCCGCAAGGAGCCGCCGTAACCATCGGCAACTTCGACGGCGTACACCTCGGGCACAAACACATTCTACAAAAACTCAAACGAGAGGCAGACCAGCGCGGTCTGCCTGTTGTCGTTGTTGTTTTTGAGCCTCAGCCCAAAGAATTTTTTGCGCGCAAAGCCGGGAAAAAGCTGCCTTACCGCATCAGTCCGCTGCGTACCAAATTGCGCCTTTTGCGGGAAACCGGCTGTGTGGATGCCGTTTGGGTCTTGCGTTTTAACCAAGCTTTCTCCGATATGAGCGCACAAGCGTTTATCGACCAGCTTTTGCGCCAAACGCTCAATACGCGGTATCTGCTGATTGGCGATGATTTCCGTTTCGGTGCCGGCCGTGAAGGTTGTTTTGAACTCTTGGCTCAACAGCCCGATATGCAAACCGAGCGCACGCCGTCCGTTATCGTTGAAGACATCCGTACCAGCAGCACCGCCGTCCGCCAAGCCCTTTCAGACGGCAAGTTGGAATACGCCAAAAGACTGTTGGGCCATGATTACGTGTTAAGCGGCAAGGTCAAACACGGGCAAAAACTCGGCCGCACCATCAACGCGCCTACCGCCAATGTCCAGCTTCCTCCGTATCATTATGCGTTAAGCGGCGTATTTGTCGTTGAGGCAGACGGCACATTCGGCACGCGCCGAGGCGTTGCCAGCTTTGGTTTTAACCCCACTGTCAGCAACAACCGCTCGCAGAAGCTGGAAGTCCATCTGTTCGATTTCAACGGCGATTTGTACGGACAACGAATCTTCGTTCGTTTCCTGCACAAACTGCGTGACGAGAAAAAATTTGAGAGTATCGAAGCATTGAAAACCCAAATTTTGCAAGATATGGAAGATGCGAGGGTTTGGGAAGCATAGAAACGCTTCTAGAAGCTTATAAAATCAAGATAATTGGGCTACAATAAGTCCTTTGAATTTTTTCAGACGGCCTGTTCTTTTAAAATGAGCAATCAGGCCGTCTGAAACCGAAATACCGCAACAATAGAGATTAAAAAATGACCGATTACAGTAAAACCGTAAACCTGCTCGAGAGCCCGTTTCCAATGCGCGGCAATCTTGCCAAGCGCGAGCCTGCATGGCTGAAAAGCTGGTACGAGCAAAAACGCTACCAAAAACTGCGCGAAATCGCCAAAGGCCGTCCGAAATTCATTCTGCACGACGGTCCTCCGTATGCCAACGGCGACATCCACATCGGTCATGCCGTCAATAAAATTCTCAAAGACATCATTATCCGCAGCAAAACCCAAGCCGGTTTTGACGCCCCTTACGTACCGGGTTGGGACTGCCACGGTTTGCCCATCGAAGTGATGGTGGAAAAACTGCACGGCAAAGACATGCCTAAAGCCCGTTTCCGCGAATTGTGCCGCGAATACGCCGCCGAACAGATTGCCCGCCAGAAAAAAGACTTTATTCGCTTGGGCGTGTTGGGCGACTGGGACAATCCTTACCTGACCATGGATTTCAAAACCGAAGCCGATACCGTGCGTATGCTCGGCGAAATCTACAAATCCGGCTATCTCTACCGCGGCGCGAAACCGGTTCAATTCTGCTTGGACTGCGGCTCTTCATTGGCCGAAGCCGAAGTGGAATATAAAGACAAAGTATCGCCTGCGATTGACGTTGCCTATCCATTTAAAGACAATGCCGCGCTTGCTGCCGCATTCGGTTTGGCAAGTATCGAAGGCAAAGCGTTTGCCGTTATCTGGACAACCACGCCTTGGACTTTGCCTGCGAGCCAAGCCGTTTCAGCTGGCGCAGACGTGGTGTATCAACTGATTGATACGCCTAAAGGCAAATTGGTGTTGGCCAAAGATTTGGCAGAAGACGCGCTCAAACGTTACGGTTTTTCAGACGGCATTGCTATTCTTGCTGAAACCACCGGCGACAAGCTGGAAAACCTGCACATGAATCATCCGTTCCTCGAACGCGATATTCCCATGCTCAACGGCGACCACGTTACCACCGATGCCGGTACGGGTTTGGTGCATACTGCGCCTGCGCATGGTCTGGAAGACTACGCTGTCTGCAATAAATACGGCATTGAGCTTTACAACCCTGTAAATGCCGAAGGCAAATACATCAGCGAAACGCCGCGCGTCGCAGGCATGAGCGTTTGGG
>ERZ773265.929-NODE-929-length-16685-cov-11.366506_pt1 | contig 16685 bp, 10 predicted proteins | sample MGYA00580512_ERZ773265 | MGnify/ENA primary metagenome ERZ773265 (study PRJEB29015, sample SAMEA2738169) | human oral metagenome | biome: human oral; feature: human-associated habitat; material: saliva | place: China | collected 2183 ... | reverse complement strand
AATAAGTCGGTAAACTCAGACAACTATAACTGCTCGCAGTTAGTGTGGGCTTCATATAAGAGTGCAGACTCCAACATAGATCTTGATGCCGATGGTGGGTCAGGTGTATACCCGAAAGATATTGCTGATTCTCCAATGACACATGAGTACGAAACTAGGGAGTAGGCCTTCATATGGGGACTAGGGAAAAGATGATGGCAGCTTATCCGGGTACAAAATTTGCCGCCCTTGGGGTGTTGCTCGCGTTATGTCTTACGACGTGTGGCACACCGAAGGCACAAGAGTCTAAGAGCCCGGAAGAGTCGTTGAAGAATAGCGCCCTAGCGGTCTCCGTTGCTGGTGACTACCGGGAAAGCAAGAACCCTGGAGGGGGTGTGGGCTTCTACGATCCGCACACCAACTCGTGGACTAAGCTATCCAATGAAGGCTCTCAGACCTCAGAAATTGACTACTATAACAACAAGCTATATTTCGGGGATAAAAAGAAGGATTATATTTTAGGAGACTCACTGCAAGGTTACGACAGGAAATACGAGTCTGTGTATAACGAGGAGGTATGGGGACTGGATAATGGTGGATTTATCGCAACCAAAAATATTGGCTATACCGAAGATAAAACCTCCTATATTTATAAAATAGTCACCCATGATGGGCAGAATACCGAAGTTCACACCTCGAATCGTAGTATTGAGAACCCTGCACGGTGCGCTAATGGCAGTGTATGGACTGTCAATAATGAATCACACAATTCTCTTGGGCAGAAGCAGAAAGAGAACCAAGGCGATACAAAAGATAAAAACGAACCGACTAAGCTGATTCGCCTATACCCTAACTTTTCCGATGATCCTGTAACCGAGCATACGTTTTCTCTTCCCAATGAAGGAATCGATGGCATCACGTGTGTTGGGAATAAAGTCGTTATCATACGGGATACCTACCCTCCCGGCAGCGACCCGCAGAGGAGCAGCTCAAAAGATGTTACGGGTTCCGTTCTTGAGGTATTTGATACAGATACCAGTCAGGCACATGAAGTTCCTATAAGCGGCGACCATGCAGTGCGTGTGAACAATGACATGTGGCAGTCGAAGGAGGGGCATTACCATGCAATCGGTCGCGAAATATGGTGGCAGTCGGGCGATGGGACTATTATTTCTACAGATGTAGAAACCGGGAAAAATACCCGACATTTCACCCTTAAAGACTATAAGAGGTCAAAAGATCAGGGTCTCTTTTATTGGTCTGATAACTACCTCTACAACATAAACTCAACGGACAATAAGGATACTCTGCGCATATACAGCCTTCACGAGAATAAGCTGATTAAAGAAAAAGAACTCCCCGACATGAAGGCTATCCTGTCGAAGCATCAATTTACATATGCCATGGTGGTCACAAACGAGGAAGAGCTTCTCAAGCTATAAATAAGAAGGCTTATCCATAGGGTCTGTGAGTCCCAAATCCTGCCTTCACCCCTCAGCTTGCATCTTTTGATAAGCTTCAGGGTAAATGCCGTTTGAAGATTTTGCCAGGGTAAAACACTCATGGAAGGGGTGCTTATGGCTGTTAAGCGTATCGTTACTAACCTTGCCGCTGATAAACCCGAGTCTGCCGCTACTTTTTATCGGGATGTCCTGGGTCTGGAGCTGCTCATGGACCACGGATGGATACAGACTTACGGCAATGCGGAAACTATGACTGTGCAAGTCAGCATAGCCAGTGAAGGGGGCTCAGGTACACCGGTTCCTGATTTATCGATTGAAGTAGATAATCTTGATGAAATCCTCGCTCGCATTCATGCGGCAGGTATTGCGCTTGAATATGGCGTTGCTGAAGAGCCCTGGGGAGTGCGGAGGTTCTTTGTTCGCGATCCGCTGGGGAACCTGGTGAATATTTTGCAGCATGCGTAGAGGACTCGTCATCAAAATTATCGCCAGAGAACCGGTTATCAAATCGCTGGAAGAGCAGCTAAACCCTCATAAATTTAGCTTTCCTTAGATCCGGTGTGCGAAGACGGCACTACGGCATGCATAGAGCCTGCGGCGAGAGCATCCGGAGTGGTGGAGTCTTGCTCGGAAGCCTGAGCTTCAATGCGCACAATCTGCGACTGTTTAAACCTGTGATCCGGCGTGCAGGTCAGCTTATATTTTGTCTCGGAAAGATCGCGGATCTTCTGCACATAGTTCTGTGTTTCGGGGAAGGGCGGAATGCCCTTGTACTTTTCGACCGCACCGGGGCCAGCGTTGTACCCGGCAAGCGCCAGGTCGAGCACTTCGTCGTCATTGTGGGCGTATTTGCCCAGTCGTTTCTTGAGCGATTCCAGGTACCGGCCCTGCGCATCAATCGAATTGTGCGGATCGAGGATATCGCCGCCGTTACCCCAATCCTTCCAAGCCTCATCGGTGAACTGGGCTACGCCTCGGGCACCCGCGCTCGAAGCAGCATTGATGCGCCAGTGGCTCTCAGTTTCAAGCTGTGCCGCGATCACACCCGGGCGGATATTCGCTGTCTGACCGGCCTTGCGGAGATCCTCGTGCACCTCTTCCGGTGCGTAGGTCAAGTCGGTCATACCGCAGTAGTCGTCGTAGGTGGCGGCGAGCCCCACCACACCCGTACCCAGGAGCAGCGCGGAGGCAATAATCTGCCAATGCGCCAGCGCCCCGGCGGTCACTTTCGTGAAGATATTCTTGCCGGATGCGGTCTTGAGTGAGCTCTTCTTCGCCATTCCTCTAGCCTAGCACCCCAGTAAGCCTGACTGGCGCGGTTTTCACGGACCGGAAAGTAAAATTCCCGTCTCCATATCGCCCCTTTATCTAAGCGCTAGTATCCGCGCAGAAACGAAGGGGTAGACAAGAACCGATATGCCAGAACCTACCGAGCCTCAATACCGTCGGGGAGGTCATCGCTGGTGAGATAGTAGCCGTTGGGCCAGATAACGCTCCAGGTGACGGCTCCGCTGCCGCCTTGATCCCCTGAAGAACGCGCAACCGCGCGAACAACAAATACGCTCTGTGGCTTATCCATACCCGGAATCCTGACCTTAGCTTCGCGGTAATCCCGCACCTGAATATAGGTGCCGGGTTCGGGGTAGAGCCATTTACGCGCGTACTGCTCCGCCTCCTGCATGGTCTTCAGGCGCACCTTAGAATAGTCGAACGTGCAGTCAGCCTCTCCATCTGCCACCTGCTGGTAGGAGACGTCCTCCGGGCATGTAGGTTCTTTCCCCGGGGATGCGCTGGCAGACCCACTGGCACTGGGGGCGGCGCTTGTAGCATCGGCTTTATGCTGTTCCTGCCCAGCGTCAGATGAAGTGCTCGGAGACGGTTTGGTCGTATTCGTTGCGGATGGCGAAGCAGATTCCGAGGGCGAATCCTGTGCTCCCTGCGACTGCTGCGGCTGTTCCGGTGCGGGTGCCGCCTGCGCGCTCTGCTCAGAAACCTGCGGGGTCTGTACCGGGGCACTTGATGCCGGCGCGGAACTTGTGGATACGCTAGGTGTCGCCGTTCTGTCAGGTGTCGCCTCGTTCCGCTGTGTGCCTTTATAGAGCAGGAACATCAGGGTCAAGAACGCTACAATCGCTAGTGCTATGAGAGCGTATTTACGGATTTTTGCCACGGAGTCAACCTCGCCATCGGTGTAAGCACTGAGGGTTTTTCTTTAATGGTATCCGTGGAAACTATAAATATGTAGGGGTTTTCCCTTCCGGTATAAATACAGAGTTTTGCGGTGGGTAACTGTAACAATTAAGAATATGACTACTACAGAAGCCAGCACTGAAACTCCAGCGGTATCCACCAAAAACCTGTTCAAAACCTACGGTCGGGGTGAGGCAACTGTACACGCCCTGAATAATGTCACTATTGATTTTGAGCGGGGTAAGTTCACCGCGATTATGGGTCCCTCGGGCTCGGGTAAATCAACGCTGATGCAAACCCTCGCCACGCTGGATACTCCCGATCATATTCCAGAGACCAGCATCCGTATTGGTACCACCGAACTGTACGGGCAGAAGGATAACCAGCTGACCGAGTTCCGGCGTGAGCACGTGGGGTTTATCTTCCAGGCGTTTAACCTGGTGCCTACCCTGACCGCCGGGCAGAATATTGATTTACCGCTGGGGTTGGCGGGCAAGAAGCCGGATCCGACCTGGCGTGAATACCTGGTTAAAACCCTCGGTCTGTCAGACCGGTTGGGTCATCGCCCCGAACAGCTTTCAGGTGGTCAGCAGCAGCGTGTTGCTATTGTACGTGCGCTGCTGTCGCGCCCGGAGGTGGTGTTTGCTGATGAGCCCACCGGTAACCTCGACTCAAATTCGGGTGCTGAGGTGCTCAGGCTATTGCGGGATGCCGCCACTGAGCAGAAGCAGACGATTCTGATGGTCACCCATGATGCGCATGCTGCTTCGTATGCTGATCGTGTGGTGTTTTTAAAGGATGGTGCGATTGCTGGGGAGATGCTGAATCCTACGCATGATGCTGTGCTGCAGGCGATGGGACAGCTGGAAGGGTAAAGCATCCGCACATCTAACAGGAGGGGAAATAGCCGCATGTCTACTATGTCTAAACGAACTAATACATCTCTGAATACGGTGGCGCGCTCTAACTTGCGCGCTTCTAAAGGTAAGTACGTTCTGACCGGCATCGGCATAGCGGTTGCCTCATTCTTCATCGCCGCCATTATTGTGCTCCTCGGCTCGCTACAGGGAACTATAGATGCCGCGATAGGAGATGCGCTCTCAGAAGACGATAACGTGGTCCTCTCGGCTGGAACTAACAACCCAAATAATTACACGGCGAACCATTACCTCACGCCCGAAAATCTCGACACGATCACCAACGACCCTTCGGTTCAGCGCACCTGGGTCATATATGACGGGCAGGGTAAACTCGGCACCGGAGAAAACTCAGCAAAGGTGCGGTATACACCGGCTCCCACCGACACCGAGCTCTTCCCATTCCCCATTGACGGCAAACTGCCGGGCACAGACACCGAGCTGTTGATCTCAAAAGAATTCGCCGAAAAACACAACCTGCACCTTGGCTCAACGGTGACCTCACCGGATGTTGTGGCAGCTATTACCGACCCTAACACCGGTGCCACCAAGGAATACACCATTGCTGGCATTTTCGACACCGGATTCTCCGGCTCATTCTCAAACGATAACGTTTATATTGGTGGTACCTCCTATCAGAACGCGGCAGATGAGGCGCTCAAACAGCTTGACCCGAAATCTATGGAGGCGGCACAGCTACCGCACCCTAGCATGACGTTCGTCCAGTTCAAAGGTGACGATGACGCCCACGCACGCACCGAGCTACAGAAAAAGCTAGCTACCGGTGATCAGAATACCGAACCCGTGGCGAAGTCAGGTGGGGAGTACCTGCAGGATCTCAAAGAAGAAACATCACAATTCTTTGCCTTTATCGGTGTGATTCTAGGTGCGTTTGCGGCGCTCGCCCTGCTGGTCTCATCTTTCGTTATCTCGAATACGTTCGCAGTGCTGGTCGGTCAACGCATCCGCGAGTTGGCGCTACTGCGCACTCTGGGCGCGCACGGGAAATCCCTGGTGCGCATGCTCTTAGTTGAGGCGCTCGTGGTGGGGGTTATTTTCTCCGCTATCGGCGCTGCGCTCGTCTATCCGGTCGCGGCGCTCGCCGGTGTGTTGTTTAAAGATTTCATGGTCTCGTATAACCCGCTGGCGTTCGTGGTGGGTGTGGTGGTCTGCACGCTCGTGACGGTTGTTGCATCGCTCGCCCCGGCACGTAGCGCCCTGAATATTTCGCCCATCAGCGCCTTGGGGGAGGGTACCGCCCAAGCCGTGAAGAAGCCGAGCATTGCGGGTCTGATTCTAGGTCTGATCGCCGCCGCGGCAGGGGCAGCAGCAGTGTGGCAGTCGCTGAGTCTGACCGGCACACCGGATGCAGGTGTGCAACAAAGCAGCGCTGGGGTGCTGTTGGTCATGGTTGCGGCGTTGCTTTTGGGCGTTGCCGTGTTCTTACTCCTGCCGTGGCTGTTGCCGCCGCTGATTCGCGTGTTTGGTTCGGTGATTCGCTCCCAGACCGGGAATCTGGCAGTCGCTAACGCGCTGCGCTCGCCTAAGCGCACGGTTTCGACCGGGCGTGCCGTATTGGTGGGTGTGCTCGTGGTGTCTGCAGTACTGAGCGGGTACTCCATTATGACCGCATCTACGGCGAAATCCATGGAACGTGCCTATCCCGTCTCGGCGACGGCAACCTACGGGACCGGTGGCGGCACGGGGGCTGAGAGCCTTGCCAAGGCGCACTCGGTTGCCGATAAAGTGCAGGGGATTAAGAATGTCGAAAGCGTTGCGGTGGCTCCAGCCGCCGGTGCCCTAGAGTACACCCTCACGTCGAAAGACGGCAGCCAGTCAATGAGCAACACCGCGAGTATGGTGGCGCTCAGCCAGGAAGACTTCGCCAAGGTTATTCCGGCTGAGGGCAAGTACCCGACTGAAGATAACACGGTGCTCGTGCCCGAATCTCTGTATAACGATGCGGGCTTTGACGATTCCACCCGCCTGAAGGCACGCGGACCCTTGGGAGAGATTGAACTCAAGCCTATTAAGTCGACCAGTAAGATCGCGAATCTGTATGTGGTGAACCCAGCCACCGGTGCTAAACTGCAGAACCCGGATGACCCGCAGCCCTTGACTCTGCAGCAGCCTGGAGAAGCTGGGGAACAGCCCCAAGGCTCAGCCGCGCAGGGGCAGCGGGGCGCATCCGCTGCCCCAGGGGGTATGAATCCCTCAGCCGGGGCGGAGACTATGGTGCTGGTACACGCTAAATCCCCGCTGACCGCTACTGAGAATTCCACGCTACAGGATCAGCTTAATAAGGCTAATGACGGCAACGAATTCACCGGCGGTCTACAACAGCGCGGTCAGCTCGATCAGGTTCTGACGATCATGCTGGGGATTACCCTGGGTCTTCTCGCTCTCGCCGTGGTGATCTCGGTGATTGGCGTGGCAAATACGATGACTCTCTCGGTCAATGAACGCCGCCGCGAGAATGCGATGCTGCGTGCGTTGGGGCTCTCCCGCAAGCAGCTGCGCCGCATGATTTCGGCGGAGGCGGTACTGATCACCCTCGGTGCGGTGGCGTTGGGTATCCTTGGGGGCGTCTTTATCGGTAGCGTGAGCGCGAAGGTGGTGCTTGCTGCGACCGACCAAAAGGTGGAGTTCGTGCCGGATCTGCCGTATCTGGGTCTGGCGCTGATACTGCTGGTGGGTCTTGCATCAGCATTGGTTGCATCCGCTCTGCCGGCGGCACGGTCGGCTCGGATGTCGCCGGTGGAAGGACTCGGCAGCTAGCTAGTACCGCTGAGCCCATACTTTTGTCATGGTTGTGCTTTGAAAAGGATCATAACCATGACACAAGTCTGGGAAGACAGTAAGGGGGGCAGGGAGTCGACAGATATAATCCCGCCTCCCCGACTGCCCGGACTACTTATCCGTCACCTTGATGTGCCCCATAGCGCCGCGTTCCATCTCGGCGAACTGGTGATTCACGAACGTGTACGTGCCGGGTTCGCGGAACTGCATCTCAACGAACCCGCCCTGCGCCGAGTCCAGATCGAGCGCCTGCGAGTGACCGCCGGTTTCCCCATACGGGTCTCTGCCGTCCCGCAGCAGGTAGCCGCCCTCCTTATAAACGGTGTCAAATTGCGAGCCGACCACGTGGAAACTCATGCCCTTCGACGGTCCCGCAGCCAGCAGCCAGATGCGCACGCGCTCGCCGGTTTTCACCTCCAAAGGCTGATTCACATACTGGGTGGCGTGCCCATTGAACATGGTGAGCGAGGGGGTGCCCGCCGCAATGCCGTCAGAGGAAACTTCGGCAAGTTTATTACCGTCAGCCGCAGTCTGCCCCGTATCGGTCAGGTATGTTTCATTCTGAACCATCACATACTCATGATCTACCGGTTCCAGATTCGGCGGGTCGATAATGACGGCACCATACATGCCCGCCGCCATATGCAGACTCATGGGCGCGGTCGAGCAGTGGTACAGCCAAATACCAGAGCCGGTAGCCTCAAAACGGTAGGTCAGCTTCTCGCCCGGGGCAATGGTTTTCATCGTGTTATCGGGCGAAACCATGCCCGCGTGGAAGTCGAGCGAATGCCCCATCGAACCGTTGTTCTCCAGGGTAATCTCGAAGACATCGCCCAGCTTACCGTGCAGCACCGGACCCATATACGAACCGTTGAATGTCCATGCCTTCACATCAAGCCCGGGTGCAATTTCACGGTCGAGCTCCTGCACATCCATGGTCATCTTGTGAACAGTCTTACCGTCACGTTTCTCGCCCGCAGGCACGGGACGCAGCACCGGGTCACGGCGCTCATGATCTTTGCCGGGGGATGCGTGCATATCAATATTCGCGTTCTGCGCGGTCAGCAGGTTCGTATTTGTGCCCGAGCCATTTGACCCGTTATTACCGCCGGAACCACCCCCGTGATGCCCGTTCGCCTGCAGGTTATTGCCGGTGGTTTTCACGTGAAATACCATGCCCTGCTGGCGGTGCCCGGCCACCGAGCACCAGCCCTCAAGGTCGGAGGTCACCACGCCAACATCCACGCTCTTAGTCTCGCCGGGGTTCAGCGTTCCGGTTTTCGCGCCGTTGGCGAAGGTGAGGTCGTGGGTCATGCCCTGATCGTCGTTCGTCACCTCAATCACCAGGCGGTTACCCACCGGAACCTGCGCGGTATCGGGCGTAAACCGGTAATTCGAGGTTGCCTTGACCTTCAGCGTTGTGGTCTGCCCCGTGCCGGTCGCCGTAGAACCACCTATAAAGTTGAAGCCTACCGAGCTGGGATCGGCCGCAATACCCAAGGTCAGCGCCAGAATCACAGCAAGCGCACCGAAAAGGGTCTGCCGGGTATGATTCACAGGTTCCTGTTTGACCTCCGTGACAGGGGCAGGCTTCTCGCCGCGCGCCCGCGCCGCCATCATCTCTTTACGGGTATTGACCGAAGCCTTAACGCCGCGCACCATAAACGGCAGGAACGAAGCCAAACCGAGCGCACCCACGGCAGAGACAGCGACCTTCACCCAAGAACCCGTGAGCGCATTCGGCAGCATGAAAATAATGAGGCTCAAGTTCACAACCGTCACGCGCCCGGCGGCAAGCCTACTGAACTCCTTATTGGATGCGCGCACCACGGCGGGACCGCCGCCCATACGCTGGGGAAGCAGGTAACTCATAGCCCCCAGAAGCACCTGAAGTAGGAAACCCGCCACGAAAATGGGGGTAACCTCGCTCATGCGAAGCTCCTCAAACGGGGTAGTGAACACCAAGCCAGCAGTCCACACCACGCCGATAATAAGCCAGATAAAACCTGCACCCACCGACATTGGTGGGAACTCGGTGGGGCGCTTCGTACGAAGGGTTCGCACCATCACCCACGCCACGATCAGCAGCCCCAGCAGGTACACGAGCAGGCCCGCGCCCGCGAGGGGGCGCATCCCGAAGAGTGAAGCGAGCGTGGTAACCCCAACGCCCACACACATCAGAATGAGAGCGCGCACGCTAGTTCCCAAGGCATTTTCGACCATCTTGGTGCGCAGCATCGTAGGCCAGAACGTAATCAGGGTACCAACCACCGTAATACCCACGAACCCGAGAACATTCACGGCCTCATGCGCGAGCATAAACTGCGAATGCAGCGTGCCCCGCAAACCAGGCAGGGCCGTCATCGCGCCTAGTACGGCACCGACGGGAAGCAGGAACGCCGCGGCGATATAGAAACGAATCGTAGCGCCAAACCGCGAGGGAAGCGCCTGTTTGACCTGGCGAAGAAGCGCATAGCCATGCCAGGCGACCATAGCACCCACCACCAGCGCCCCGACAACCGTCAGGGGATAAAACTGCGGCATGAGATCCTGCAGAATCATGCCCGCCATCAGCAGCACAATACCGCCGTTAAGCGCAAAAATACGTGTGACCTGAATACCGCGAGCCGAATCAGGAATCTTAATCTTCATGAGCGCTTCGGTGAAGTGCTGGCTCCAGATCAGAATCGAATTCGTAATCAGCCCCAAAGTCACCATATGCACAATCAGCCAGCCGCCCTTGGGGATAAAGCGATGCACCAGAATTGCGATAATAACGCCAAACATCCAGTACGATACCGGTTTCGATGCGCGGCGGTGCCAACTACCCCGACCGGAGGCACGCTTAGCAATCTCCTCAGGCGTTAGCGAGGCGCCGGGGAGTTCGGTGGGGCGCATCCCAATCGTGAGTCCATCGTTGCCGAAACCTGAAACATCGGCCCCGGACCGTGCAGAACTTTGCGCCGCGCTCGGCTTTGAGGATGCGCCGCCACGACCGGTATCGCGGCCGGTTGATCCTTCTGAGTCAGAACCCGAGGGAGTGGGCTTATGGGGATTCTCGCTCACGGTGTTGTCTTTCGATCGCTTTTAGTCACAGTGCATATAGTTCCATTATATTGCCCGAATCATGCGAATTTTGGCTTTGCGTGAGCCGTCATACAGTAAGGTACCGGCGAGTGGTAAACGCTAGAATAGCCCTATGAAGTATCTGACTCTCGCCCCCCTCGCCGCCGTTGCCGCCGTAATGCAAGCGCTCGCTATTTACGCTTACGACCAAGATGGAATGGCGGTGGCGGGGCAGATCTTCTTTCCCGTTCTCTTTACGCTGATGGCGTTGTACCTGATGATGAGGAATCCGGGCGGGTCTGCCAAACAGCTTGTGGTGGTGGTCCTTGAGCTGGCAGTTTTCGCCGTCACGATGGTGGGGGTAAATCAGAAAAATCCTTATCTGTACCCCTCGATTATCGTCTACTATGCGTCGTTCGCGGTGCTTGCCTTAGAGGTTGCGGTGCGCATCGCCGAGATGCCCAAGAAGGCGAAGGTTCAGGACGATAGCGAAGACCCCGAATCTTCCGATCAGGATGCGCCGGCCGAGGGCAGCGACGATACCGCCTCCGTAAAAACCGATGAAAAACCCGCGGCGAAATCTTCGGCGGCAGCAAAATCGGTGGGTCATGGACTGCGGCGTGCCCGAGCTCAACGCGGTACGCACTTGGTGGCGAAGGTGAAGCCGCGTGAAGGCGCTGAGTCTTCTGGGCAGAGTTCTCAGGGTAAGACTCACGACAGCACGAAACCTGAGCCCGAAAAACCTTCGGAAAAGACTTCTGACTAGTATATATTTTGTATTTGGAATATAACGTGGGTGGCTTGTTCGCATAGGGTGAGGAACCGTATTCGCTGCACATCAGCGATTGGCGTGTGCATCCCGCGACCTAATCAATATATTTAACGCAAGCATATGTCACCCCAGAAAGACAGGCTCTCATCTGGGTATATGCCCGAAGGGGAATATAATCTTTCGGCGAACAGAATATCCACGCTACACTAAAGGGCGAGAACTTCAGCTCAGTAAGACAGGTACTAATACGCCATGACTGAATCCCGCGCCCAGACTCCGGTTCTGGGCAAACTTGCAGTAGCGGCGCTCATCCTCATGGTGGTGGGCGGCTATATTTTTGAAGCCTTCGTGAACACCTACGGCGGTCTGGATTTTTCGATCTACCGCATGGGTGCCATGACCATTTTCGATAATGAAGGCTTCGACAAAGAACTTTATGGGCGCGCTATGGTGAGCATCGGCGTGCTGGATTTGCCGTTCACCTACCCGCCCTTTGCGGCGCTAGTCTTCCTGCCGTTCGCCTTCATACCGCTCAAGGTGGGTATGGCGATTATGGTGCTTATTACGACCGCCGCCGCCTGGTGGCTCTCCAGCATCATGTACTCCTATGCCAATGCAAATAACCGACCTTTACCGCTTCAGGATAAGCTCGGGCGTTACGGCACGATCGCCGCACTCACCATAGTGGTAATGCTCTGCGGACCCTGGCGGCGTACCTTCGACCTTATGCAGATTAACCCCATCATTATGGTGCTGATTCTTGCCGATTTTCTGCGCCCGGCAACCCGTGTGCCGCGCGGAGTACTCATCGGTATCGCTGGCGGTTTGAAACTGACCCCGCTCGTATTCGGACTTATTCTGCTGGTGCGCCGCGACTGGAAGGGCATTATCACCCTCGGTGCAACCTTCCTCGCCACCATTGCCCTCGGCTTTGTGCTACTGCCGCAAGAAGCCCCGCAGTACTGGTTCCACGCGGTTTCAGATCCTTCGCGTGTGGGCGATATTAACTTCGTCGATAATATTTCGATTCAGGGCTGGCTTATGCACTATGGGCTGAACGGAACCGCCGCCAAGCTCTGTTTCTACCTGCTGGCGGTGCTCTCCGTCGTGCTCACCGCCGCGATTCTCTATCAGCTCGAACGCCGCAACAAGGTTCTCGCCCAGGTTGCGGTGACCGGGTTCCTCATGGTCAGCCTCTCGCCGATCAGCTGGTCGCATCATAACGTGCTTCTGCCGCTTCTGGTTCTCGTGCTTATTGTGGATGCATTCGGCGAGTTCTTCACATACCTGCCGCCCGCCGCGATGACTGTGGCGCGCATCCTGACCTGGGTGGGCGTTGTGGGGCTCTATATTTCCCCGCGCGTGCTCGGCGGCATGACCCAGTGGAATATGAACGGGCTCGAATTCTTGGCTGCGCCGGGTGTTGCGCTGGGTGGCACGCCGATCGTATGCCTCTTTATCGTGACCGTTCTGCTGTGGGGGTGGGCGGCCCTCACCCCGAAAGCACGCAGCGCTTCGGTCAAACCTGCAGCAGAGTCGGCAAACGCCCCGAACTCGGCATAGCCTTGCGAACCGTGCAGAAGACCCCCGCATCGTGATCGACGATGCGGGGGTCTTCTCTATCTCGGTTTAGACCAAGAAGTTATCGGCTACCTAGCGAATACCGACGTTCCAGGTGCCCTGGAAGGAGTTAATTGCCAAGTAAACATCTTCGGAAGCGTCAAACTTCGCGGTGCCCTGGAACTCTGAGGTGCTGGATTCCAAGATGACATCGTTCGAGCGGGCCGCATCCATCACGCGCAGGTTCATTACCGGCCTGCGCTCGTAGCCAGCCTCCAAGGTACCCGAGCCGCCCGAGTAGATCACGGCGTAGGAGTTGAACGCGGCGCTGATCTTCTCACCCTTAGAAATCTTCGGTGCGGAGGAAGCATCGTAGACGCGAATAAGCCACTCGCCCTCACTATCGACATTCACCTTGCGGGTGGGGCTGGAAGTCTTCAAGTCCATCCACAGGGTGCCCGAGATTTTATCTTTGGTCAGCGCGGAGGTGTACAGAGCGAAGCTGGAAGTTTTATCGTCCCCCGTGCGCCCCTCCAGGGAATGGCGCGAGTTGGATTCTTTGGAGGGGGTGAACTCATAGTAGACGATAGCCTTCGAATCGTTGCCCTTGGGCTTCTCGATATCGATGGTCTGCTTATCTTTGCCCTTGTACTCCTTGAAATCGCCGCTGGGCAGTTTCGCTTCAACATTCTTCAGCTCGGCGGGCGATGAGCTTGCCGAGCTCTCTGACGATGCCGAGGCTGCCGATGATGACTCGGCGGGGCTTTCCGATGCTGCTGCATTGGAAGATCCGCGCGGCAGGGTGAAAATCAGCACCAGAATGATAATAATCAACAGCGCCACAGCACCGGCAATTACGCTCCACCCGGCGGGAGTCGCAAAGAACGGGCGCTTCGGCTTCTCGGGCTGGTTGAAGGGAGTCTGACCGTTTGCATACGGTGAATCGCTGAACCCGGATGCTGCCGCCGCAGTGAACCCGTTGAGCGCATCCGAGGTGTTTGACTCGGAGTATTGCTGATTCTGGTTCGACTGGTTCTGATTGTACGAACCCTGAGCAAAACCGCTGTTCTGAACGTTATTATTCTGAGCACCGTTCTGCTGCTGGAACTGCTGCGATTGACCGGCCTGGTACTGACCCTGCTGAGGCTGGTTCTGCTGCGACTGCGAGCCCTGGAATTGGCTGGGCTGACCCTGCCCCTGGAACTGGTTACCCTGCTGGTTCGAAGCGTTCTGCACCGAGTGCTGCTGATTCTGCCCCGACTGAGAGCCCTGATCCTGTTGGGTATTCTGACTCTGCGTATTCTGGCTCTGAGAACCCTGCTGCTGAGCCGAAGCGCCGGATGCGCCCGCCCCGGAGGAGGCCGCTGCACCCGCGCCCGCTGCGGCGCCTGCGACAGCACCAGCGGCGGCACCCGCACCAAAGCCCGAGCGTGACCGATCCTGCCCCTGCTGAGGCTGTTGTCCCTGGTACGACTGACCGGACTGACCCTGTCCCTGCTGAGGCTGACCGGACTGAGAATATCCTGACTGGGATTGTCCGGGCCGCACCTGGCCGGATTGCTGCTGTTGAGACTGCGACTGAGCGAATCCCTGCGGGCTCTGCTGCTCTCGACTCTGGGACTGCTGCACCTGCGAAACCTGGTTCGGGGCACTCTGACCCTGGGTATCTCGGTTCTGAGCGCCCTGGTTTTGGGTGCCCTGGCTTCGCGGATCCTGGCTCTGAACGTTTCGCTCCTGAGCGTTCTGCCCGGCAAATCCCTGCTGGGACTGGGCGCTTAAGCCCTGCTGCTCGGATCCCTGGTTCTGTTGCGCAAAACCTTGACGCTGCTCAGAGCTCTGTTGCTGGTTGAAGCTCTGCTGACGCTGTGTAGAATCCTGTTGCTGGCGCTGGGCAAATTCTTGCCGACGCTGAGCCTCGTAAGACTGCGGCTGCTGACCCTGCTGAGACTGTGCGGGCTGCTGCGGCTGAGACTGGTTCTGCTCACGGGACTGGCTGAACTGCTGCTGACCGGGCTGATTCTGCCAAGGCTGAGGAGCCTGCGCATCAAACCCGCGAGGCTGCTGCTGGTTCTGCGAACCCTGCGCTTGAGGCGCCCGATTCTGCTGAGCCTGACCGCCAAAGCCCTGCTGTGACTGTGCGCCCTGCTGAGACTGAGCACCAAAATTCTGCTGGGAATTCTGCGATGCAAATCCCTGCTGCTGAGAGCCGCTTCCCGGCGTCTGAGACTGCGAAACGTTTGAACTCGACTGACGCTGCGCAAAATCCTGCTGAGGCTGATCAGAGCCAGAGCCCTGCTGTTGATTGAAGCTCTGCTGGCGCTGTGTAGACTCCTGTTGCTGACGCTGGGCAAATTCTTGCTGGCGCTGGGCCTCGTAAGACTGCGGCTGCTGAGATTGCCCGGGCTGTTGGGCCTGAGTAACGTGTTGAGACTGAGCGGGCTGCTGCGGCTGAGACTGCTGACCCCGGTTCTGAGCGTTCTGCTCCTGAGAACTCTGCGCGGCAAAGCCCGACTGCTGCTGATTCACGGGAGCCTGAGACTGCCCCTCAAAACGCTGCTGCGTGGGAGGAACCTGGGAAGTGCCGCGCGGGGGAGTAGCCGGTCGGGAAGATGCCTGAGCCTCGGTACCACGCGAATCAGCCGAATCGCGCGCATCGGACTGGGGGCGCGCATCCGTAGGCTCACCCTGAGACTGACCCGAAGACTGCTCGGGGCGCGACTCGCGTGAAGGAACCTGCTGCTGTGCGGACTCTGAAGATACAGACTCCTGTCGTGCAGCCTCGGGCCGTTCGGCACCTGCTGCAGCGGCAGAACCTGCGGACCCCTGAGAATCCTGTGCGTCGCTGAGGGGCTCTCGCGCATCGTAAGAAACACCCGAACCCTGCGCGACTCCCGGCTGCTGTGCGCTTGCCTCCGGCGCGGACGGGGCATTGTGGGTATCGCGAGCGGTCTCGCGGGTAGGCTCCGAAACCTGAGGCTTTGGAGCCTCGGCGGCGCCGCTCTGACGGTTCACGGGAGTCTCAGAAGTGCTCTGCTCGGAACGCACCTGCGACTCGGACGAAGAGCCTGCCGCTGCGCCCGAACCGGATGCGCCCGCACGCTCACCCGCGACCTCGCGCGACTCGGAACTCCCGGACGCCGCATCCTGAGCGTGGGCAGACTCCGCCTGAGTCTTCTGCTCAGGGGTCTGCTGATGGGAAGTTTTCTGCTCGGCAAACTGTTCGGAAATGGTCGGCGCGGTACGCTGCTTCGGGGCAGAACCCTGCGCAGACTCACCGCTCTGCTCAGAGCTTGACGATGGCGAGGGCTTCGCGCTGGAAGAACCCTCAGAAGAGCCCGATGCGGCAGATGAAGACTCCGCCGTCGAGGGTGCCTGCTCATTCTCAGGCTCGGGCTCCTCAATCCACAGCTGCCAACCTTCGGGAACAGGACCCCATGCGGGATCGGGCCGCCACGTCGGGGTAGGAGACCACCCGGCAGGCGGTTTGGGCCAATTTGGGGGCGGATTGAAGACGAGAGCCATCTGAACCTTCCTTCACTACTGGCGCCAAAAACACCCGGAAGCGTAGGCACGAGTAGCCTCAAATTTTAAACTACGGTAACCCTCAAATTATGGCATATTTCCCATAAAATATAAGCCCGAAAAGTTCATAGGCAGGTAAATTATTACACCGTAAGGCAACCTGCACAGATGGCCCCGGTGTGACATTCGGGGGAGGGTCCCCTCTATTATGGATACTATGAGCACTAATCACCAGCAGGAACCCGGACATCACGGTTCTGAGTTCATTCCAACAAACCAACCACCTGGCGCAGTCACTAATACCCAAAATATGCCCACGATGCTGAGCCCGCATCAGGCAGAAAGTTACGGGTACGGCGCTGAGTCTACCTTCGCCTCCGCTGAGTATTACAGGAGTAACCGCCTTACCCGTAAGGA
>ERZ773265.915-NODE-915-length-16833-cov-35.648587_pt1 | contig 16833 bp, 8 predicted proteins | sample MGYA00580512_ERZ773265 | MGnify/ENA primary metagenome ERZ773265 (study PRJEB29015, sample SAMEA2738169) | human oral metagenome | biome: human oral; feature: human-associated habitat; material: saliva | place: China | collected 2183 ... | reverse complement strand
TCGACCTCATCGACGAGCTGCGCGACGAGTACCAGATGGGCGTCATCCTCATCACCCACGACCTGGGCGTCGTCGCCGGGCACACGGACCGTGTGGCCGTCATGTACGCCGGTCGCATCGTGGAGACGGCTCCGACGAAGACGCTGTTTACCGAACCGAAGCACCGCTACACGAGTTCGCTCATGGCTGCTCTGCCCGAGCGCGCTCTGGCCGCCGGCACGAAGCTCTTCTCGATCCCGGGCGCTCCCCCATCGCTGACTAACTTGCCGGTGGGCTGCCGGTTTGCGGCCCGGTGCCTGTGGGCAACCGACGAGTGCCGCGCGGGCTACCCGGACCTGAGTGGGGACGACGCCCACACCTTCTCGTGCTTCCACCCGGTACAGGAGGGTGACGAGTCTCCCGCGGCTCTGCAGGCAAAGCTCGACACGCAGAAGAACGGGGACGAGGCCGGGGCACAGCAGGCCCCGCTGGTGTCCTCGGAGGTCCTGCTCGACGTCAAGGAGGCCTCGCGCGAGTACGAGTCGGCCGGTTCCGGCTTCTTCAAGCGCGACAAGGGCGTTGTTTCCGCCGTGGACCGCGTGTCGATTACCGTCAAGAAGGGCGAGACCTACGGCCTCGTGGGCGAATCGGGTTGCGGTAAGTCGACGATGGGCCGACTCATCGCGGGTCTTGAGCGGCCCTCGAGTGGTGCCATCAAGCTGGATGGGCGCGACCTGGCCACGCTCAAGGGCCGCGACGCGGTGACGATCCACCGCGACGTGCAGATGATGTTCCAGGACTCCTATGCGGCCATGGATCCGCGCATGCGCATCGACCAGATCCTGGCCGAGCCGATGAGCATCCAGAAGACTGGGAACGCTCGCCAGATCGCCGAGCGCATCATGGAGATCATCGAGCAGGTCGGCCTGACCGAAGAAATCCTGGACCGCTACCCCCACGAGTTCTCGGGTGGACAGCTCCAGCGCATCGGTTTTGCTCGCTCGCTGACCCTGGCACCCGACTTGATCGTTGCCGACGAGCCGGTCTCTGCCTTGGACGTGTCTGTCCAGGCGCAGGTTCTTAACCTCATGAAGGATCTGCAGGCTGAGCTGGGCCTGTCCTACCTGTTCATCAGCCACGATCTGGCGGTCGTGCAGTACATGGCAGACCGCATCGGCGTCATGTATCTGGGCCGCATCGTCGAGGAGGGACCGGCGAAGGAGGTGGTCGAGAATCCGAAGCATCCCTACACGAAGGCACTGATCGACTCGATCCCCGTCCCCGACCCCGAGTTCTCCCACGACGACCGGGCCATCAAGCTGACCGGCGAGCCTCCGAGCGCCGTCAACCCGCCCGAGGGTTGCCGTTTCCGCCCGCGCTGCCCCTTCGCTGGCGAGGAATGCAAGATCCAGCCTACCCTCACGGATGAGCGTCACCGCGTGGCGTGCCACCATCCGCTCCTTCAGATTCGCAAGAGGGAAGAGGTGGGCGCCTAAGCACATAGTCGTCTGATCTACTCCAGGGGACGCCCCCGGCCCGATTCGCTCGGGCCGGGGGCAATCGTATGCCTCCCCTGCTGCAAGGCGGGCGCGTATACCTGTGGGGCACGACCGAGTGGTCGTGCCCCACAGGTAATGCGTTGGGTTAGCGCGTCACTTGGAGACGGCCTTCTTCAGCGTGGAGCCAGCGGAGAGCTTGACGCCGTAGCCAGCGGGGATCTTGATCTCTTCACCGGTGCGGGGGTTACGGCCCGTGCGAGCGGCGCGCTCGACGCGCTCGACGGAGAGGAGGCCGGTGACCTTGACGGCCTCGCCCTTAGCCAGGGACTCAACGAGGACAGCCTGGAACGCGGCCAGGGCCTCGTCGGCCTTCGCCTTGGTCAGGTCGGCGCGTTCGGCAATCTGAGCGACAAGCTCGGTACGGTTCACGGACATTGAGAAACCTCATTCCTGTTCGTTCTTTGGTTACCACTGTCGTGGCCACGAATGACACAGTACGAAATCTCCGACGATTTCGCCGAGTTTAGGGCCATATTTCGCGGATTTCACGAAAATTGCCCGCATTTCAGCCCAGAAATGTACATTTCTGTATTGCACATCACACAAACTTCTCAGCCGTTCAGCGCTCACCCGCCTCCAAACGCGCTATCACCGGCGCATTTTTCGGTAAGGACAGGAGTCCTATTGAATGACGAAACAATCTAGACGGTGCACGTGACAAACACGCACGGCACACGCACCCAGATGGACCCGTGAGGCGGCACGCGCGCAGGAGCACCTCAATCAGCAAGGGTGGGGAGCAGCCTGTCGGCCACTCCCCACCCTGATGACTCGCGTCCGCACCCTCACGCGGAGGCGCGCTGCTTGTTCCACACGTCGAACGCAACCGCCAGGAGCAGGACTGCTCCCTTGACGATCTGTTGGGTGGAGGTAGAGGCACCCATGAGCTGCATACCATTGGACATGACGGCCATGATGAGGCCGCCGATGAGGGCACCCGAGAGACGTCCAATACCACCGGTCGTCGACGCCCCGCCAATGAAGCACGCGGCAATCGCGTCGAGCTCGAACATGTTGCCGGCCGAGGGCTGCGCGCCGTTCATACGGGCCGAGTAGACGACGCCAGCAACGCCCGCGAGGAAGCCCATGTTGACGTAGCACCAGAAGGTGACCTTCTTGACATTGATGCCCGACAGAGCCGCCGCGGACTTATTGCCGCCGATCGCGTACACATCGCGGCCAAACATCGTCGAGGAGGCGATGGTCCCGAAGACGAGCACGAGGATTGCCAGGAGAATCAGAACGATGGGCAGGCCGCGCTCGATGGAGAGCTTGTAGGCGAACCACATGACGACGATGCCGATGACAACGATCTTCGCGATGAAGAGCCACATGGCTTCGACGGCCTGATTGTAGGAGATACGGGCGCGGCGGGTGCGCAGCTGCTGGTAGGCGAAGCCAGCCACGCCGATGCCGAAGATCACCAGGGTGAAGACGTCGAAGCCGTTACCGCCCAGAAGGCCATTCAGGAAACCGTTGGCGATGTTGTAGTAGCCCTTGGGGAAGGGAGAGAGCGAGACATTGTCGAGAATCTGGTAGGTCAGGCCACGAAAGAGGAGCATGCCGGCCAGCGTGACGATGAAGCCAGGGATACCCACGTAGGCGACCCAGAAGCCCTGGAACGCTCCGATCAAGATGCCCATGACGAGGGCGGCGATGACGCCAACCCACCAGGGGTAGCCATGCCTGATGACGAGAGCACCGCTGAGTGCACCCGTCACGGCCACGACCGAGCCGACGGAGAGGTCGATCTGAGCCAGGACGATAACGAAGAGCATGCCGATCGCGAGGATCAGGATGTAGGAGTACTGCAAGACGATATTCGTCAGGTTGCCCGACGAGAGGAAGGTGTCGGGGTTGAACGCCCAGAACAGGGCGACAATGGCGACGAACGCAATGAAGATGCCGCCCTGACGCAGGTTGGCCTTCAGCGTATCAACCAGGCTGATTTCGGCGGTCATTTCTGCTCCTCCCTTGCGGGTTCGATAGTCATGAGTTCCATGAGGTTTTCCTGTGTGGCGTCGTCGGCCTTGACCTCGCCGGTGATGCGACCGTACGCCAGGGTGTAGATGCGGTCCGAGACGCCGAGGATTTCCTCGAGCTCGGAGGAGATGACGATGACGGCTTTGCCTTCTTCGACCATCTTGTTGATGAGGGTGTAGATCTCGAACTTCGCGCCGACATCGATACCGCGCGTGGGTTCGTCGAGGATGAGAACGTCCGCGTCCGTGTAGAGCCACTTCGACAAAACAACCTTTTGCTGGTTGCCGCCCGAGAGGGATCCGGCCTTTTGGAGGACGGAGTGAGAGCGGATATTCATTCGCTCCTTGTATTCGGCGGCGACCGCCAGCTCCTTGTGTCCATCGACGAGGCCTCGGCGCGAGAGCTTGAACAGGCCAGCGGTGGCCACGTTGTGTCGAATGTCGTCGATGAGATTGAGACCATATTGCTTGCGATCCTCGGTCGCGTAGGCGATGCCGTTCTTGATCGCGTCCAAGACGGTCTTGATCGTGATCTCTTTGCCATCTTTGAAGAGCTTGCCCGAGATGCACGTGCCGAAAGAGCGACCAAAAATGCTCATCGCTAGTTCCGTGCGTCCGGCACCCATGAGACCAGCGATACCGACGACCTCGCCATGACGCACGTTGAAGGATGCCCCTGAGATCACGACGCGCCCCGCCTGGGTGGGATGGTAGACGGTCCAGTCTTCCACGCGGAAGACCTCCTCGCCGATCTCCACATTGCGCTCGGGATAGCGCTGAGTGAGGTCACGGCCCACCATGAGCGAAATGATCTTGCCCTGCGTGGAGGCGGGGTCCTTCATGTCGATCGTCGCGATCGTCTGGCCGTCGCGCAGGATCGTCGTGCGGTCGGCGATTGTGGCGATCTCTCCAAGCTTGTGGGAGATGATGACGATGGTGACGCCCTGATCGCGCAGGCTGCGCACGAGGTCGAGGAGCTGGGCCGAGTCATTGTCGTTGAGGGCGGCGGTAGGCTCGTCGAGGATGAGCAGACGCACGTCCTTGGACAGCGCCTTACCGATCTCGATGAGCTGCTGTTTGCCCACGCCGAGCGTGCCGACCTGGGTTGTTACGTTTTCCTTCAGGCCGACCTTTTCCAGGATCTTTTCGGCGCGGTGATTGACCTCGTGCCAGTCGATCAAGCCGAGCTTGCGGGGCTTATCTGCGCCCAGGAAGATGTTTTCTGCGATCGACAGGTAGGGAACGAGGGCCAGCTCCTGGTGGATGATGCCAATGCCGAGGGCCTCGGAGTCCTTGATGGAACGGAATTGGACTTCCTTGCCATCGAAGATGATGGCACCGTCGTACTGCCCATGTGGGTAGACGCCGGAGAGAACCTTCATGAGGGTGGACTTGCCGGCACCGTTTTCACCGCACAGGGCGTGGACTTCGCCGGAGCGGACATCAAGGTTGACATGCTTGAGGACGGGCACACCATTGAAGCCCTTGTCGATGTCGCGCATTTCCAAAATGTTCTGCGTCATGTTTGCATTCCTCGAATCGGAAGGGGTGGGGTGCGGAGCCGATGCCCCGCACCCCGTCGTCGTTTACTTCTTCACGACGCCCGCATCAACGTCGGCTTGGGTGTAGTAACCGGAGTCGATGAGCTTTTCCTTGAGGTTGTCGGTGTAGATGGTTTCGACCTCGAGCAGGTAGGAGGGTACGACCTTCACGCCGTTGTTATAGGTGGTCGTGTCATTAGCCTCGGGTTCGCTACCCTCAGCCATCGCCTTGATGACCGTCACGGACTGGGCGGCCAGGGTGCGGGTGTCCTTGAAGATGGTGGACTGCTGGATGCCGTCGTTGATCATCTTGGCGGAGGCGATTTCGGCGTCCTGGCCGGTCACAGCGGGCAGGCCGTCCTTGATGGTAGGGCCGTAGCCAGCACCCTGGAGGGCTGTGATGATGCCCCGGGAGATGCCATCGAAAGGCGAGAGGACGCCGGCGAGGGGTTCAGAACCGCCACCGTAGGTCGAGGTCAGCAGGTCCTCCATGCGCTTCTGGGCGACTTCCTGCTGCCAGCGCAGGATGGCGACCTGGTCGAAGCTGGTCTGTCCGGACTTCACGACGAGAGTGCCGTCGTCAAGGAAGGGCCTGAGAACGCTCATCGCACCATCGAAGAAGAACTTGGCGTTGTTGTCGTCGGGCGAACCGGCGAAGAGTTCAATGTTGAGCGGACCCTTGGGGGCGCTATCGAGCTTTTTGCCGTCCTTGTCGGTCAGCCCCAGGCCGTACAGCAGCGCGTTGCCCTGAGCGACACCGACCTTGAAGTTGTCGAAGGAGACGTAGAAGTCAACGTTTTCATTATCACGAATGAGGCGGTCGTAAGCGATGACCGGGATGTTCTTTGCCCCGGCGGTGTCGAGCTGGCTCGAGAGGGCCGTGCCGTCGATGGCGGCGATGACCAGCATGGTGGCCCCATTGGTGATCATCTGGTCGATCTGCTGGGTCTGGGTGGGAATGTCATCGTTTGCGAACTGGAGGTCGACCTCGTATCCGGCCGCTTCGAGGCCCGACTTCACGGCGTTGCCGTCGGCGATCCAGCGCTCGGAGGTCTGGGTCGGCATAGCGACACCAACCTTGACTGTGCCGCCGTTCGAGGCCGCACCACTATCGGAACCGGTGGCACCACCGGCACCGCCTCCCGCGCATCCGCTCAGTGCAAGGGCACCGGCCGCACAAGTGGCTGCGACCGTTGCTATCTTTCCAAAGAAACCACGTGTCTTCATGGAATATCTCCTGTTTATTGCCTCGACATCGCTGTCGATGGGCATCACGTCTCCACACATCCGTCGTGCGGTCTGACGGCTTTACGATATGAGAGGAATGTCACCTACACCATGCCCAATCGATAACAGTCCAATAACAATTGTTAACGTTCACATTCTCAAGAACTGCCATATACATAAAAGAAACGCTGGGAAACGCATGAATTTATCGCCGTACATTCCTGCCGTGACAAAATGTGACAATCCTTCGACAAAGCGGAAGCCATCGTGTCAGACGTGGCGACGATGCAGAGCACATCAGGACCGCAGTCTTCCAGTCATCCTCAATACCGAAGTCCGAGCTAGCCACGTGTTGACTCAAACACCGAAGTGACACTCCGATTCAATCTTGTCTCCCTCCGCGACGGCATCATGACGCACGTTGTCGTCAAAGCGAACCACACGCGCCTCGTTGACGACCACACAGCCGTCATCTGCACCCCCGCATCTCGGGGCTGCGGCCATTCACGCTCCTGCCTGAGCGCCGACAAACATCCGTTGAGTGAGCGTTCATATCTCCACGCACACAAGGCACGCACGCAGAAGAAAAGGCTCCTGAACGGGCGCATGGCCCCGTCGAACCACGCACAACGAGGCGGGTGGGACGCACGTAGGTATCGACCGAGCTTCCCTCTAGCGCCTGGCTAACAGCCTCCATCGCGCAGCGCCCACAATCAGCGAAATCCTGGTGAACCGTCGTCAGGCCCGGTCCCGCATAGGCCGCCAAGGGCACGTCATCAAAACCCGCGACCGACACATCCCCCGGGACACTCACCCCGGCCTCGGCGAGGGAATCCATCGACGTGATGACGATGATCGCCTCGGCAGCCAGGGACGAGAAATGATCGAAGGCGCTGGCCACGTCCTCGACGTTGAAACGGTCAAGGGGCACGACTGACGTGAAGAACCAGGCCTCGCGTGCGGTAATCTCCAGGGCAATCAGCATCGAGGAGGGGCCAACATGAGCCGAGGTCGTGGTCACGACACCGATAATGCCTGAGCGGGCGGTCACCAGGGTTCAGGCCACGGAGTTTGGACGGTATCCCAGCTGCGCAATCGCGGCCTGCACGCGTTCGCGCGTCCGCGGCGACACGCGCCCCTTACCGTTCACAACGCGAGACACTGTCTGATGCGAGACACCGACCAATTGAGCTACGTCCGCCATCGACGGAGGACGACCGTTGCGCGACATACCGGTCCCCTCCCGTATGCGTCCTGCTTTGTTCACATCCTCAACGAAACGCACAAACGGCATATTACACGCCACACTTTTTAAATAAATCGTCAAACGTTCATACTGATCACAGAGAATAGAGGCGTCCCTAACACCACTTGGATAAAGGTCCAGGAGACACAGATGGCATCACGCCCCTCGTCCGCTCCCCACCCCGTCGATCAAGTTCCTCCCTTTGGAAAACTCACCATTCTGGGTATTCAGCATGTCCTCGCGTTCTACGCGGGTGCCGTGGTCGTCCCGTTCTTCATTGTCAAACAGCTCGGGCTCGACGATGAAACTCTCATTCACCTCATCAACGCAGACCTGCTCACCTGCGGCATCGCCACCATCATCCAGTCGGTCGGCATCGGCCGCTTCGTCGGCGTGAAGCTCCCCCTCATCCAGGGCGTCACCTTCACCGCCGTCTCCCCCCTCATCGCGATCGGCGCGGCGGCCACGCCACCCGGCGCCGACCCGAAGACCGGCCTGGCCACCATGTACGGCTCCATCATCGCCGTCGGCCTCATCGTCTTCCTGGCCGCCCCCTTCTTCGCCAAGCTCCTGCGTTTCTTCCCGCCGGTCGTCACGGGCACGCTCCTGACGGTCATGGGCACGACCCTGCTTTCCGTCTCTGCCGACGACATTTTGAGGTGGACTGACGATGCACCGGCGGACACGAAGGCGGCGCTCACCTTCGAATCGCTCGCCTACGCCATCGGCACCATCGTCATCATCGTCCTCATCCAGCGCCTCTTCAAGGGCTTCATGGGAACGCTCTCAGTCCTCCTCGGCCTCGTCATTATGACGGGTGTTGCCTTCGCGATGGGCAAGACCAATTTCGCAGGCGTCGGAAACGCCAGCTGGGTGGCCGTCACCCACCCCTTCTTCTTCGGGCTCCCCCAGTTCTCTGTGACCGCCATCATCGCGATGATCATCGTCATGGCCGTGACCGCCGTGGAGACCACGGGTGACGTGTTCGCGACCGGCGAGGTCGTGGGCAAGCGTATCGCCCCACGTGACATCGCCAACGCTCTGCGCGCCGACGGCCTGTCCACCCTGCTGGGCGGCGTCCTCAACTCCTTCCCCTACACCTGCTTTGCGCAAAACGTCGGCCTGGTGCGCCTCACCCGTGTGAGCTCCCGCTGGGTCGTCACCACGGCGGGTGTCTTCATGATCATCCTGGGCCTGCTGCCCAAGGCGGCGGCCATCGTCGCCGCCATCCCCTCCCCCGTCATCGGCGGCGCCTCCCTGGCGATGTTCGCCAACGTCGCCGTCGTCGGCATCCAGACCCTGGCGAAAGTCGATCTGCGCGACAACCGCAACGCCGTCATCGTCTCCACGTCGATCGGCCTGGCCCTCCTCGTGACCCTGAAGCCCGGCATCGTGAGTGTCATGCCCTCCTGGCTGCAGATCATCTTCGGCTCCGGCGTGACCATCGGCTCGCTGACGGCCATCATCCTGAACATCCTGTTCTTCCACATCGGACGCCAGGCCTCGCCGGACGTGGCCGTGGTGGACGGCAAGAAGATCAACCTGGACGACGTCAACGCGATGGATCGCGACCAATTCGTCGCGACCTTCTCCTCGATGTTCTCCGCTCACACGTGGCCGGTCGAGCGCGCCTGGGAGTCCCGTCCCTTCGCCTCTGTGTCCGAGCTGCGTTCCTCCTTCGAGAACGCCGTGCTGGCGGCAACGCAGCAGGAGGCCGAAGAACTCATTGCGTCGTACTCGGATATCGTGTCGCTGGTCCTCAATGGCCAGGGTGACGAGCAGTCCCTGGCAGATACGGCGAACCTGTCCGTCGGTGATCTGACGGACAAGGAAGCCGAGGAGCTGCGCGCCCTAGCCAGCGCGTACCGCAAGAAGTTTGGCCGTCCGCTGGTGATCTGCGTGGATAACGTGGTGGACCGCAAGCACCTGCTGGAATCCGGTTGGCGCCGCGTCGAGCATTCCCCGGCCCGCGAGGCTCGTTTCGCCCTCGGCGAGGTCATCGATATCGCCGACCTGCGCTTCGATCAGCTGGTCGCCGACGCGAACCCCATGCGCGCCGCGTGGGACGCGGGGGTTGAGCGCCTCTAGAGTCGTTCGCCCTGTCAGTGACGAGGCCGGGGCGCGTTGGGCTTTTTCGTAGAGTCCCGGCGCGCCCCGGCCTTGCGCTGCCCGAGTGTCTCAACAGCCACTACGTATAACATCCCGGGTGGCGCTTGTTGCTCCTGACTATGCGGGAGGGGCGACCGGGTTGGCCGCCCCTCCCGCATGCGCTCGGATTGTCAGCGATGCGTCACCGATCCCACGAGAAGCCGCACAGCTCGTTGAGCTTCTCGCCGTGCGCCGAGAGTTCTGTGGTGAGGTCCAGGACCTCGTTGGATTCGTAGAAGTCGGCACCGTTGTTCATGGCGTCAGCGAGCTTGTCCATGTCGGTGATGACGTCCGCGTACGCAGCCTTCACGTCATCGTTGGTGACCTTCTTGGCAGCTTCCTTGTGGATGGCGAGGAACACATCCAGTTTGTTCTTGAAGTCCTCGGAACCAGAGAACGCGGACAGCGCGTCCACCTGTTCCAGGGCCTTATCGCGGGCGTTGTTGATTTCTTTGCAGGCATCGGCCTTGGACTGGGATCCGCAGGCAGCCATGCCGAGCGGGAGCAGAATGACGAGGCCGGCGGCGACGAGACGGCGCTTCATGAGGTTTCTCCTTGATTGAGTTCGTAGATGCCGCGAAAGTCTATCGCTTTTCCACTTGGTAAGCAGGGACCGGTGGTTCCCGTCCCCACACTCCACTAGGAAACGTCGGTTAACCTTCAGCTCACGCACGAAGGAGGGCAAAAACAACGTGTCGCGGAACGCTTCAGGGCGCATCCGCATGCAAACCCTCTATCCCACACGTGAACCCGCTGCTCCGCACGTGGGCAGCCCCGCCGACGCTCCGATGAGCGGGTTTACGTGCGCAAAAGACGTCCCCGCCTCCGACTAGTGCACGCAGCGACCTATAAACCTCACCCTGTTCACTCGCTCATCGAGCGCGCGCAGATATGCCGAGGGGCCGACCTTTCGATCGGCCCCTCGGCGTATCCCATCAACACAGTGCGAGTTCTCCCAGATGACTCCTCAAACGTAGCTCGTCGGCATTACTCGGACCCGTGTGGCCCGCGCCGTATTCCCATGCGATGACGCTTACTGTAAGGAGCCAACCTTGTGGGACCCCACAGGCAACCTGGGAAAAGCCTGGGACTTTATGCGCTCGCGTCCCGACGCGGTGTTCGGGGCGCGAGCGAGGCGCGAGCCTTGACACCATGGCAGGGACGCTACAGGAGCTGGCCCGTGTCGGAGAAGTGGTACCACTTCCACCCGATGCGTACCCATCCCGTCGCCATAGCTCCGGTGCCGGGTTGCAGGTAGTACCAGGCACCTCCGTCTGTGATCCAGCCGGTGGCCATCGCACCGGTTGTAGGATCCAGATAGTACGTATCCGTGCCCAGCGTCAGCCATCCGCTCTGCTGAGCACCCGTCGAGGAGTGGTAGTACCACGAGTCCCCGTCGAGCACCCACCCGGTCTTCGCACACCCATTCGCGTCGAATCGGTATACCTGCGCGTCAATGGTGAGCGTCGAACTGCGTTCAACAGTGCCATCCGCGTACCGGTAGCTCCAGCAGCTCCCGTTGTGCGACCACGATCCCACCTGCGGGGTCGGATCCGGCTGAGGGCTGCCCGCGAGCGCCACCGTCACCGGGTGACGCAGATGCGTGGCGTCGCGCACTTCGATGCGCAGCGTCGTATCGCTGCTTGGCGGGTTCCACGACAGAAGCGCAGAGGCAGAGTCGGCGTTGGCCGTCATGTCCGCCCAGTCGAGTACGGGTGTTTCGGTTCCGTCCGCGCCGACCTGCGTGGCTCGCATCTGGTATCCGCCCGGAACGCCACCGGTCACGGAGGCGGTGATCTGGGTCGGGGTACCGACGGATGCCGACAGCTCGTACCCGTCATCGGCCTCGGTGATTCCCGCGCCGGACACGGTCACAGTCGCGGGGGTGTACCGATGGATACGCGCGGTATCGAGGCGTGCTTGCCGCAGCGTCTTCTCAGCCGTGGCCCATGCGGGCGATCCCTGCGCGTCGGCGACATACACATCGATGTCGTCGGGTCTACCCCCAAGCAGGTAGGAGTACAGGGCGAATTGTGTGGTTGTGGACGGCAGGACGACGACTCTCGGGAAGCTCCCCGAGAGGGTGATGTCCGTTATCCCTTCGCCGAAGAATGCACTCATCAGAGATGTATCCGAGGCGCTCTCTTCGTAATCCACGACGCCCTGGACCCCACCTCGCACGATGAGGTGCTGGGGAGCCGTGAGGCTTGTGCCCCTCGACGAGATCTTCCTGATCTGCGTTCCAAACTCGACCGTCTCGAGTCCCGTATTCGCCAGTCCGCCCGAGTATTGCACGGAGTCGGGAATCTCCAGTTCCGTCAACGACATGGCACCGTCAAATGCGCGGGCACCGATGGTCGTCACCGCACCAGGCAGGACAATCGACGTCAGGGCAGTCGACGCGAACGCCCTCTCCCCCACCGTTGTCAGCTGCGAAGGATAGTCTCGCGTGTCGTCGAATGTCACCGAGGTCAAAGCGGTCGACGCAAACGCGTCTGCTTGAATCTCTCGGACGCTCGCGGGAATACGAACGCTGCGAATCACCTGACGCGCCTTATCAAAAGCGGAGGGTGCGATCACCGTGACCGTATCCGGAATCGTCACGTCGGGCGAGGACCCCTCGTAGCTGGTCAAGACACCCGACGCATCGATCACGAAGTCCCGGGCGGCTTCGCCTTCGATCGTGACCGGGATGGACACGCTTCTCGCTCGCCCATACCGATTGCTCACCGTCGCACGCAACGTACCGCTTCCTTCCGTGCTCGACGCCGTCACCGTCGCCGACAGCGTGTCACGGCTGGGCGTGACCGTTCCAAGAGAGGCAGGCACCAGCTTCCACGTCACCGTGCGCCCCTTGAAGGTTGATGCAAGGAACGCCTCAACTGTCGCCGCTTGCCCCGCCTGGAGAGTAAGCGAGGAAGTCGACAGCTCGATACCCGTCCATGATGAGACCGCGCGGACGCTGACCTGCGCGCTCGCGGACACGCTCGATTGCGTCGCGTCGGCCGCGGTGATCGTCGCGCTTCCGGTTCCCACCGCCCGCACGTGTCCTTGATCGTCAACGGTCGCCACGGCCTCGTTCGAGGAGGACCACACGAGGCCGGTGACGGTCGCGTTGGCGGGTTCGTAGTCCGCGCGCAGGGTCGTCGTCTGCCCGATGATAAGCGAAGAGGACTGCGGGGTCAGGGATAGCGCGGTCATCGGGATCCCCGCCAGGTTCACGTGTGCCGTCGTCCGATTCTTGCCCGCGTCCCAGGCGTACAGGGTCAGGGCGGTCGGGTTGGTCGCCGTCAGGGACTCGGGTAGGTCCTTCCACGCGATCTCGTAGTGGCTCGTGTATGTGCCGTCGTCCTGATGTACGTCCGTCAACCCTTCCGTCACCGAGTAGGCGGGTTCGTTCTCGGTTATCGCGGAGAACCCGTACCCGGCCAGCGGCGAGGAGTCAGTGATGTCGATGACCAGTGTGCGTTCCCCTGCGTCATCCCTGACGTCGAGCGTGGTCACGACGGGAGCTTGGGTGTCCAGCATCAGCTCGTAGCTTTGCTGGTGCGTGGTCGAAGACGGGCCGTCCGATGCTGCTTCAATCGTGAGGGTGTAGGGTCCGTCGGGCAGCTCTGTACCCGACGCGTCGAATCCGTCAAAGACGGCGGCGTCCGTGTGAGGGGTTTCGGCGGTGTCAGCCTGGGCGTCGACGGTGTCAGGAACTTCCGCTGTCCCGTCGAAGGGGTACTTTCGTGCGCGGTGGCGCGTGTACGAGCGCACAACCGTACCGGCCTCGTTCTTGTAGGTGTAGGTCACCACCGGCACGTTGCGCAGCAGGACAGTACGAGGTGCAATCGACGTCGGCGCTCCGAGCAGGGGCGAGCGCGAGACGACGTAGCGGGCACCATCAAGTCCCACGCGCGGCTCATCGAGCGGAGCGCGCGTCGCAAGGTTGATCAGGGAAGACCGGTCGGCGTGGAAGTCGCTTCCCTGCGCGTCGAAGACGCTGGGGTCTCCCCAGGAGCCGTAGAACCCCATGTAGGGAACCGTCAGGTCGGGTTCCCCATCGGTGCTCGCGAAGGTGACGGCGCCGTCAATAAAGGTTCCCTTAGGCGCGTTCGCGGCGGCGTACGAGGCAAACTCAGCCTGAGGGGTCACCGTGACGGTCACGGAGGCGCTCGATCTGGCGGGCACGCGCAACGCGTTCGCCGAGAAGATCAGGGAGATACCCTGATCCGCCCAGTTCTTGGAGTGCTGGGTGAAGTACCCGTTTTCGGTGATCTCGGAGAGAGCTTGGCCTCCGAGCGTGTAGGTGTGGTCGTCGCCGGACAGGTTGGTCAGCCTCACCGTGAAGCTCCAGCCCTGCGTTCCATCTCCGAGGTCTGCCTTCGGGCGAGATGGGTCGGACGCTCCTTCCACGGTCGGGTAGACGGCCGTGGTGGTTGCCGCGACCGCGTCGACGAGGCCGGCACCGACTCTGCGCGGCGAGTAATAGGTTCCGTTGCGTTGCTCAACGTCTTGGAGCGGATGAGCGGTGCCCATCAGGATATTCGCGACGACAGCGTCCTTCTCTGCGTGGCTCATGCGCGCGAACAACGGATCGCTTGCGATGCGCTCACGCACGAGGGCGGCCACGCCGGCGACGTGCGGGCTTGCCTGCGAGGTGCCGGTCATTCGCACGTACTGGTCAAGATATCCAGCGGAGACGACATTGCCGCCGGGTGCGGTGATCTCGGGCTTGAGTGTGAGGTCGGGTGACACACCCCAGGAGGAAGTGGGATAGACCATCGGCATATCGGTCACGGGAACCTGGTCGGAATACGTGAGGGTGATCGTCACGCTCCCGGAGGCAGAGGATCGTAGCGCCTCGGCGAGGGTGTCGTGGTCTTTGTTCGTGATGGTGACGGTCGGCAACGTTGCGTGCTCGTCGATTATTGCCGCGTAGGGAACCACACCCTGATCGGGGTCTCCGAGCATGAGCGCTGCTGGGCGCGCTGACAGGGACTCAGCCGCACTCACTTGCCGCCAGGCACTGATCTTGTTGTTGTATTCCCCGTTCCCGCCGCCGTTTTCCAGGAGAATGACATCGGAGAGATCGCCCTGGTTGTCGGCGACGAGTCGCTCGAGCGTGCTTGCATCACCCGCGCCGGCGTCAATGACGCGGTAGGTTCCCTCTGGGATGGCACGCAGGTCAGCCTTCGCCTGATCATCCCAATCAACGGCGGCGCGGTAGAAGATCCGCTGGCCCTCGTACGTCAGATAGGGCAGGGCCAACACGTTGTCGACCGACGCGACGGTCAACGACGGTTTGAAGGAACCCGGCTCGGTCACCGTGGAAGTATCCGGTTCGGTCGCGTAGGGTGCAGCGCTGCCATTGAGGGTCCCATACGCGGCAGACCCCTCATTCCCCGCGCACACGTTGACGGTGATACCTTCATCTGTCAGGGCTTTGAGCACACCATCGTAGACGCTGCCGGCCTCGCTGCTCATGCCACCGCCTCGTACAAGAGACAGGTTGATGATGTCCGGTTTGAGGATGAGGGCGTCATCGAGCGCATCCAGCACTGCCCTGTCCTGAATACCGCTGCCATCTCCGGCCACTTTTGCAGCGATGATCTGAGCGTTCGGCGCGACACCCCGCAGCTCCGGCGCGTTGGCGGCGGCGATACCGGCGACGTGCGTCCCGTGCAGGCTGTTGAAGATATATCCGGGATTCGGGTTGTCATCCTCGTCGGCGTAATCGTAGACATAGGGGATCTTTTTGCTCACGTAACGTCCCCCTTTCCCGTGCGGGAGTTTACTGGTCAAGGCTTCGACGTCCGCTTGACTCATGCGCACGTCAACGCCGTCCATGGAGCCGGCAAAGGCTGCATGCCCTATCACCAGTCCTGTGTCGATGATTTCGATAACCTGGCGGTCGCCCTTCAGGCTGGTCTGGTTGGCGCGAATCATCTCGAGCGTGGAGGAATTGAGCACGCTGGGGTCAATGGCGGTGAGGACGGCGTCGTCTGCCTCCTCACTGATCGTCGTAGGATCGTAGGTTTGCTCGACGAATGCTGCCTTAACGCCTTCGGTGGCACGAATGGCCTCCAGGGAGGAGGCCGGGGCTTCGAGCGCGAAGCCGTCGAGCGCGTGGCTGTATTCGCGCAGGACGGTGACGACCGAGCCGGGCGCGACCCGATCAACCTCTGACTCGATGCGGGCTTTCATCTCTGCGTGTTTGGTATCCGTGCTCAGCCCGAAGACACGCTTATCCCAGGGGATTCCGACGTCTCCTTCCTCAAGTTGGACGATGATCGTGGTCGGCGTGTCGTCGCTGGCATACCCATCAACGTCCGAGGCCGTGGCAGGGTCCTGCGGTATGCGCGGCTGTGCGTCGCCGCCGGACTGCGCGTCGTCACGCTGAGCAGTGAAGGTGCGCGGCTGGGCGTCGTCGGTGACGGCAGCCGCGCGTGTCGATGGGATTGTGACCGGGGTAAAAACGAGGGCACCTGCCGCTATCAGCGCCAGTGCCGTGACTTTTCGTCGGGACATCTGTGGCTCACTTGGTCGACAAAAGGGGTGGAGGTGAGGGTCGCGTCGCTGCTTCCCTCACCTGTCAATCATAAACCGATAGAGCTTAGTCGATAATTGATACCGTTTGACAGACAATCCTTCCAATAGTCGGCCACCACTTTCTTAGCTGATATAACAGCACATACCGACAGCCTTTAATTGTTCAACAGCACCTGACACCCCAGCATTTTACAAGGCTATATGGGGGACATGGAGACGCACTGTAATAAACTGACAAACTTTTGTCCACGCCGATAATGGTGACCAGCACTGCAGCTGCAGACAGGTGTGCGCCCCTGGGTGGTGTCCCAGGGGCGCACACTCGGGCGCTCACGCCCACATCAATCACTCAGATCAGCTCCACCGGCCCAAATCAGAGAAGAAGTACCACTTCCATCCGATCCAGACCCAGCCGGTAGCCATCGCGCCCGAAGGCTGCAGGTAGTACCAGGAGTCGCCGATCTGCAGCCAGCCGGTGACCATCGCACCATCGGCCGGGTTCAGGTAGTACCAGGTGCCGCGGATCATCATCCAACCCGTGGCCATCGCGCCACTGTCGGGGTTGAGGAAGAACCACGATCCGCCAACCCTGACCCAACCGGTTGTCATAACAC
>ERZ773265.913-NODE-913-length-16841-cov-13.464554_pt1 | contig 16841 bp, 10 predicted proteins | sample MGYA00580512_ERZ773265 | MGnify/ENA primary metagenome ERZ773265 (study PRJEB29015, sample SAMEA2738169) | human oral metagenome | biome: human oral; feature: human-associated habitat; material: saliva | place: China | collected 2183 ... | reverse complement strand
GGTGAAGGTCAGGTGGGCAAACGGGGACAGGACCCCTCGCATGACGAAAATCGTCCCCACGTACTCCCACCCCTGAACGAAGTAGAGGATGTTCTCAACGAAGGCGAAGCCTGCAGCGGTGAACGCCGCATACACGACCCCATCGATCGTCCCATTGATCGTGCGGCGCCAGATGAGGAAGACGAACAGGACGCCCAGTCCCTTGGTCAGCTCCTCCACCAGAGGCGCTGAAATCACGCCGGCCGTATCCGGGTCCCCCATGGCCTCGGTGATGACCCGAGCCACCCAGCCGTTGACCACCAAGGAGCACAGGGTGGACACGCTCGTCCCCCACAGGAACGCCACCAGGAGCGTGACCACCGTGAACACACCGGGAGGCCTGGGCTCCCAGCGGACGTACCAGAACACTCCCGCGAGCAGCATCGTGACCACCAGCACCCCGCCCAAGGGGATGAGCGCCAGCAGAAATGACGGAAGCACGACCGGACCGAAATCGTCTCGAAGCCCTGAGAAGAAGTACAAGGTGAGCAGCGAGAACAGAACGATCGCGGTGAGCATGACGACCGCCCCGACCCTCGCCGGAATACCAGGTGGGATGAGGGAGGCCACCTGCTCGTGCTGCTGCCGGCCATCCTCAGGATCCGTGGACCGCGACGGAGGCGTGCCCTGAGAGTCACGATGCACCTGATACCGCTGCCCGACTCCGGGAAGGGGGCCGGAGTCGGCTGGGGTCTGCGGCAGGGCGCTGGAGCGCCGGTATCCGGGACGGGGAGCCCAGGGACTGGGGGGCATGCTCATGGAATCACCTCGGTTGCACCTCGTCGTCGCGCTCGGGCGGCGCCTCAGGGGTGGTGTCGTCGTCGGCATCGAAGGTCTGGGGCATGGGCGCGTGCCCAGCCAGGTGGCACATCCGGACGAGCGGCCGTGCCCTGAGGGCCTGGGCCTCGCTGACGTGGGTGTTGTGGAACCTGCGGGCCAGGACCAGGCGGGAGCAGGCCCGGTCCAGGCGGTTGAGCGCGGGCAGGCTCAGCGGGTCGGCGGACAGCTCGCGGCGTGCGGGCTCGCAGACCACTGTCCGCAGAACCCTGCTGAGATCGGACTCGATGAGGGCCCGGCTGCGGGTGGTTGGCGCCTGGAGCGCTGCACCGCCTGAGGCAGGATGAGAAGAGGGGGTGCTCTCAAGAGGCGTGGAGGTGTCCAGACCGTCGTCGACGAGAGGCCCCTCGGCATCCAGTGCCTCGCGGGCGGCCCGGCTGAGCAGCAGTCCGGAGGCCGGATCCAGGGCCGGGACGGTGGCCAGCTCCGCCGCGGCCTCGGCCCGGTGAACGAGCTGGGCCTCAAGCGTGGCCCGAGCGCCCAGCACCTGCCGGTGCAGCCGGTCCACCCGCACTGCCCTGGCGTAGAGCGCCCACCCTGCGGTCACGGCCAACCCGACCAGCAGCACGACGATGCTCCACATCGGCGCCGTCATCACACTAGACCCTGTGGAGGACAGTGCCGGTAGGGCCGTGGTCGCACTGGCCGGAGTATCAACGGCCTGCGTCATGGCCGTCGTCATGCTTGCTGCCATGGTCGGTTCCTCATCACTCCTGAGATCCGCTGCTAGTCGTCCAGGGCATCGCGCAACCGGCCCAGCATGGTGCGCGAACCGGGGGCGGGCTCGACCCGGGTGTGGGCGGTGGACAGAGCCATGTCGTAGACGTCGAGCACCTCGTCGGTGACCGCGGACCAGTCGTAGCGGCCGACCACCTGACTGGCCGCCTGGACGCGGGCCTGGGCGGCCGCGGCGTCCTGCAGGGTGTCGATGATGACTCGGGCCAGGTCGCCGCCGTCCTCGTTGCGGAACAGGGCCCCGTAACGGCCCTCGCCGAGCACGTCGGAGAAGGCCTTGAGGTCGGAGGCGATGACCCGGGTGCCGGCGGCCATGGCCTCCACCAGGACGATGCCGAAGGACTCCCCTCCGGTCTGCGGGGCCACGTAGCAGCTGGCCGAGGCCAGCATGGCGGCCTTGTCCTCGTCGCTGACGCCCCCCAGGAAGACCACGGAGTCACCGAAGCGGGTCAGCTCCTCCCGGATCTCCTGGGCCTGCCCGCGCCCTGCGATGAGGAAGCGCGCCCTGGGCACCGACTCCAGCACCGTCGGGATGGCATCGGCCAGAACCCGCAGTCCCTTGCGGGGCTCGTCCAGGCGCCCCAGGAAGGAGATGGTGGGGGCCTCGTCCGTGCCCCGGAACCGGGGGTCGTCCTTGGGGGCGTCGGCGAAGGGCCCGACATTGACGCCGTTGGGGATGACGACGGCGTCGCCGCCGTGGTACTGGATGAGGGTGCGGCGGGCCTCCTCGGAGACGGCGATGCGGGCCGAGAGCTTCTCCATGAGCGGGACCGTCGCCGGGCTCAGCAGCTCACGGGCCAGCGAGCGGTCCATGGCGGCGTGGAAGGTGCCCACCACCGGTCCGGTGGCGGCCTGCAGGGCCAGCATCCCGACGCTGGGGGTGATGGGCTCATGGATGTGCAGGATGTCGAAGTCGCCGGCATCCAGCCAGCGTCGGGCCCGTCTGGCCACGAGGGCGCCGAAGTTCAGCCGTGCCACCGAGCCGTTGTAGGGGATGGCGATGGAGTCACCGGCGCTGGTGACCCAGTCGGGCAGCTCGGTGTCCTGGGAGGCCGGCGCGAGGACCTGTACCTCGTGACCGCGGCGGAAGAGCTCACCGGCCAGGTCCATGACGTGGACCTGGACGCCTCCGTGAGCGTCGAAGGAGTAGGGGCAGACGATACCGATCCTCATGCGTCCTCCTCGTGGGCGCCCTGCTGGTCGCGGGCATGGCTGCGAGCCAGGCGCTCCTGGTCCAGGTCGGCGTCGAAGACGGGCTGGAGCATGTGCCAGTCCTCGCCGTGCTCGGCGAGCAGGGGCTCCAGCGCAGCGACCCAGGCACGCGTGTGCGCCACGACCTGCTCGCGTCCCTCCAGCTGGTGGGGCGCCGGAACCCTGCGGGCGGTCAGCACGATTCCCCAGGGCGATCCAGCCCGACGGAGCCTCTGCCCGGTGAGCGGCTCGTAGTGGATCGAGGCGGCGTACAGGGGGCGTCCCAGCCGTTGGGCGATCGCCGCGGGACCGGCGGCCACCCGTGCGGCGGCACCGCCCAGCTGCGCTGTGATGCCGGCTGAGGACAGGTCCCGATCGGCCAGGAGCGCGACGACGTAGTGCCCCTGGCTCGCCGCCTCGAGGAGGCGGTCGAAGACCTTCTCCCCGTGGGACTGGCCGATGATGCGCATGCCCAGTGACTGGCGGAAGGAGACGAACTGCTCGAAGAGGTCCTCGGGCTCCAGGCGTTCGGCGACCGTCAGGACGGTGGCGAGCTCACGGCAGGCCCAGGCTCCGATGAGGTCCCAGTTGCCCATGTGCGGCAGGGCCATGACGACGCTGCCCGCACGCACGTCCTCGCGCAACTGGGGATCGATGTCGGTGCGCACGCGCGCTAGGATCTGCTCCGATGTGATTCCAGGCAGGGCGAAGGCCTCGTAGAAGTAGCGCATGTAGGAACGCATGCCGGCTCGGGTGGCCCGGTGCAGCGCGGGCGCTGGTGTTCCCGCCGGGAGGATGCGTGAGAGGTTGCGCTCGAGCTGTCCTACCCCGGCGGTGGAGCGCCGCAGGCGCTGCCAGGCCCACAGCGCGTCGGCCACGGTGTGCGCCAGGCCGTAGCCCACCGGCGCGGGCAGGTGGCGGGTACCGCGCCAGGCCAGGCGGTAGGCGTCGGAGACCGTGGGCAGTCGCATCCTCATGCAGGTTCTCCTGTCCGCTGGGTCTGGCGGTAGACGGTCCACACGCGTTGGATCACGGTGATGAAGGAGGCGATCGCCACGTACAGGAGCCCCGCGGTGAGCACCCACTGGGGCGCCCCGAGCCCCACGAGGAAGGTGGAGCCGAGCGCGACCAGGAGCCGATCGGTGCGCTCGGCGATCCCCACGGAAGCACTGGCGCCGATGGACTCGGCCCGGGCGCGGGCGTAAGGAACTGTGGCCGCCATGACGACGGCGACTAAGGCAGCCGCGACGGTCACGGTGCGCAGCGCGCCGACCGGCATGGACAGGGCCGCCCAGGCCGCGAGGGATCCCAGGACGGCGCCGTCGGCAAGACGGTCCATGGTGGAGTCCAGGAATGCCCCGAACACCGAGCTCTTGCCAGTGGCCCGGGCCAGAATGCCGTCGAAGGAGTCGGCCACCAGCACCACGAGCAGGACTAAGGGCCCGGCCACGAAGTGTCCCTTCGGCAGCAGGGTGACCGCCGCCGTCACGGACAGGGCCGTTCCGGTGACGGTAAGCATGTTGGGGGTCACCCCGAGCCGCCCGAGCGCGAGGGCGGGTCGGGTGAACAGGGCCTTGGTCAGGCCGCGGCCGTGGTTGCCGAGCATGAGGTCCTTATCACTGGGGTGGAACTGTCTAGGAGACGGGCCGTGATGGCACGGGACGGACTGGGACGCAGAGGCTGCTCTCAGCCTGCCGGAGCGCGTCGAGCGGGGCCAGGGGGATCAGTCCCCGTTCTGCCCCGTCCCGGAGGGCCAGGCGGCCGCGAGCATGTCCCGCTGCTGGCCGAGCAGCTGGGGGACGGGCTTGGTCCGTCCGATGATGGGCATGAAGTTCGCATCCCCCTTCCAGCGCGGCACGATGTGCTGGTGGAGGTGGGCGGCGATCCCCGCACCGGCGACCTCGCCCTGGTTCATCCCCAGGTTGAACCCGTGGGGGTGGCTCACCGAGCGCACGACGCTCATGGCCGTGGCGGTCAGCTCACCGATCTCCTGGCGCTCGGCCGCGGTGGCCTCGGTCCAGTCGGAGATATGCCGATAGGGGCACACCAGCAGGTGACCGGTGTTGTACGGGTACAGGTTCATGATGACGTAGCTGGTCTCGCCCCGGTGGACGATGAGGGCCTCCTCGTCACCGCGTTGCGGCCCGGTGCAGAACGGGCACTGTGCGGGGGTGTCATCGGAGGGCTTGTTCTGCCCCCCGATGTAGACCATGCGGTGCGGGGTCCACAGCCGCTGAAAGGCCTGCGGAGCGCCCTCGTGGTAGAAGGGCGCCTCCACCTCGACGCGGTCACCGGCCCCGGGGCCGGTGGTCGTCTCTCCGGTCACTTCCTCAGTCACTGTGCAGCTTCTCCCCCGCCGGATCGTTGATACGGGCGTCGATGACGCTGACGATGTGGGCCACGGCCTCCTTGACGGGCACGCCGTTGGTCTGCTGGCCGTCGCGGAACCGGAAGGAGACGGCGCCGGCCTCGGCGTCCTCTCCCCCGGCGATGAGGGTGAAGGGGATCTTGTCCTTGGAGGCGTTGCGGATCTTCTTGCCGAAGCGGTCGTCGGAGTGGTCCACCTCGACGCGAACCCCCTGGGCGCGCAGCTGGGCGGCGACGTCGTCGACGTAGGCGTCGAAGGCCTCCGCCACGGGGATGAGCCGGACCTGCACCGGGGAGAGCCAGGCGGGGAAGGCGCCCGCGTAGTGCTCGGTGAGCACCCCGATGAAGCGCTCCACGCTGCCCAGCTTGGCCGAGTGGATCATGATGGGGCGCTGGTGGGTGCCGTCGGCGGCCGTGTACTCCAGGTCGAAGCGCTCGGGCTGGTTGAAGTCGTACTGGATGGTGGACATCTGCCAGGTCCGGCCGATGGCGTCCTTGACCTGGACCGAGACCTTGGGGCCGTAGAAGGCGGCGCCGCCCGGGTCGGGAACGACTTCCAGCCCGGAGGCGTCGCAGGCGTTCTGGAGGGTCTGTGTGGCGGCTTCCCAGTCAGCGTCGGAGCCGATGAACTTGTCCTTCTTGGCTCCGTCCTCGTCGCGGGTGGACAGCTCGAGGTAGAAGTCGGTCAGTCCGAAGGCCTTGAGGATGGACAGGAAGAAGTCGATCTGGGCGCGGATCTCCTCACCGGCCTGCTCCGGGGTGCAGTAGGTGTGGGAGTCGTCCTGGGTGAAGCCGCGCATGCGGGTGAGCCCGTGGACGACGCCGGACTTCTCGTAGCGGTAGTCGTGCCCCATCTCGAAGAAGCGCAGCGGCAGCTCGCGGTAGGAGCGGCCGCGCGAGCGGAAGATGAGGTTGTGCATCGGGCAGTTCATGGCCTTGAGGTAGTACTCCTGGCCGGCCTTGGTGATGTTGCCCTCGGCGTCGCGCTCCTCGTCGGCGAGCATGGGCGGGAACATGGTGTCGGCGTAGTAGGGCAGGTGCCCGGAGGTGTGGAAGAGCCCGCCCTTGGAGATCTCGGGGGTGTGGACGAAGTCGAAGCCGTAGTCCAGGTGGCGGTCGACGACGTACTGCTCGATCTGGTGGCGCAGCATGGCGCCCTTGGGGTGGAAGACCACCAGGCCGGGGCCGATCTCCTCGGGGAAGGAGTAGAGGTCGAGCTCGGCGCCGAGCTTGCGGTGGTCGCGCTTGGCGGCCTCGGCCAGGCGGGTCTGGTAGGCCTTGAGGTCATCCTTGCTGGCCCAGGCGGTGCCGTAGATGCGCTGGAGGGAGTCGCCGGACTGGTCGCCCTTCCAGTAGGCCGACGAGGACTTGGTCAGCGCGAAGCCCTGCCCGATGAGGCGGGTCGAGGGCAGGTGGGGGCCACGGCACAGGTCGGTCCAGGCGACGGTGCCGTCGCGTCGGACGTTGTCGTACATGGTCAGCCCGCCGGCGCCGACCTCGACCGAGGCGCCCTCGGCGCCCGCTCCCTTGGTGGTGATGAGCTCGAGCTTGTAGGGCTGGTCGGCCAGCTCCTCACGCCCCTGGTCCTCGGTGATGTCGCGGCGCACGAAGCGCTGCCCCTCCTTGACGATCCGCTTCATGCGCTTCTCGATCTCGCGCAGCATCTCGGGGGTGACGGCGTCGATGGCGCCGAAGTCGTAGTAGAAGCCGTCGGTGATGAAGGGGCCGATGCCGAGGTTGACGTCCGGGAACATCTCCTGGACGGCCTGCGCCATGACGTGGGTGGCGCTGTGGCGCAGGATGTTGAGGCCGTCCTCGCTGGACAGGGTGATGGGCTCGACGACGGCGCCGGCCGGGACCTGGCGCTCCAGGTCCCAGGGCTCGCCGTTGACGCGCATCGCGACGACGCCGTCCTTCTTGACGGCGTCCTGCAGGAGGAGCGCCCCCGTGCTGCCCGCCTCAATGGTGCGGGGCGCGCCGTCGAGGGTGATTTCAATCATGGGCTGGTCTGACACGGGCTCGTCTCCTCTGCTGCATCGGTGCGGGGCGCTGTACTGGTGCACCCCGGTTCGACCGCGAGTCTACGTCGTGGTCGCGCGGGCTCAGTCCTCCCGTGAGCCACGCCGCGCGCGCAGTGCGTCACGCAGGCGCTTGGCAGCGGACATCCCGGAGTAGATGACGCGGGAGACCGGGACGTCCCAGGCCCCGTCCACCTCGGTGACGTGCTGGGCGTAGCGCTTCTTGTACTGGCCCACCGTGTAGAGCGAGGGGACGCGGGTGGAGCCTGCGCCCATGAGATCCAGGCCGCGGTAGCCCTCCTGGGCCAGGGTGCAGGCGGCCCACCAGTCCAGGGCCTCGGCCCCGCGGAAGGTGCGCGACTCGTTGGAGGAGGCGCCGTAGTAGGCCACGGAGTCCTTGCCCGAGGTGAGGATGAGGTCCCAGGCGTGGGGCACGCCGTCCTTGCGCAGGACGAACAGGCGGGCGTTCTTCTCCCCCAGGGAGGTCAGCATGGTCCAGTAGACCTCGGCGTCGTGGGGCTTGAAGCCGTCGCGCTCGGCGGTCTCGCGCAGGACCTCGTAGACCTGGTCGAACTCCTCGCGGCTCAGGCCGGTCTCGTCGCTGATGGTGCAGCCGGCCTCCCGGGCGACGCGCTCGGCGCGCTTGACCGCGCGGCGGCCGTCCTTGGGCATGACCGCCGCGATCTTCTCCGGTGTCTTGGGCACCAGGTCGATGACGTAGGTGCGGTCGTAGGTGATGGTGGACAGCAGCTCTCGCAGGTCGGCAGCGCCGTAGCGGGCGTGCATGCGGATGAAGCGCACGGAGCGGTCGCGCTCCTTGACCACGGAGCGCAGCAGACGACGCAGGTGGGCCTCGCGCTCGGGCGACTGCTCCTTGAGCCAGACCGGGCCGTGCTTGGCCCACAGGAAGGTCTGGCCGCCCATCTCGTAGCGGTACAGGGCGATGGCGGCCACGGGCTTGCCCTCGTCCTCATAGAGGTAGCGGCCCCACAGGGGGCGGCCCATGGCCTCCTCGAAGCGCTCCCAGGCCTCGGTCTGCTCAACCGGGAAGTGGCTGTTGCCCACGGCCAGGCGCATCTCGCGCCCGTCGACCCGACGCAGGGTCTCGGAGCGGTCCGGGGTGGAGTGCACCGGCTCGGGGTGCGTGAGCCGAGGCGCCTTGGGCTTGTCAGCCTTGTCAGCCTTGTCGGCCCTGGCGGGCTTGTCGGTCGGGTCAGCCTTCTGCTCGGACTGCTCGGGCTCGCCGCCCTTGCGCCCCTTGTCCTTGGACGGGTTCGCCTGAGCCTTCTGGGGGGTCGGTGCACCGGCCTCGACCTTGGCCTCAGGGTTGGAGTCAGTCATGGAGTCAGTCGCGGAATCAGTCGTGGCGTCGGGGGTGGTGCTGTCGGGCATGTTCTCGTTCTCGGGCATTCAGCGGGACCTGTCGACTCGTTGCGGATAGTTGCGGGCGAACTTGCGGTAGTGGTTGAGGCGCTGGAGCTCGATCGTCACGCGACGGCGCAGCGAGCGCTCGGCCGGGTCGCGCAGCGGGTCGATGCCCCGCCCCAGGCCCTTGGCCTTGCGGCGCAGCGCCTCATCGGACACGTAGCGTGCGATGACGCCGTCGGGAACCAGGGAGTAGAGGACCTGCCGGGTGACCTCGATGGGCTCGTCACGCTGGTCCAGGACCAGGTCCTTGAGCATGACGGCCATGGGGTTGGCGCCTGCGGCGGTCAGGTAGAAGGAGTTGCGACCGATTCGGGGGTTGACCTCGAAGAAGAGCTCTCGTCCATCGCGGGGGTCCACCTTGATGTCGAGGTTGGCGAAGCCGCGGTAGCCGGCGTGACGCAGCAGGCGGCCGGTGGCCTCCCACAGGTCGGGGAAGGCCTCGGTAATCATGGCGACCGGGTTGCCGATCATGGTGGGGGCGTGGTCCTGCAGCAGGACACGCGCCGAGCCGATGAGGCGCAGCTCGCCGGTGGAGTCCATGTAGGCGGTCACCGAGCGCATGGCGGTGTCGTCACCGGGGATGCACTCCTGAACCAGGAAGGTGGAGCGGTAGCCGGCCTCCTTCAGGCTCCTCCACATGCCTGCCAGCTCGGCGGCGTCGTCGATGAACCAGATCTTGCGCTTGCCGGGGAAGGAGATGCGGTCGTAGTCGGCGCCGATGGCCGCCTTGGCCACGAGCGGGAACTCCATGCCGAGCTCGTCGGCGCTGGTCGGCGGCACACAGTCGGGGTCGGCCAGGTCGACGACGACCTCCCGGGGCGTGAGCACCCCGACCTCTGCGCACAGACGGGAGAAGGAGGCCTTGTCGCTGACGGCGTCGAGCACGTCGATGTCCGGGAAGGGCAGGACATAGGTGGGCTCGAGCTCGCTGCGGTGGGCGGAGATCATGGCGGCCGCGGCGTCGGTGTTGGCCATGAGCACAGCGCTGCGGGGCCCTCTGCCCTGAGCCAGCTTTTGCAGCAGCGCGATGGTCCGCTCCGGCGGGGCCCCAGCCTCCTGGTGGACCACGGTGATGTAGGCCGACTCGGAGATCGCGACGATCGGATCCGAGGCCACGACCGTCACCGATGTGCCGGTGACCTCATGAAGCTGCCGCGCCAGGGCGTAGGCGCCGATATCACCGCCGAGGACCACGGGCAGCAGGTGCCTGAAGCGTTGCGTCATAACCATCCGTTTCTTGCCGCAGGGGCCAACTCCTCCCCAGATGGTAGAGCACGCCGGGACGCCCCGTTCCCGGCCACTCCAGGAACATCACGATCCGGACACGGTACCGTCCCCGGCCACCACCGCCCCACACCCTCAACCCATTGGAATTTCGGGCGATTGTCCGCACCTCGGAGACGACATCACGGCCTGACGGTGACACATGCCACCCGGCGCGAGGCGAACGTCCCGGACAACGACAAGAGCCCGGAGCACTGGGCTCCGGGCTCAATTCGACCATCGGTTCTGGTGGGCGATACTGGGATCGAACCAGTGACCTCTTCCGTGTCAGGGAAGCGCGCTCCCGCTGCGCCAATCGCCCGAGCGGATGACGGGACTCGAACCCGCGACCCTCACCTTGGCAAGGTGATGCTCTACCAACTGAGCCACATCCGCGTGACACCCTTGTGGGGTGCGGGAAGAAAGTTAGCAGAGGTATCCGTCGGAGGCAAAACGCAGTCGAGCCCGTGTCCTCATGAGGTGTCTCACGCCCCGCCGACCCGCCTCGATCACCGGGCAGCACCCGGGGACTTGCCGGGAGACGCTCCGACGTGACATGTCTTTCTCCCACTCTCCTGCCTTCGCACCTCAGTCGTGGCAGGGTAGTCCCCATGACCACGCCGACAACAACGACGCCTCAGGCCGCACCGGAACCTCAGGAGGGCCCCCAGCGCCAGATCTGGCCGGGCCACCCCTACCCGCTCGGGGCGACCTATGACGGCTCGGGAACGAACTTCGCCCTCTACTCCTCGGCCGCCACCGGTGTCGACCTGTGCCTGTTCGACGACGAGGGCCACGAGGAGCGGGTGGCGCTCAAGGAGGTCGACGGCGACGTCTGGCACGCCTACCTGCCCGGGATCTCTCCGGGTCAGAAGTACGGCTACCGGGTGGCGGGCCCCTACGACCCGGCCTCCGGTCACCGCTGCGACCCCTCCAAGCTGCTGCTGGACCCCTACGCCAAGGCGATCTCCGGCGAGGTGACCCCGTCCCAGACGCTGTACTCCTACTCCTTCGACAACCCGGAGGTGCGCAACGAGGAGGACTCGGCGGGCCACACCATGCGCTCGGTGGTCATCAACCCCTACTTCGACTGGGGTCACGACCGTCCCCCGAACCACGAGTACCACGAGACGATCATCTACGAGGCCCACGTCAAGGGCATGACCAAGCTGCACCCGATGGTTCCCGAGGAACTGCGGGGCACCTACGCAGGTCTGGCTCAGCCCGCCGTCATCGACCACCTCAAGAACCTGGGCGCGACGGCCATCGAGCTCATGCCGGTCCATCAGTTCGTCAACGACACCCACCTGCAGGAGAAGGGCCTGTCGAACTACTGGGGCTACAACACGATCGGTTTCTTCGCCCCGCACAACACCTACGCCGCCTACGGCACCGAGGGTGAGCAGGTCCAGGAGTTCAAGTCCATGGTCAAGGCCTTCCACGAGGCCGACATCGAGGTCATCCTGGACGTGGTCTACAACCACACGGCCGAGGGCAACCACCTGGGCCCCACCCTGTCCTTCCGCGGCATCGACAACAGCTCGTACTACCGCCTCGTCGATGGCTCGGCCAGCCACTACTTCGACACCACCGGCACCGGCAACTCGCTGCTCATGCGCTCACCGGCGGTCCTCCAGCTCATCATGGACTCGCTGCGCTACTGGGTCACCGAGATGCACGTCGACGGGTTCCGCTTCGACCTGGCCTCCACCCTGGCCCGCCAGTTCCATGAGGTGGACAAGCTCAGCGCCTTCTTCGACATCATCCACCAGGACCCGGTGCTCTCCCAGGTCAAGCTCATCGCCGAGCCCTGGGACGTGGGCGACGGCGGCTACAACGTGGGCGGCTTCCCGGCCCTGTGGAGCGAGTGGAACGGCAAGTACCGCGACACCGTGCGCGACTTCTGGCGCGGGGAGCCCTCCACCCTGGGCGAGTTCGCCTCCCGTATCACCGGCTCCTCCGACCTCTACCAGCACGCCGGACGCACCCCGGTGGCCAGCATCAACTTCGTCACCGCCCACGACGGCTTCACGCTGCGTGACCTGGTCTCCTACAACGAGAAGCACAACGAGGCCAACCTCGAGGGCAACGCCGACGGCGACAACAACAACCGCTCCTGGAACTGCGGCGTCGAGGGACCCACCGACGATCCGGCGATCATCGAGCTGCGTCAGCGCCAGACCCGCAACTTCCTGGCCACTGTCCTGTTCAGTCAGGGCGTGCCCATGATCTGCCACGGCGACGAGATGGGACGAACCCAGGGGGGCAACAACAACGTCTACTGCCAGGACAACGAGATCTCCTGGGTCAACTGGGACCTCAGTGAGCAGGACAACGACCTGCTGGAGTTCACCCGCACCATGATGTGGCTGCGTCGCGACCACCCGGTGCTGCGTCGTCGGCGCTTCTTCACCGGGGACGCCGGCCACGGCGGGGAGAGCGAGCTCGGCGAGATCGAGTGGCTCACTCCGGCCGGTGAGTCCATGACCGACCAGGACTGGACCACCTGGTACGCCCGGGCCATGATGGTCTTCCTCAACGGGGAGGCGATCGCCGAGCCCGATGAGCGGGGCCAGAGGATCGTGGACGACTCCTTCCTCGTGCTCATCAACGCCTCCGACGAGGACATCACCTTCACTCTGCCCGGCGAGGGCTACGCCCCCACCTGGAAGGTCGCGCTGGACACGGCTCCCGCAGTGGACGGGGACTCCGACCCGGTTCTCGCCGCTGACGACACCGTCGTGGTCGAGGCCCGCTCCATGCTCTTCCTCATCGACGCCCCCGAGTCCGCCGCCACCACGGAGCGCCACCCGAGGTAGGGGCTCTCCGCGGCCCTCCGGCGCGCCACCGAACGCACATCACCCATCAAGCAGCACCACCCGACGCAGACCAGACGAGCTTCAGGAAGTGACATGACCGACGCAGTGGACGCAGCAGTGGATCAGGCCGGTTCGGCGGGTTCTGCGGAGACACCCGCCTACGCGCCGTGGTCGGGGCACGTGCCGGCTCCGGAGCACCGCACGCCGGTGACCACCTACCGTCTCCAGCTCGGTGAGGACCTAACCTTCGCAGACGCCAAGGCCCTGGTCCCCTACCTGGCCGACCTGGGAGTCACCGACCTCTACCTCTCCCCGATCCTCACCGCCGCGCCGGGCTCCACCCACGGCTACGACGTCGTCGATCACCGCCGGGTCTCGGCCGTCATGGGAGGAAGGGAGCAGCTCGAGGCCCTGGCCGCTGAGGCCGACGCCCACGGCATGGGCGTCGTGGTGGACATCGTTCCCAACCACATGGCCGTGCCCACCCCCGGCTGGCACAACCTGCCCCTGTGGTCGGTGCTGCGCGAGGGACCGGACTCCCCCTACGCCGCCTGGTTCGACCTCTCCCTGGACGAGCCCATCCTCATGCCGATCCTGGGCAAGCGCATCGGCGCCGTCCTGGCCGATGATGAGCTCACCCTGGAGCAGATGGTGGTTCCGGGGCAGGAGGATCTGGGCGAGCAGTGGGTCCTGCGCTACTACGACCGCGCCTTCCCCGTCGCCCAGGGCACCGAGTCGCTGCCGATGCACGTCCTCGTCGAGCGCCAGCACTACCGCCTGGCCTACTGGAAGGTCGGCGACGAGGAGATCAACTACCGACGGTTCTTCGACGTCGGCACCCTGGCCGCGATCCGCGTCGAGGAGCCCGACGTCTTCGCCGGAAGCCACGGCCTCATCCTCGAGCTCATGAGAGACGGAGTCATCAGCGCTCTGCGGGTCGACCACCCCGACGGCCTGGCCGACCCCGGTGGCTACCTCACCCAGCTGGCCGAGGCCACCGGCGGGGCGTGGATCGCCGCGGAGAAGATTCTGGCGCCCGACGAGTCCCTGCCTACCTCCTGGCCAGTAGCCGGAACCACCGGCTACGACGCCGCCTGGCGGATCGACCAGCTCCAGGTGGACCCGGCCGGCGCTGCCCACCTGGGCGCGCTCATGCAGGAGATCGCCGGGGACGCTCCCGTGGACTACCACCGCATCGTCGAGGAGGCCAAGCGCGAGGTCATTGCCGGCTCACTGGCCGCGGAGGTCGACCGTCTGGCCCGCATCCTGGACTCCTTGACCTCCCAGGACGTGCGTCTGCGCGACCACACCCTGCGCGACCTGCGGGCCTGCGTCGTCGAGCTGCTCGTGGCCGCGGACCAGTACCGGGTCTACGTCGTTCCGGGTACGCCCCCCGGTCCGGAGACGGCTGCCGTTCTCCAGGCGGACGCCGAGCGGGCCCGCCAGCGCCTCGAGCCGGACCAGGGAGAGACCCTCGACCTCGTGGTCGCCATCCTCCTGGGTGAACCGGTCGGCTCCGAGGGCCTGTCGGAGTCCCCCGAGCGCACCGAGGCCATCATCCGCTTCCAGCAGGTGTGCGGGGCTGTCACCGCCAAGGGAGTGGAGGACACGGCCTTCTACCGCTGGACCCACCTGACCAGCCTCACCGAGGTCGGCGGCAACCCGGCCGGCTTCGCGCTGAGTGCCGACGAGGCCCACGCCTGGGCCGACCGGGTCCAGAACACCTGGCCCGACACGATGGTCACCTCCACCACCCACGACACCAAGCGCGGTGAGGACGTGCGCGCCCGCCTGGACGTGCTGGCCTCCTACGCCGAGGAGTGGAGCAACCTCATCCACCGTCTGCGCGCCATGACCGCGCAGGTCCGCCCCCTGGACCTCGACGGGCGCAGCGAGAACCTGCTGTGGCAGACCCTGTGGGGGACCTGGGCGCCCGACAGCGACGACCCCATGACCCCCGAGCGACTGAGCGCCTACCTCGTCAAGGCCTCCCGGGAGCAGAAGATCTGGACCACCTGGACCGCCCCGGACCTGGCTCGGGAGCAGGCCCTGACCGACTACGCCACCCATCTGCTCACCAGCGAGGAGGTCCGCGACGAGCTCGAGGCCTTCGCGGCCCTGACGGCCAGGTCCGTACGCACCGCGATCCTCGCCGGCAAGGCGCTCGCCCTGACCTGGATGGGCGTGAGCGACATCTATCAGGGCAGCGAGACCACCCGCACCTCACTGGTGGACCCCGACAACCGCCGCGCGGTCGACTACACCGGCCCCTCAGGTCTCATCAACGCTCTGGAGCGCCTCGACACCGGAGCCGCACCGCGCAGCCTGGATGAGGACAAGCTCTTCCTCACCTCCCGCCTGGCGCGCCTGCGCGCCGCCCGCCCCCACACCTTCGTCGGTCCCCGCTCGGGCTACCGCACGATCCCGGTGACCACCTCCTTCGCCTTCGCCTACGCCCGCCTGCTCGACGAGATCCCCGACGTCGTCGTCATCGTCAGACGCCTGTCCCGGCGGCTCGAGCAGCTGGGGGGATGGCGCGAGGAGAGCATCGTGCTGCCGGAGGGGACCTGGGAACACGTCCTGCGCCACGGCACCGTGGAGGGAGGCAACCGGCCCCTGGCGGAGGTGGTCGGGGACGACCCCGTCGTCGTCCTGGCCAAGGTCGCCTCCCCGACCTCCCCGGCTGGCACTATCCCGTCCATCCAGCCCACTGAGGAGGTCACCCCATGAGCCCCAAGCCCCAGACCTGGACCTCCCCCGCCCTTCCCGTGGGACCGCGGGTGCCCGTGTGGGCCCCCGCGGCGAAAAGGGTCGAGCTGCACCTGCCCGGCAATGAGCGGACGGACGACCGGCTGGTCGACATGGTCCCGGCCCCGGACGGCTGGTGGACCGCCCCCTTCGACCTGGAGCCGGGCACCGACTACGCCTTCCGGGTCGACGGCTCCCCCGACCGCCCCGACCCCCGCAGCGCCCTGCAGCCCCACGGCGTCCACGGCGCCTCACAAACCGTGGATCCGACCGCCTGGCAGTGGACCGATCAGGACTGGACGGGCAAGGACCTGCTCGGCTCAGTCATCTACGAGCTCCACGTGGGCACGTTCACCCCCGAGGGCACCCTGGACAGCGCCATCTCCCGGCTCGATCACCTGGCCGAGCTGGGCGTCGACATCGTCGAGCTCATGCCCCTGGCCGCCTTCCCCGGCCGAGCCGGGTGGGGCTACGACGGGGTGGGCCTGTGGGCCGTCCACGAGGCATACGGGGGCCCCGAAGCCCTCATGCGCTTCGTCGACGCCGCCCACCGCGCCGGCATCGGCGTGTGCCTCGACGTCGTCTACAACCACCTGGGCCCGTCGGGCAACTACCTCAGCGTCTTCGGCCCCTACTTCACTCCCGCCCATCACACCCCCTGGGGCGAGGCCGTCAACTACGACCACGACGGCAGTCATCAGGTACGCGCCTTCGTCATCGACTCGGCCCTGCGCTGGCTACGCGACTTCCACATCGACGCCCTGCGCCTGGACGCCATCCACGAGATCAAGGACGACGCCGCAGCCGCCGACCCTCCACAGGCGCACGTCCTGGCCGAGCTCTCCGACGCCGTGGCCGCCCTGTCCGACGAGCTGGACCGGCCCCTGAGCCTGGTGGCCGAGGCCGACCTCAACGATGTCGGAGTCATCACCCCCACCGACCAGGAGCCCCCCGCCGCGACGCCCAGCCTGGGCATGACCGCCCAGTGGGCCGACGACGTCCACCATGCCCTGCACGCACGGATCACCGGCGAGGCGCAGGCCTACTACGCCGACTTCGCCGAGCCCGGGGCATGGACCAAGGCCTACAGCGGCGCCTTCCTCCACAACGGCACCTGGTCCACCTTCCGGGACCGGGTCTGGGGCGCCCCCGTCCCCGAGGACACCGACCCCAGGCGCTTCGTCGTCTTCGGATCCAACCACGACCAGATCGGCAACCGAGCCGTCGGGGACCGTCCCTCGGCCGGTCTCGACGACGCCGCCCTGGCCGCCACTGCCGCCCTGGTGCTCCTGTCGCCCTACACGCCCATGCTCTTCATGGGCGAGGAGTGGGGAACCCGCACCCCCTTCCAGTTCTTCACCGACCACGAGGAGGAGGACCTGGCCCGCAGCGTCAG
>ERZ773265.911-NODE-911-length-16849-cov-30.889246_pt1 | contig 16849 bp, 13 predicted proteins | sample MGYA00580512_ERZ773265 | MGnify/ENA primary metagenome ERZ773265 (study PRJEB29015, sample SAMEA2738169) | human oral metagenome | biome: human oral; feature: human-associated habitat; material: saliva | place: China | collected 2183 ... | reverse complement strand
CGGCAATCTCGAAGGGGACCGTGGTCTGCGACTTGGGCTTGACCTGGATGGTCTGACCGGGCTTCACGCGGAAGGAGGGGCGGTCGACGATCTTGCCGTCAACAAGGATGTGGCGGTGAACGACCACCTGACGGGCCTGCTGGATGGTGCGGGCGAAGCCAGCGCGCAGGACGAGGGCGTCCAGACGCATCTCGAGCAGCTCAACCAGGTTCTCACCAGTCAGGCCAGCGGTGCGGCGAGCCTCTTCGAAGGCGCGGCGCAGCTGCGACTCACGGATGCCGTACTGGGCGCGCAGACGCTGCTTTTCCTTCAGACGAACGGCGTAGTCGGAATCCTGGCGGCGACGGGTACGGCCGTGCTCACCGGGACCGTAGGGGCGCTTCTCGAAGTAGCGAACGGCCTTGGGGGTCAGGGCCAGGCCGAGGGCGCGGGACTCACGCACCTGCTTGCGGGAACGATTCGTTGCCATGAAATCTTCTTCCTGTTTCTCATGTCATGTCAGGGTGGATCCCCAACATGGGGCCAACTCCAGAACCGGAAGCGGTTCGTCGGCTAAGGCCCCAGGTGCCCGCTCGTGCGGACAACTGTTCTATCCTAGCGTCTTTTCAACAGACTACGAATGGCAGCAAGCCTCTTCGTGAGGATCGCCTCATGTCCATTCTCTGTTGGCTCGTAGTAGCGGGTACCTTCAAGGTCGTCAGGAAGATATTGCTGAGCAGCTACATGATGCGGATGGTCGTGAGCGTAGAGGTAACCCTTACCGTGCCCCAGCGTCTTTGCCCCCGCGTAGTGAGCGTCACGCAAATGCTCGGGCACCGCTCCCCCGCGCCCCTTCCGAACATCTGCCAACGCCCGATCAATGGCCAGGTACGTGGCGTTCGATTTGGGTGCCGTCGCCACCGCAACAACAGCCTGCGCGAGAAGCAGGCGGGCCTCGGGCATTCCAATAAGAGCAACTCCCTGCGCGACGGCCACACACGTGGACAACACCTCGGGCGCAGCCATCCCAATCTCTTCAGAAGCGGCGATCACAATACGTCGCGCGATGAAACGCGGATCCTCCCCCGCCTCAATCATTCGCGCTAAGTAGTGCAGCGCCGCATCGACGTCCGATCCGCGCATCGACTTGATAAAAGCACTCGTGACATCGTAGTGCTGGTCACGCCCCCAGCGTACGAGCGCCTGGTTAGCAGCAGCCTCGACACTGGCAACCGTGATCTCACCGGACCCATCATCGCTGGCCACCCCAGCCGCCGCCTCCAGCAGCGTCAGAGACTTGCGGGCGTCCGAGCCAGCCAAGCGAACCAACCCAGCCACGGCCTCGTCTGTCATCGCGAAGCGGCCCGCAAGCCCACGTTCATCGGACAGCGCCCGGCGAACGAGACCTTCAAGCGCCTCAGGCTCAAGTGGACGCAGCGTCAAAAGGAGCGAGCGAGACAGCAGCGGAGCAATCACAGAGAAGGACGGGTTTTCCGTTGTCGCCGCGACCAGCACTACCCATCGGTTCTCCACCGCTGGAAGAAGCGAATCCTGCTGCGACTTGGAGAAGCGGTGCACCTCATCCACAAAGAGGATTGTTTCCTCGCCACTGCTCGCCAATGTCCGGCGCGCACTGTCCACGACCCGACGCACGTCGCCCACGCCCGATGAGACGGCGGATAACTCAACAAAGCGTCGACCCGACGCCCTGGCGATCAAATACGCGAGCGTCGTCTTACCCGTTCCCGGTGGACCCCACAGAACCACGGACGATACCGACACACCATCTCGAGAGCCGGGCGACAGGAGGCGACGCAGCGGAGCTCCCTCACCGAGCAGGTGCGATTGGCCGACAACCTCCTCCAGTCGAGAAGGTCTCATACGAACGGCGAGGGGCGCGTCCGCGGAAAACGCGGGCACGCCCAACTCGTCGAATGCTTCAGAATCAAACAGATCCATGAAACCTAGCCTACGTCAGGGTGACTCCCTGCGAGGAAGATCCGATCTTCGGACCGGACAGGACCTGGAGGACGACGAGGCCCCCAAGGATCAGCATGCACGCACCGGCACCGAGCAGGTAACCGTTCAAGCCCTCGGACTCATCGGCGGCATTCGAGGAGGACAGGACCTCCGCATGCAACTTCACAGAACCGGATGCATCCACCGACGCGCCCGCGCCGGCAGCCCCAACGGTCGACGCGACCTTAAAGTCGGCCCAGCCGACCAGCTGGTGCGAGCGGTTCGCCACGACGACCTTGTATTCGCCCATGGGCAGGCCGGCCACGTCCATCGTGACCTTGTTACCGTCTTCAACCTGAAGCCAGCGTGCCTCACCCGTCTGCATGATGTTGGCGCTCACCCACTCGCCAGCGCCAGCCTTGTCGGAGGGAACATTGATCGTCAGCTGTCCACCAGTGAAAGCCGCGCTCACGCCACCCTTATTTGCATCAGTCAGCTCAGACACATCCGATACGGGGGACACCGGGGTATCGGACGGCTGCGTCGCGTTCGCCGCAGGAGAGGCCGAAGCGGAAGGCGTTGCCGAAGACGACGCGGAAGAAGTTGCGGTCGGCTGGACAACCGGCAACTGCGGATCATCAGGCTGAGGCGCGGGCGCGGGACTCACGGACGGTCCCGGGGCGGGACTCACGGGCGACTCCGGCGCGGGACTCACGGGCGACTCCGGCGCGGGACTCACGGACGGCTCCGGCGCGGGACTCACGGGCGACTCCGGCGCGGGTTCAACCGTGGGGTCTGCAGTCGGCTCCGGCGTTGGCTCGGCCGTCGCCGACGGGCTGGACGGCTCGAAGACCTTCACCGAGTAGTTGAATGTCTTCGCCAGGGTCTTGTCGTCCTGGTAGATCACGACGGTGACCCAGTGGGAACTACCGGGTTCCCAGGTCACATGTTCACCGTTGTTGGCGCCATTAGGAACCGGAACGACCATTCTGTAGTTGTCGAGCGCATTTACCTTCCACAGGCCATCAGCGGTCACCGTGACTGTTTCACCGGAGCGCTCGAAGGTAAGAGGCGCGGTCGGCGTTACGCCACCGTTATCCAAGATGACGCCCCAGTAGCCTGTCTTACCGTATTCCGCTTCAAACTCGGAGGCATTCTCGAGGTTGATAACGAACGTGGTGTTCGGGATAGGGAGGGGACCATCGTTGTTATCGGCACGCGCAGCGAAACCGGGAATGGCGAGCGCACCTGCGGCGAAGAGGCATAGGGCCATGAGCACGCTCATTACCCGACTGCGGCCAGCGAGCACCCGCGCTGCGAGGGCGGAAGTAACCCGTCCGTGCTGCATAACGGTTCTCCTTTGGGACTTAAATACTCAGAAGATATTGCCTGATAACCAGAGTAACAGCTACATCGGCTTCATGTGAAGCACGAACACGCACCATGCGGTCAGTGGTGATCACATTGGCATCGTGCGCTGCTCGCTCGATCTAGTGGAATGATCCATGCGACTTGCGCACAATGCTGACCGTCGCGATGGCACCGAGCAACGCAAGCGCCCCACCACCTGCAAGGATCCATCCGTTGAGGCGGCCCTCTTGCTCGCGGGCAGCTTGCTCCGTAGCCTGTTGCTCCGAGCGAGACCTAGGTCCAATCTCAGAAGCGGACACGCTCTGTTGTTCAGTAGACGAGGACGGATCGGGGGTGGGAGATCCCAGCTGGGACGAGCCGCCATTCACATATCCCCGCGACAAAGCACTCCCGGGACGTGACGACCCAGCACTTGCTGAGGCAGGGGGCGCAGAGGCATCCGTCGATGACGAAGTCGAGACCTGAGCGTCGGAAGCCTGGTCACCTCTTACCTCAGAGGTAAGTACTTTTGGTTCGTCAGCAGGAATGGCGGGCCGTGCCACCGTCGAGGCAGATTCACCGGGATCACTGTCTGCGGGAGCAGAGGGAGTCTCCTCCCCCGGCATATCTGGCACCACGACGGCGTAGCCAGGATCGGAGGGGTCAGGACTATCAGCGTTCATGGAGCATGTCCGAACATCAACGGCAGTGTCAACGACACGCACCTTAGCTTCGACATACGTTCCGGTGACAGCATCGCCAATGTAAACCGCATGGGCTGACCCAACTTCCCAGGACGACGGGAGGGGAATATCCGTTGAGAAGGTTCCATCGGACGCCACGTCGGCGACGGCCCAGGCAGTACGATCACGACGAACAGCATCGGGAACCCAGCTGGGCAATTCCATTCCATCGGGGCGCTTCGTCTCACCATCATCGAGGGTGATGATAACGAATCCGCGTATCTGCTCAGTACCTGGACCCCAGCCAGAACCCTCAACATGAACCGATTCGCCCGCATGCACAATCGAGGAAAGAGAAGCCATCGACTCCGGACCCTGCGCAACGAGACAGGCGGCTGAAGCATCCGGGAGGGCATCGTCACCAAAAGCAGGAGGTGCAGTGACAAACACGCCACCAACAATGGACGCCGACGCGGCCAACGCAAGCAGGGACAGACGCAGCCCCTCGCTTCGCGTGAACGACCGTGGCGCCATGCGTGCCACCTTCCTTCCCTCATGGATAATTTTAGTAAGTTCGCTCAATTATGAACAGACCAACATGTCAGTGTCCGAGTAACTACGAGCCATACGCTCCATCCTATTAGTTCGTCCCCAACACGCAATTGCGAACAACAAGCAAATTCACGGACCGGTGCACCAAAACCAGGTTTTACAAGGAAAATTATATTTAATTGAAAAAAATTGTGAGCTAAATTATCGAATAACTGTCATCTAAAGTGACCTTCTGGTCAACATTTGAGACTATGAATCTCGTTTCTACCCCCCGCTAACGACGTGGAATGACCAGCGGTGCCCCCGACTCAGGATCCTCGATGACAACGCATTCAACCTCGAACACGTCAGAGATTAGAGAGGGCGTCACAATGTCTCGCGGCACTCCCTGAGCAACGATCCGCCCATCTTTCATACACACGAGATGCGTCGCGTAGCGGAAAGCAAGGTGAAGATCGTGCAATACCGCGACAACTGTCCGACCCCCCTCACGTAGGCGGTCCGCTAAACGCAGAACCTCCAGTTGATGATTCAGATCCAAATAGGTCGTCGGCTCATCCAAGAGCAGGATATCCGTCGACTGCGCCAGAGCCATCGCGATCCAGACCCTCTGACGCTGCCCACCAGAGAGTTCGCCGACACGTCTGGAGCAAAATGCGCTTACTCCGGCGTCACGCATTGCACGCGCCACGGCCTCGTCATCCTCCGTGCTCCACTGATGTGCGAGAGATTGATGCGGATAGCGGCCGCGCGCAACCAGGTCCTCCACCAACATATCGCCCGGTGCAACAGACGATTGTGCGAGGAGACCGAGGCGGCGTGCAAGGGCCTTCTGGTTCAGGTCATTCAGGACCTGCCCATCCAACTCAACGACGCCGCAGCGCACGCTGAGCACTCGGGCGAGTGCCCGCAACAGCGTCGACTTGCCACATGCATTCGGGCCGACGATGACCGTCAGTTCACCCTGCAGAACATCCAGTGAAAGCCCCTCCAGAATCGGAGAGTCCTTCCCGTAGCCAACGGTGATCGAATGGGCACGAAGCCCACCTTCACTGTGCCGATCAATCATGACGTTACCTCACCTCACGAACGAGTAACACGAGCAGATAGATGCCACCCACGACGCCAGTCACGACGCCCACCGGCATTTCATGGGGCGCCAGGAGCCGTTGCGCAACCACATCGGAGGCGAGCACAAGAAGCGCTCCCACGACGGCAGACGATGCAAGCCCCACTCCCCCGTGACTACACACGCGACGAGCAACGTGGGGTGCCGCCAAAGCCACAAAGGCCACCGGGCCTGCAACAGCGGTTGCCATGGAAACCAACACCATCGCCGCAGCGATCACCGCGATCCGCACCTCGCGTACCCGCACCCCCAAGGCCATCGCCACATCATCCCCCATCGCAAGCACAGCGAGTGGACGTGCGAGCCACGCAAGAACCAGTACGGTCACCGCAAGAACGAGAATGAACGGAACAATGCGCACCATCGTCACACCGGAGAACGATCCTGCACTCCATAACTGCGCGCGCTGCGCCGCTTCCAGGGGAGCCTTGACGATCAGCAGTGAATTAATAGCGCGGAGAGCGGCGGAGAAACCGATGCCGACCAAGACGACCCGAATACCTGTCACGCGGACGCCACCCGCGCAGGCAAGAATGAGCGCCCCCGACACGAGACCGCCCACGAGCGCTCCGACGCCCGTCGTCGCAGGACTGGACCCACACACAATGATCGCAAGAAGAGCGCCCGTCGCCGAGCCAGTCGACAAGCCGACGATGTCGGGACTACCCAGCGGGTTGCCAGAGACCGTCTGGAAGATGGCACCCGACAGGCCGAGCGCACATCCGACTCCCAGCGCTGCACACATACGCGGAAGACGAACAGACTGCACGAAGTACACGCCCAAGAAATCGTCTCGAGGCCCGCTATCGCCCATCAGTCGACGGAAAGACTCTGCAGCACTGAGACCATAATCCCCCAGCGTCAGCGAGTAAACGGACAGGCACACGGCAAGGAGTAGTCCAGCAACGATGACCGTGGCACTACGCCGATGAATGCGTAGCGAGACCCACGGAAATGCTAGTACCACGTAACGCCCGCTGTTCACGACATCCCCCGTCCACGCGCAGTTGCGATAAAGAAAGGTGCCCCAATGAGCGCGACGATGACACCGACAGGCACCTCCTGAGGAGCCAGCACGAGGCGCGAGGCAACATCTGCGACGCACACCCACGCAGCCCCCACGATGATGGACCAGAGAGCGATCAAGCCATGACGCGCGCCAACCGCGCGTCGGACGAGGAGCGGCACGGCGAGACCAACAAACGTGAGGGGACCCCCGAGTGCGGTCGCTCCTCCCGCGAGGGCTGTGACTGCCAGGGTTGCGAGTCCTCGAACAAGCCGCACTCGAACGCCGAGACCGACGGCGACCTCGTCTCCGAGCGTCAGAATGCCAAGAGCGGACGTCAGAAGCGCACCGAGTAACACCCCGCCGCCGATGACAACGCTCGCCAAGACGAGCGAATCAACTCCGATCCCCTCGAAGGAGCCGGACGCCCAATAGCGGAACTCATTGAAAGCAAACTGGTTGGCCGTCAGTATGGCCGACGTCAGCGATGCCAGTGCGGCTGACACGGCGATACCCGCCAGTGCCAGGCGTGCACGCGAGGCGCGTGCGCCCCGGCCAGACAGTGCAAAGACGAGGGCGGAGGCTACTCCGGCTCCTATCAACGCAGCGCTGAGCGTAACGGCGCGCGTCGACACGCCCATGACTGCGGTCGCCGACACGACCGCGAAGGCAGCCCCTGCGTTGACGCCGAGGATGCCAGGATCAGCGAGCGGATTGCGCGTCATCGCTTGCATGATTGATCCGGCCAACCCGAGCGCGCCCCCGATGATGAGCGCCGCGATGGTCCGGGGTACACGCAGGGATAGCACCACCCGCGCGTCCTGGGAGGTTCCGCCGTGGACAAGGGAATCCCAGACAATATTCGGGGCGATCTGCCGGGATCCCAGGGCGAGCGAGGCCATCACGACGACACCAAGCACCAGCGCCGCCACTGCACAGGCAATAGCGACGCTGGTAAGTCGGTGGGCGCTCATTCGCACAGTGCGCACCTGACTGCGTGTCCCACGCTCAGGACGCCGGGACAAACTGAGCTTCGATGGACGAGACGATACCGTCCATCAGCAGGTATCCGCCGGTCGAGGTCCACAGGGATCCATCGACGGGAATGACGTGGTTTGCCTGGACAGCTCCGAGAGAATCGAAACCAACAGTATTCTTCGCCTCCTCGAGTGCGGCGGCAGACGCCTCGACACCGGTGGCTCCGCCTGCCGACGGGTTGTTCACCGAGGACTTGCCGAGCGTGCCGAAGAAGATCCAGTCCGCGTCGATTTGGTCGATGTTTTCGAGGGAGACGGGCTCGGAGTGTCCCTCTCCATCACGGTCCTGATTGGCGGGGCGCTTCATGCCTAGAGCGGTCAGGGCTTGTCCGGCGGGCAGCTCCTTGAGAATCAGGCCTGCACTATCGCCCTGCCAGCGCACAACCGAGTATGTCTGGTCGAGGTAGCCAGCATCCTTCAGGCGGGCGCTCACATCTGCGACATGCTGGTCGAACTCCGCGAGTTTGACGTCAGCCTGTTCGGGCACGCCGAGCGCATCCGCGGTGAGGGCGAAAGTCTCGCGCCAGTCGCCGCCCGACTGCGTGGTGAAGAAGACGGGAGCTATCTGGCCGAGGGCCGTCAGAGTCTCGGTGTCGTTGTTCTTCACGGACGTGCCGTCAACGAGAATCAGGTCCGGGTGGGCGGCACCAATGGCCTCCAGGTTGGGGGTGCCGATGGAACCCAGAATCGGGATGTCTCCAGCGCGATCAAGGAGGTAGTTGGGGACCGTCTGCTGGCCGCGGCCCGATACGACACCAATGGGCGTCACTCCCAGGGCGAGCGCGTTGTCGGTGGTCGGTTCGGAAAGCGTCACGACGCGGGTCGGATGCGAGGGCAGAGTGACCTCCTGGCCGGAGGCATCGGTAACGACGCGGGTCTCGCTGGTCCCGTTCGCTCCAGAGGACGAGGCCGGGGCGGGCTGCGTGGAGGAGCAGGCTCCCAGGGTCAGGGATGCAAGAGCGAGAGCCGCGAAAGCGCGAACTCGTGTCGAGATATGCACGTGTTCCTCAATTCGATTAGATCACGATAGATGCATAGGCAAGCCTAACCTAGCGGTGCAAAGGGCGCTCTCTTCGCATGCAATGGTGGATAGGCTCACGCACACCATCTGTCGAGCATTCGCACGAGCCCTTCGCGCCACCATGCAACGTCATGGCCACCGGGATAGGACTCGAAACTGACAAACGATCCCGCCCCCTCTAACAGAGCAGTACAATGCCGAGTTACAGGTAGCATCGCCCGCTCGCGCTCACCCACCTGACACAACACTGTCAAGCCTTGACCAAGACACCTCTGTCCCCTCATTAGTTCTTTTATCAGCGTCCCCTCGCCCCGGCCTCGTTCCTCTCCACCCCACCATAGAGAGGGGGACTGTGCGAGGAAACACTCAACGGGCAACGAACCCAGACAGGCAGCCTCGAGCACTGCAAGCCCACCGAAGGACTGACCGGCCAGAGCAACAGGACCAGCCCCAACCTCGGCACAAATGTCTCTCACGAGCTCCTCAACACGGCCCGCCTCGGTTAACTCCTCCTGGCGATCGCGCAGATCACCAGCATCGATCGTCACGACGCGAAGACCCGGGTAGCGCCAGGTCAGCCAGCCAACGCCATTGGCTCGCCACATCTCCCCGTCGAAGAGAATGAGGGTTCTGCGTGCGGGGCACTCGCCGTCGTGGACCACGATGGAACGGGGTCGCTCACGCTCACGACGTATCCTGATGCGAACACCGATGTCTTCTTCACGGGCAGCACGCATCTGCAGAGAGCGGAGGCTCTCCGATGGCCACACGACGCTCGCATCGGGTCCCACAAACAGTGAGGCAACGTTTCCTCGCCCGTTGATGAGACTGCGGACGTTAGAGCAATCAGGGCGAGCAGCCTGACTTAATCGCAGCCAATCACCCCTATCCATGCTCGTGCGCGGATCGATGCCACCAGCGTCCACAATCGCGAACTGATAGCTGAGGATCGCATCCGCCGGCAGCGCACACGCGAGCACGTGCACGCGAGATCCGGGCACGCTTTCCAGACGAAAAGCGTCAAGGTGATCGCGGTTGCGATCCGTCACGGTATTGACGATAACGAAGCACTGAGCATTCTCAGGAGCATCGCACCGAAACGTCACGCGAACGGCGTTAACCCCATCGAGGACGAGCCGACGACCGACGCGCGGGCCATCGGCGCACCCATGGTCATCCCAGTCCTCAGGATCGCTCTCGAGCCGACAAAACCCCGTCTCAGAAAAGAAGTCCTCCTCGAAGGCCATCGGTCAGTCGAAAAGCGAAATATCGCCCGCGCCGACGCGCGCGACGACAGCGTCGCCTCCCGCAAAGTCGATGACCGTCGTCGGCTCGGCTACGCCGACAGGACCCACGACCACCAGATCAACCTGATGCCCGATGCGCTCGTCCACGTCAAAGCCGTCCGTCAGAGGCTCCTTCTCACCCGGCATGATGAGCGTCGAACAAGCTAGCGGCTCACCGAGGGCCTCGACAATCGCCTGGGTAATGACATGGTCCGGGATGCGCACGCCGACCGTGTGCTTCTTCTTGTTCAGCATGATGCGCGGAACTTCCTTGGTGCCACGCAGGATGAACGTGTAAGGTCCGGGGGTCAGCGCCTTCATCGTGCGGAACTCATGATTATCGACGATGACTAGCTCACCGAGCTGCGCGAACGAGTGGCACAGCAGCGAGAAGTTGTGCTTGTCATCGAGCTTACGAACCGCGCGAATGGTGTCCATGCCCGACTTGTTGCCAATCTTGGTCGCGATCGCGTAGCCGGAGTCCGTGGGCAGCGCAATCGTACCGCCGCGCTCCAGCAGGTCAACGACCGTGTTAACCAGACGTGCTTGAGGATTTTCCGGATGCAACTCAACGTACGACATGTCTCTATTGTGCACGAAACCCCCACCGGCCGGGGCCAGATGGGGGTTTCGTGGACAGAACGCGCGAGAGCTAGATCACTTCTTCCCCTCGTCGGCGACCTCTTCACCACGCTTCTTCGGCTTCGCATCAACGCCGGCTTCCTTACGCTGCGCAGGCGTAATCGGAGCCGGGGCCTCGGTCAGCGGGTCGAAACCGCCGCCGGACTTCGGGAAGGCGATGACATCGCGAATCGACTCGGACTTCGTCAGCAGCGAGACGATACGGTCCCAACCGAACGCGACACCGCCGTGCGGCGGGGCACCGAACTTGAAGGCATCGAGCAGGAAGCCGAATTGCGTCTGGGCTTCCTCCTCGCCGATACCCATCACGTTGAACACGCGGTTCTGGATGTCGCGGCGGTGAATACGAATCGAACCGCCACCGATCTCGTTGCCGTTGCAGACGATGTCGTAGGCGTAGGCCAACGCATTGCCCGGATCCTTGTCGAAGGAGTCGATCCACTCGGGCTTGGGCGAGGTGAACGCATGGTGGACGGCCGTCCAGGCGCTGTGGCCCAGCGCGACGTCGCCCTCGGCCTCAGCATCGCCGGTGGGCTTGAAGAGCGGCGCGTCCACAACCCAGGTGAAGGCCCAGGCATCGGGGTCGATGAGGTCGCAGCGCTTGCCGATCTCCAGGCGGGCAGCGCCGAGCAGCTCGCGCGAGGGGGTCGGCTTGCCGGCAGCGAAGAAGATGCAGTCGCCGGGATTGGCACCGGTGGCGGCAGCCAGGCCCTCACGCTCAGCCTCGGTGATGTTCTTGGCAACGGGGCCGCCCAGCGTACCGTCCTCGGCGATGGTGACGTAAGCCAGACCCTTCGCGCCGCGCGCCTTGGCCCATTCCTGCCACTTGTCGAAAGTGCGGCGAGGCTGCGAGCCACCGCCGGGCATTACGACAGCACCCACGTAGGGAGCCTGGAACACGCGGAAGGTCGTGTCCTTGAAGTACTCGGTGAGCTCGGTCAGCTCAAGGCCGAAGCGCAGGTCGGGCTTATCCGAGCCATAGCGTTCCATCGCGTCCTTGTAGGTCATGCGCGGGATCGGCGTGGACAGGTCGTAACCGATGAGCGCCCACACGTTCTTCAGGACGTCCTCGGCGACCTCGATGACGTCGTCCTGGTCCACGAAACTCATCTCGATATCGAGCTGGGTGAACTCGGGCTGGCGATCAGCACGGAAGTCCTCATCGCGGTAGCAGCGCGCGATCTGGAAGTAACGTTCCATGCCCGCCACCATGAGCAGCTGCTTGAACAGCTGGGGCGACTGGGGCAGGGCGTACCAGGAACCCGGGGAGAGGCGGGCGGGGACGATGAAGTCGCGGGCACCCTCGGGGGTCGAACGGGTCAGGGTCGGCGTCTCGATCTCGACGAAGTCGCGGGCGTACAGGGCCTCGCGGGCGGCACGCGAAACCTTCGAGCGCAGGCGGATCGCGTACTGCTCGGGTTCGCGGCGCAGGTCGAGGTAGCGGTACTTCAGGCGGGTTTCCTCGCCGACGTTGCCGGAATCTTCAGCATTGGAGGACACCTGGAACGGCAGGGGCGCACTAGTATTCAGGATTTCGATGTCGTCGCCCATCACCTCAATGGCACCGGTGGCCAGGTGGGGGTTCTCGTTGCCCTCGGGGCGAGCGCAGACCTCGCCGGTGACCTTCAGGACAAACTCGGAGCGCAGCTCGTGGGCGACACGCTCGTCACGGACGACAACCTGGGCGATACCCGACGCGTCGCGCAGGTCGATGAACGCCACGCCACCGTGATCGCGGCGACGATCCACCCAACCGGTGAGCGTCACGGTCTGACCGACCAGGTCGGTGCCGAGGGTTCCAATGTTGTGAGTGCGAAGCACTGTGATTCCTTTCGTTGTTACCATCCGCGAGACAGGCGGCGGCAGTATTATTGTACGCGCGCTCGGTCTGGGAGCACGCTCGCCGCAAATAGAATGGGTACTATGGCCGTCGTCTCTACTTCTTCTGTCCCCTCCTCCCCCGCCTGGACACCCACCGAGATCGGTCTGGCAATAGGTTCTGTCCTCTTGATCACGCTTGTTGCGTTTGAGGAGCTGGCAGCCACGACGATCATGCCGACGGTCGTCGCTTCCTTCGACGCCGCACCCTGGTATCCGATTGCCTCGGGTGCCGCGTTGGCGGCGCAGCTGAGCGCCACGGTAGTCGCGGGCGCATCGGCGGACTGGAAGGGACCTCGCGCCGTTCTTTTCACCGGTATGGCGCTCTTCGCCGTGGGCCTGATCATCTCCGCTGTGGGTCCGAACATCATTATCTTCGTCGCTGGCCGCGCGCTGCAGGGGCTGGGCGGCGGACTTCTCGTCGTTCCCCTGTATGTCCTGATCGGTGCGGTTGCCGCCCCAGCCCACCGCCCGTCGTTTTTCGCGGCCTTTTCGCTGTCGTGGGTACTCCCCTCATTGGTGGGTCCCGCAATCGCCGGCTACGTAACTCAAGTGTGGGGGTGGCGCTACGTCTTCGGCGTCGTCCCGATTGTCGTCGTCGTTGCGGCCATCCCCGTCGGCTACGTGCTGCGCACGCTGCCCGCCGCTGAGGCACGCAAGGCCGCGCGCTTGGCAGCACTGTCGTGTAACGCGGTCTTGGCGGGCACGGGTGTCATGCTTCTGCAGCTTGCAGGCGCGCTTACCTCCGCTCTTTCTCAGTTCGGTGTGTTCTTGCTCGGTGCAGGCCTCACGGTGTGGGCGCTGCCCCACCTGCTGCCGCGCGGCACGTTTGCATCCCGTCCAGGCATGCCGTCGGCGATCCTTGCACGCCTATGTGCCCTGGCCTCGCAGGTCGGACTCGCCGTTATGATTCCCCTCGTCCTGCAGCGAGTGCACGGGTGGTCCGAGGCTTCGTCCGCCTGGTGGGTCACACTCGGGTCGATCACGTGGTCGCTGGGCGCTGTCGCACAGGCACGCGTACACGATCCGCGCAAGCGTAAGGTGCTGCCCGTCGTCGGCGGCTCGCTCATCGCTATCGGCGCAGTGCCGGTGGGCGTGCTCCTCATCCCTGCAATTCCGGTCTGGGTCGCTCTGATCGGCTGGCTGTTGGTCGGTCTCGGCGTCGGCCTGGTCCACGCTCCCCTGTCGGTCCTGGCTCTCGAGGTGACCCCCGAGGCCAAGCACGGGCGCGTGGCCTCGTGGCTGCAGGTCGCTGACTCGGCGGGTCCGGCCCTCGAGCTCGCCCTCGTGTCCGTGGCTATGAGCGCGTGGGCCGCCACCGCCACAGTGGGCGGGGCGGCCTACGCTCCCTATTGGGTCATTGCAGTGGTCCTCGCGGGCCTCGCCGTGTTCGCCGTGAGGCGACTCCGACCGGCCGAGTGAGGGCTACTCTCAGTCGTCATAGCGGCGCTTACCGAAGTGGCGGCGTCCGCCCTCGTGGTCTCCGTCCCGCTCCCAGCCATCGCGGCCACTCTCGCGGTCGCGGCGCGCACGCTTGATGTCCTTCTCCCAGCGCTCGGTACGAACACTGCGGCGCGGACGTGAACCGTCGCCCTTCTCGAAACGGTGCGGGCGCTTCTCGTCGCGCTCGCCGGAACGGCCCTCACGGTCACCGTAGCGTCCGTCGCGTTCCCCGCCGAAGCCACCACGACCTCGGGAATCGCGGTCGAAGTCGCGGCGCTCGCGACGCTCAAAGCCATCGCGCTCGCCACGAGCGCCCGGCCCCTCGTCCACGCGAATACGCAGCTGACGGCCGGAGACGTAGCCCTTGGAGATGCGGGAGAGCTGCTCGCCGGACAAATCGGCGGTGATGTCGACCAGAGAGAAGGTCGGGTAGATCTCGATGTTGCCGATGTCGCGGCCGTCGATGCCGCCCTCACCAGCAATCGCACCGACAATGGAGCCGGGCTTGACGCGGTCCTTTTTACCCACCTCGATGCGGTAGCGCGTACCCGAGCCGGGGGCAGGACGACCGCCACCACGACGACGAGCGCCGTTCGCGCCACCCTTGAGCGGGCGGTCCTTGTCGCGGCCCGCCTCGAAGGAGGCACCCACGAACTCACCGGACTCGTCCAGGCGTTCCTCGCGGCGGATCTTGCCGTTTCCGCGACGATCCTTCTCACGGCGCGGGGCCGGTCCCTCGTCGCCGACAGCCGTGGCCATGAGGGCCGCGGCAATGTCTTCAACGGAGGACTCCTCACCCATGTCCGCCAGCAGGCCCTTATACATGTCAAGGCGACCGCGCTCAATGCGGGCGGCCAAACCCTCGAGCAGGCGGCGGGCACGGAACTCGGAGACAGCTGCGGGCGACGGAATCTCGACCTCTTCCATCTCGGTTCCCGTCAGCTTTTCGATGCGGCGCAGCCGACCATGCTCGCGCGGGGTAAAGAAGGTCAGCGCGCGGCCCTCGCGACCCGCGCGACCGGTGCGGCCGATGCGGTGCACGTAGGCCTCGGGTTCACGCGGAACATCAAAGTTAACAACCAGGGAGATGCGCTCGACGTCGAGGCCGCGTGCAGCCACGTCGGTGGCGACCAGCACGTCGAGGGAGCCGTTCTTCAGGCGCTCAACCATGCGCTCACGCTCGGTCTGGGCGACGTCGCCGGAGATGCCGGCGGCGCGGAATCCGCGGCCCGACAGCTCGAGGGAGACCTCTTCGACGTCGGCGCGTGTGCGCACGAAGACGATGGCGGCGTCGGCTTCTTCCTGCCCCTTAGCGATGTGTTGGGCGCGTGTTGCGAGCACGCGGGACAGAGCGCCGATCTTGTGCTTGTAGGGCACGACGGCGTATGTCTGGTGGATCGTATCGACCGTGGAAGACTCGGTGGAGACCGCGACCTTGACAGGGTCCTTCAGGTGCTCACGCGCCACCTTTTCGATGGCGGCGGGCATCGTGGCGCTGAACAGCGCGGTCAGGCGATCATCGGGGGCGCTCGACGCAATCGTCTCGACGTCCTCAGCAAAGCCCATGCGCAGCATCTCGTCGGCTTCGTCGAGCACGAGCATCCGCACGTTCGACAGGTCCAGCGCGCCCTTCTCGATGAGATCGATGACGCGGCCCGGGGTGCCGACGACGACCTGGGCACCGCGCTTGAGCGCGCCGATCTGCGGGCCGTACGGTGAGCCGCCGTACACGGGGACAACATCGAGGCGGGCCGTGCGCGCTGCAAAGTCTTCAATCGCCTGGGCGCTCTGCATGGCAAGCTCGCGGGTGGGTGCCAGGACGAGGGCCTGCACGTCGCGCTCATCCGCGTCGACGATGGCGAGCAGCGGCAGACCGAAGGCTGCGGTCTTGCCGGTGCCCGTCTGGGCGATGCCGACGACGTCGCGCAACTCCAGCAGCGGCGGGATGGCGGCTGCCTGGATCGGGGTGGGGACGCGGAAGCCCATGTCGGTCACGGCTGCGAGGATCTCCTCGGGCAGGCCGAGGCTCGCGAAAGTCACGGTGTCGTCGTCCGCGTCGTCAGTGTCCTCGGCGTCGTCAAGGTCGGTGTCTTCGTCCGCACTGTCGTCGACGAGGCCGGGGTCCTCGTCCGCATCAATGATGTCGTCGCGCTCGTCTCGTTCGTCGCGGTCCATGTAGTCCTCAGAGGGCATAGTGATTCCTTGTCTGTTGCGTGTGGGGTAGCAAAACCATCGGGGCGGGCCATCTCGGCTCCTCAGCGCGGCCTCACCCATAACAACAAAACCCGCATCCCGCGGGGCACCATAACAAGGGGCTGCGCCTCATCGCTCCCACCAGCATAGCGTGCACTTCCTCAGAAAAGGTGCCCGTGGTCGGCGAATTCACTGTTCGACGCCGCTGGTGAGCGCCGCTTCACACCCTCTTGTCGAGGTGGAGGCGTGCCACGAACGAGGCAATGGTGACCTGGCGATTATCTTCCGCCCGCAGCGGGGCGACGACGAGACGGTCAACCTCGTCGCGGCACATGGCACGCACGTCGTCCATGACCGCCCGTTTGCGGCGGGACGCCACCCAGGAACACAGCGCTCGATTCAGGCTCGCGCACAGGAGGGTCACCGCGAGGCCGCAAACGAGAATCACCGTGGGCATAGGGATCGGGCCGATGGCGGGGACGTCGGTATCGATGAGCACGGCACGTCCCAGGTGCACGAGGCCGATCCACGCAGCGCCCGCGAGACAGACCATCCACGCAATAAGCTGGAAGACGCCGAGGATGCGGGAGAGACTCGGCGCGCTCGCGCTCACGCGCAGGTTGTTCGCCACCTCGCGGTGCGCCGCTGCGGGCACCGCGGCTGCGCCAGACAGGGCGCGCTCGACGAGTAG
>ERZ773265.895-NODE-895-length-17036-cov-140.241211_pt1 | contig 17036 bp, 14 predicted proteins | sample MGYA00580512_ERZ773265 | MGnify/ENA primary metagenome ERZ773265 (study PRJEB29015, sample SAMEA2738169) | human oral metagenome | biome: human oral; feature: human-associated habitat; material: saliva | place: China | collected 2183 ... | reverse complement strand
CTGTCACTAACGACCAGGTGCTCATCACTCACGGTACCGACACCATGCCGGAGACTGCCCGCTACCTGGTGGAGCACGCCGACCTGGGCAATAAGGTCGTGGTGCTGACCGGTGCGATGCAGCCCGCCGTGATGGCTCGTTCGGATGCCGGTTTCAACCTGGGTGCCGCTATTGCCGCCCTGAACCTGCTGGAGCCGGGCGTGTACATCAGCATGAGCGGTCGTATTTTCCCTGCTGAGAGCGTGCGTAAGGACCGTTCTCGCGGCATTTTTGAGGGCTAAGATGGCTGATTCCGCTCGTATGCGGCGGGGTGAACCGGTTTCTGCCGCTGAGCTTGAGCAGGTGGAGGGCTCCTCGGATCTTGTGCCGCAGGATCATATGTCGCAGGCGCAACTCATGCAGCTGCAGGCTATGGAAGAGCTGGAACAGCAGGCTGACGAGTTCTGGAATGTCACCAGTGATTACCCGCTGCCGGCTAAGAACCTGTACCTGGTGCGTGTGCTGCTGCTGGTCGTACCATCGCTGATTACTGTTTATTACTTTATCCGCGTCACGCTTTTCCCGATTGGTGCGGTGCCACTGGTCTACCTGGTGATGCACATGTGGCTTGCCATGATTTACCGGGCGAACCGTTCGGTGAAGTTGGTGTTTCTGGCGAATGCGGCATCCGGGGTCGCGGCGGCGATTATGACGGCGTTCTTTGCCTATGTGCTTGTGACGGTGCAGGGCCCGCAGACGCTGCTGGATCGTGTGGGCGTGTTCTATACGGTGAGCTTGCTGACGGTCATGGCGTCGTTTGCGTTGGAGGTTCTGTTCTCGCTGTTCTATAGTTTGGCGGTTCGTAGGAGCTTGCGTTTGACGCGGCAGAAGCAACAATCGGAGCAGCAGGGAACAGAAGAGCAGAAGGCAGAGGAACCGAATCCGGCAGAGCCGAATACCGAGGCTCCGAATACTGAGGAGCCCGCTGAGGCTTCGCGTGCTGCGGAGCAGAGCTAACGCGCACCGACGGGCGAGCGAATTCCTGCGCATCCGCACCTTTGCCGGGTGATGCCTGACGGGGTGTTGACGGGGCGATAAGGGGCGGTGTGACACGCTCTCAGTGATGCCCAGCTACTGCTCAGATTCCCCTAAAGTACGCGTGATACGGTAGAGACAGAAACATGACCAGCACCTGCCAGGAGGTCACCCATGGGCGCTACACATCTGAACACAGATGCTGCTTCATCCGCAGAACACCCGGATGAAGATATCAGTGTGCAGACTCGCTATCAGGCGCCTATCCGCCACGCGACTCCTGCCACGCCGGAGGTGTCCGTTCCGTTGAACGTGCCGCCGGTGGTGACTGGTTCGCATCCGGTTATTTCGGCGACTTCTACCGTCATCATTCAGGACGGCATGAACCCGCCGATTGTGGTGCGTACGCATCCGACGGGTCCTCTACCGCCGTTCCCGGGGCAGGGTCAGTTGCCCGCTTTTCTGCGCACTTACACCGCTGATGAGGTGAAGGAGCGCAAGCAGAAGCTCAAGAAGAACCTCCTAGTCCGCGCCGTTATTTTGAGTATTTTGACCCTGGTCGAAGGGCTCATTATTTCTCAGTACACGCAGCCGTTGGCGATCTGCTTTGGTTTTGTGGCGGCGCTTTACCTGGTGGTTCAGATGTGGCCGCTGATGCGCCCTCCGAATGATTCGACGGACGCCTCCGTGTATAGCGTTTGGGCTATCTGCTCCCTGATCGGGTATGTTGCCGTGGGGCTGGTGCTTTCACCGATTACGTTCCTGCTGCTGATGCTCGACTGGGCTGGAGTTTCGATGGGACTTGACCCCCTGCTGATACTTGTTGTCTTGGGCCTAGTCTGGTTGAGCGAGGTCGGTTTATCGTTGCTGACCATTTACCGCTTCAATAACTTGCGAATTGCGATGGCGAATCGGGCAGATTCTCCGTTGCTACCTGACAGTATTTCCGCGACGGTTGATCCGTCCACTTCTGCCTAAAGTTTTTGAGGCGGCGCGGTAGACAAATGCTGCGCCGCCGTCCACACTCACATCACACACTCGCTCATACGTTTTCCGCACACTATCAGCCGATATCCGAAAGATTCAGCTATGTCCGCCGTCGAGTCCTCTCCGCCATCCGCTCCGAACACCACGCATCCTACGAAGCCCGCCACCCCCACTCTCGTGTCTGTGGCGGGTTGGGTTCTGCTTGTTATTGCTGTGGGCTGGCTGGCGCTGATTGCGTACACCGGCGTCTCCTATGCGACTACCCATTTGTCGCATTTTTCGACCTGGCGCGCCCAGTCGCTGGTGGATGCGCAGGCGTACTATCCGGTGCTTTTCCTGATGGTCAGCGCGTTCGGTAACGTGACCCTGCATGGTTTCTGCACGGTGGCGTATCTGCGTGGTTACCGTTGGGCGGCGCTGGTGCTGTCGGTGGCGTTGGCGTTGGGTGTTTTGGCTTCTTTGCTGATTATGCTGACTGTGGCGGCTCTTCTGGGCACGTTGAATGGTGCGCCGAGCCAGGATGTTGAGCTGCTGCTCAGTAGCGCTTCGCCGCTGTACACGCCGGTGTATATTGCGGGTCCGTACATGCTGGTGTGTGTTGTGGCGTTGGCGTTGGTGTGGTCGCGTCAGTCGCGTTCTTATATGGAGGCGCGCCGTGATTGGCGTGTGCGCCGCAGCGAGGATTACCTGATCTAGCCTCATAGATTCTTGCCGCGGATCCTGCAGGTCCTGCGGGGCCCGGGTCTGCGGCTCACCGATAATTTTATTCACCCAACCACTATTCACCAACCACAGTTAGGATGACTCGTGCACCCTACTTCCGAACCTGCGCACGAATCCTCATCGCAGACTAGCCCCGGCGCCGCCAAGCGCACATATGATGAGCGGGCGGCGTTTGAAGAGGCGAAAAGAAACCTTGGCATAGTTGGCGACAAGGAAGAGGAATTTAACCGGGGACTGGCGATTCTTGGTAAAGCCTATTCCATCGCTATGACGCTCATTCTGGTGTATTTCCTCCTGGATGCGTACCAGATTCTTGTTACTGCGGGCCGGAGTTTGAACATCGGCTCGTTCCTTAGTTATGCCCTGCCGAAGGTTCTGCCTGACGCCATCGTGGTGGTGCCGTTCCTCTGGATCGTTCTGGATTGGGTCAAGGATGGGTACATTAATCCGCGCCGTCTGATGATGCTGTACCTTCTGCTGTGCTCCTTGAGCGGTGTGCTTTCTTTCGCCGGTGTTTTTGGTCTGGCTCAGGTGCTTTTCCCTGCGTTCACTGCTTTGGATCCGGCGTCGCATCCTGCCGCCGCTTCGTCTATCGTGACGCAGGCTCTGGTCGCGGTCATTACGGCGGGTAGCGCCGTCCTCATGTTCCTGCTGACTCGCCCTGCCGTGGGCGCGGTTCCGAGCCGTGCGGTAATTCGGAAACAGATGAGGGCTATCGAGGAAAGCATGTCGGATGCTGAGGATGACGAAGAGCTGACTCGCGAGGATGTTCTTCGTCAGCTTGAGAAGGAAGAAGGCCCGGTCAAGGACTCTACCGAGCAGCTGTTGCGTGAGCTTTCTGCTGATTATGCGCTCTCGAATGATCCGGTGGAGAAGAACCGTCTGCTGGATGAGATACAGCAGGTTCAGCGCGCCCAGAAGGCGGGTGTAAAGCCTAATGTTGGTGGCGCCTCCACTGGTGAGGCGGGTAAGCCCCACGAGCAAGCACACGGGGGCGAGAAGGCTACTGCTGGCTCTACCGCGCCTGCCGCGCCTAAGGTGGTGCTCCCGCCGCGGCCAAAGGCACTACGCAGCGTCATGCGATGCTTTGTCGCCATTATGGCGGTGGAAGCAACCCATAAAATCTTCCTACATATGATTGACGGGCGTTCAGCCGGTGGCATCGAATTATGGGTGGGTTTCATTATCCCCGGTGTAGTGCTCCTCCTCGTTGAGCACGCCATACCGATGTTTGTTCTCTGGCGATTATGGAGAGGTCGATTCTGGGCGTATGTCGTCATCTTTATTAGCTTCGCTTATATAGCTATCAGGGGCTTGATAGATTTTGTGAACACCTTCCTGACGACTGGTTATCTTTCCCGGTTGCTGAATGGCACGCAGACGTGGAGTTCTCAGTACTACGCGGCAGCTGTGCTGTCTAGGAATGTTGCCGACACCTTGATTACGCTCCTCTCCACCCTGATTGTTGTGTTGCTCTTGAGCCGTTCCACCAGGGTTTATATGGCTACCGCGAGGTTGGCGCGGTTGAAGGCGCGCGAACAGGTGAACGCCGGTGAGACTCGGGTCGTTAGGCATCAGGACGCAGAAATGCGTGCTCACCTGGAAGAAGAGCAGACACGTCGGGAAGAGAAGGAAGCTAACCGACGGGCTGAAGAAGCGGTCGCGCAGCAGTACAAGACGACCCGCCGCACGGATGCACGGAGGAACTCCCGCAACGAACAGCGCGGCTACAAGGATACTTCCGTGTACACCGAGGAAGGCTACCGCCTCAACTAGGGTGGGATGCCCCTCCCCATGGGGAAACTCTTCTGCACCCGCCCTGCGCTATAGCGTGCGGGGCGGGGCGCGAAGAGAAGAAAGGAACAAAGATGTCAGAACGCACCCCAAAGCAACCGCTAAACGATTCGGAGTACACGGTTCCCGAGTACAGTGTGCTGTTGCCCTCCTCCGAGGCTGAAAATAGCACGGCAGAGGGCGAAGCCGCCTCCAGCAACGTAGCTTCCGGAATCGCCGCAGATAGTAGTTCGGCGGAGGATAATGCACCCGGAGACAGCGCCTCCGAGCACGCCAGCCCCCCTGAGCAAACCACTACTGGCTACACTGTGTACCCAGCCTCCGAGCAGGTAATTCCGAAGCGCCCGCAGGCTATGCGCAGCGTCATGTGGTGCGCTGCCGCCATTATCGTGCTGGGACCCTTGAGTAACTTTCTGCCGATTCTAAGCCGGTCGTATATCGATTTTGAGATGGTGGTGAGTGTTCTCTTCTCTGCCTTGGTGGTTACCCTCATCATCTCCGCCATCCCGATTTTTGTTCTCTGGAAGATCTGGGATGGCCGCGAGTGGGCGCGCATTCTTACCATCATCTACTGCGCTCTCGCGGCTGCTAGCGGTGTGCTTATTCTTGCGGATAATTTCTCGGAGTTAAGCTCTAGAGCAGCTGCGGCGTCCAGCCTGGTGCGTATCGCGAGCGGCGTTTTTACTCTCGTTCTTTACCTCCTGATGATTGTGCTGCTGACTCGTGCACCTATTAGGATGTACACACAAATCGTTAGCGGGGCACGTGCGCTAGAACGCCAGCAGATGATGTCTGAGACGAGACAGGCTGCCGGTCAGGTGCCGGCAGAACTTCGAGAGATTTTCGCTGACGATGAGGATGACGAACGCACCTCATCAGGGGGAAATACCCCTCGACCCCCGCACCGTAGCGCGGGATGGGGCACGTAGAAAGGAACATCAACGTCAGGAGTTCCGGGGCTAGCCCTCGGAATGGTGCACGTGGTTACTCGGATACCTCTGAATACGCTGAGAAAGGGTACTGCTTTCCTAGGGTGCGGCGCGCCTCTTTATATCCTTAAGGTAAGACTCTTTAACGCCCGCTCCGTGCGCTGTAGCGCGGGGTGGGTGCCAGGGGAGAAAGGAACGACGATGTCAGAACGTACCCCGAAGCAACCCTTGAATAATCCGGAGTACACGGTTCCCGAGTACAGTGTTTTGCTACCGTCCAATGAGCCTGAAAGTAGCACGGTAGAGGGTGACGGCACATCCAACAACGCCGCCCCCACCGGTGCGGTAGACAATAAAGCGGCAGAGGATAACGCACCCGGCAACGGCGCTCCCGAGCATGCCACTACCGGCTACCGGGACGCGACCGCCGGTTACGTTGCCGCCTCCGAACATGCGGGGCGGGTACGCCCGAAGGCTCTGCACAGTGCTAAGTGGTGCACCGCCGCGATTATTATTCTGTCGCTTTTCAGTACTATCCAATTCTTCCTGCTCTACGGTAAACCAATCGCCGGTGTGGTGACGCTACCTGAGCTTATCGTGCGTATGCTGGGGTACCCTCTCATCTTTGTTCTTATCCAGATTTTCCTCTTCTGGATGACCTGGAAAGGACACAGATGGGCGCACATACTTACCCTCATGTACAGCGCCTACGAGGTCTTGAGCCGCATGTTTGTGTATGTGGAAGATTTCCTCATAGACTCCAGCTATCTCGCCTTGTTGATGGACGAGTTGCAGTCCCGCGACTCTGCAGATTTTGCGGTCACTCTTCTCATAGATACTGCGATTGGTGTCTTCATTACTGTCCTCTACATCCGGAATATTGTGTTGCTGACCCGTCCATCTGTGTGGGCGTACACGGCTACCGGCAGAACGTCGCATAGTCAGGTGGTTGATCAGAATCCACAGGCACCTAACACGAACTTCAATGAAGGCGGGAACCGCCTCAACTAGGATGTTTGCCTCAAACGGCGCCACTATCACCAAAAGGCTCAGAGCGTGAAAAGGGTGGGGATACCAAACGGTATCCCCACCCTTTCTCATCCCCGGCTCAGCAGCCGAGAAGGACTCACGTATTACTCAGCAGATTCCTGCTTCGCCTTCGAACGGCCACGCAGGTACTCGATAATAACCGGCACCACAGAAACCGCCACAATAATCACAGCAATGTACTCAATGTTGTTGTGCACGAACGGAATACCGCCCAGCAGCACACCCGCCAGACCAATCGAACCAATCCACGCAACCGCGCCAACAACATTCCACAGGTGGAACTTCTTACGGTCGTACGAAGAAATACCAGCCGCAAGAGACACAAAAGTACGAACAATCGGCACGAAACGACCCAGAACCAGAGCCAAGCTACCGCGCTTCTGGAAGAACTCCTCAGTAGTGTGCAGGTTCTTAGTGCTCAGAATCTTCGCGTCATCCTTGAAGATCTTACGGCCGTAACGGGCACCAATCTGGTAGCCAACCTCAGCGCCAGCAATAGCAACCAGCACCAGGACCGGGAAAGCAACCCACAGGGACAGGCCCATCTGCTCATGAAGCATACCCAGAGCAAAAATCAGGGAGTCACCCGGAAGAACCGGGAAAAGAACACCGGACTCAATAAATACGATAATTGCCGAAACAACCAGAACCCAGGGGCCGGTATCGAGCAGGAACTGCTCAAGGTCGAGGCCCAAGAGCGCAACCGGAAGATGCGCCAAAGCGATGGCAAGAAAAGTCATGAAAAATCCTGAACTGTGAGTGGACCGCACGCACGGATCGGCGGCGGAATAACACCAGCATAGAAAGTGTACCTATGGTGAACATTGTGCAAAACTATGCGGAGGCTGTGTATTACTGGCACAATTCTACCGGCATTTACGCCGGACGCACGGGTGAGCGAGGCGTAAATCTCCCCACCATCGCGGCTAAACAGCCGGAGGTGACGCGGCGCTCGCACGCTTCCTCAAGAAATGACCATCCGCAGCGCCGGAGGATACGGGGTGTGACATGATGGAAAGAGAGCACGGCGCGTCGCGACGTAGCGATTGACCCAACCACCCATCGTTGGAGAAAACCATGAACCCCCAGCAGTCAGCTTCCAGCCCCGCCGATTTGCTGCACACTGATTCCCTGCATGTTGAAGCCCGTGAAGTGTTGCGCCGCCTCACCGGCGTCGCTGATGCCGAGTTCCACGACGGCCAGTACGAGGCGATTCGCGCCCTCGTAGCCGACCGCGCCCGCACCCTCGTCGTGCAGCGTACCGGCTGGGGTAAGTCTGCGGTCTACTTCATTTCTTCCCTGCTGTTGCGTGCCCGCGGTATGGGCCCGGCGCTTATCGTCTCCCCGTTGCTTTCCCTCATGCGTGATCAGGTCGAGGCGGCATCCCGCGCGGGAGTGCGCGCCGCCATGGTGAACTCCGCGAACGTCACCGAATGGGATGAAATCCGCACCCGCCTCGAAGCTGACGAGCTTGATGTGCTCCTGGTGGGCCCCGAACGCCTCAATAACGCGGCGTTCCGCGAGCAGTGGCTACCGTACCTGCTGCCGCGCCTGGGGCTACTCGTCATTGATGAGGCGCACTGTATCTCTGACTGGGGCCACGATTTCCGCCCGGACTACCGCCGTATTGGTTCGCTCATTAAATCTCTGCCGGCGGGTGTGCCGGTGTTGGCGACTACCGCAACCGCGAATGACCGTGTTAGCCGCGATATTGCCGAACAGCTCAGCACCGATACCACCGCACCCGTGCATGTGCTGCGCGGCCCGCTGTCCCGCGAGTCCCTGCGCCTGGGCGTTTTGACCCTGCCTGATGAGGCGCAACGCATCGGTTGGCTACTCACGCACCTGAACAGCCTGCCCGGTTCGGGCATTATCTACACGTTGACTGTCTCTGCGGCAGAAGATACCGCAAATGCTCTGCGTGCCAGTGGCTACGAGGTGCTCGCCTACACCGGTAAGACTGACCCGGATGAGCGGCTGGTTGCAGAGCAGGCACTCAAGGAAAACAGGGTGAAGGCTCTTGTTGCGACGAGTGCCCTCGGTATGGGTTTTGATAAGCCTGATTTGGGTTTTGTCGTGCACCTGGGCGCGCCGTCGTCTGCGGTGAGCTACTACCAGCAGATTGGCCGCGCCGGACGAGGCGCCGTCAACGCTGATGTTCTGCTCCTGCCCGGTCGTGAAGACCGCGCCATTTGGGAGTATTTTGCGACAGCCTCCATGCCTAACGAGGAGCAGGCGTTGGCGGTGCTGGATACCCTCGCCCAGTCCCCGGAGGGGTTGAGCATTACCGCGTTGGAGGCGCGCGTTCAGTTGCGCCGCTCCACCCTGGAGCTTCTGCTGAAGGTGCTGGATGTTGAGGGTGCCGCCGTGAAGGAAGGCAACTATTGGCGTCGCACCTCTTCGCCGTGGCAGTACGATAGTGCCCGTTACGCGGCGGTGGCGCAGGCGCGTGTGGTGGAGCAGAACGCTATGCTCGAGTATGAACGCACTAGTCAGTGTCGTATGCTTTTCCTGGCTCAGCAGCTTGATGATGCTTCCGCGACTGCTTGCGGTCGTTGCGATGTGTGTGCGGGTCCCTGGTACCCGGTTGAAGTCCCCGCTGAGGCGCAGCAGGCGGCGCAGAGCAGCTTCAATACGGTGGGCGTGCTCCTGCAACCGCGCCGCATGTGGCCGAGCGGGCTGGATCAGCTGATGGGTGCGGATGCGCCGCGCGGTCGTTTGTCTAAGGGCGAGCAAGCTGAATCCGGTTACGCTTTGGCACGTCTGAGCGACATGGGGTACGGTACTCGTCTGCGTGAGCTTCTGGCGACGAATGAGCTGGGTGAACCGGTTGATTCGGAGATCCCTGCCGAGCTGGGTCGCGCCTGCGTGAAGGTGCTTGCCGCTTGGGAGTGGGCTGAGGCGGGTCGTCCGGTGGCGGTGTTGACTCTGCCTTCGCCGGTGCGTCCCCGTTTGGCTCAGTCCCTGGGTAGGGGGCTTGCATCGGTGGGTCGTCTGGTGGATTTGGGCTGGGTGTCTCTGGTGGGGGAGCCGCGTTTCTTTGGCGGTAATAGCGCGTTCCGTTGTGCGGATGTGCTGCGCTCGTACAGGGTGCCTGCAGAGGTTCTGGACTATGTGCGTGAGCATCGGTGCCCTGTTCTGCTGGTTTCTGATGTGGTGGATTCGCGGTGGGCGTTTACGGTTGTGGCGCGTGAGCTGCGGCTGGCGGGTGCTTCTGCGGTGTATCCTTTCTCTTTGGCTGCCACCCACTAGTTGCGCCCATTAGTGTTTATTTATTCCCCTGACGAGGTTGTATGTCATATTCGGAATATTCAAAATTGACGGTCACAGACGGTTCTTCCGCTGTGCTCAGCGATATTCCCGCTCGCCCCGAACACGGCGAGTGGATGGTCCGCGCCCTCGCCGAGGGTGCCGCCGCGGGTGAGCGTGGCGAGATCCCTATCGGTGCTGTGGTGGTGGATGAGCGGGGCGTCATTATTGGTTCGGCGGGCAATACCCGCGAGCGGGAGCATGACCCCAGTGCCCATGCGGAGGTGAATGCGATTCGTCAGGCGGCGGCGCATCGTGGTCAGTGGCGCCTGGACGGGTGCACGCTCGTGGTGACGGTTGAGCCGTGCCTGATGTGCGCCGGCACGATCCTGGCGTCGCGCGTTTCGACGGTGGTTTTTGGAGCCTGGGAGGAGAAGACGGGGGCTGCTGGCAGTCGTTACGATGTGCTGCGTGACGGCAGGGTTGCTCCGGCTCCCGAGGTGTATGCGGGTGTGTGTGCTGATGAGTGTGCGCAGCTGATGGTGGACTTCTTTAAGGAACGCCGCCCCTGATCGCCCCTAGGCCTCACCCCTAAAAGATGGTTCGTAAAACGCGAAAAGCCGTGCAGAGATTACGTGGCTTTTCGCGTTATTTGTACGAAAAACCCGATTTATTTGAAAAATACTTCAAAAATTTCAAAAATGACCCCTGTTTTTTCATGAAAAGCCCACCACATCACACATAACCGGGTCTACCATATATAGGCATTGGAGCCTCCGCTCTGCCCGCGCCTGACGTTCTACACCCCGCGTGGTGCCCGCGGATGACTCCCAGAAACTCACCCGAACCATCCATTCTCTGAGGGGATCTAACCGTGTTAAGCGTTGACAATATTTGGGCGAAAGGGCGCCACACTCCGCTTTTTGACCGCACCACCTTCTCAGTGGGCGAGGGAGAAGTCATTATTGTTCAGGCGGATAGCCAGTTGGAGCGTACCTCTCTCGCGTTGGCGCTGACTGGTCGCCTTCCCCTGTCCGGCGGAACGATTAGCTGGAGCGAAGGCGATGATGAGCCTCGCCGTATTTCGATGAAGCGTTTGCGTGCTCTCAGCAGCGTGGTGGACTCTCCTGATGTGACTGCCCCTGAGCAGCATATGCGCGTGCACGATTATGTGTCGGAGATGCTCTCCTATAACCTGCCGATTTTTGGCCGTTCCCGTGCGAGCCGCTGGCTGGCCGAGCGCGGTCTTGAGGAGCTGGACGGCTTGTGGATGGATGAGATTAGCGGCGAGATGAACATTGAGCTGATGGCTGCTTTGGCGCAGCATAGCCCCTCTGACTTGCTGGTTTTTGATACTCCTTCCCGACACCTGAACCACACGTACATGTGGCTTCCGTACCTGGAGGAGCTTGCCGCCGATGAGGACCACCCGCGCACGGTGGTGGCTGTTGTTCCGCATATTTCTGAGTCCTGGCATGGTGCGCGTGCGGTGGTCGGTCGTGCCTCTGAGGAACAAGCCCCTGGGGAAAACGTGCCGGCTCTTGTTGAGGGCGAGATTGAACCCTCCAATGAATTCCCCGAACATGACGAAAACGCTGAGAAGGAGTAAGAATGACTGTTCTGCGTGTTGCACTCGTTGAGCTGAAACGCCTGACCAGCGGTGTTCTGCCGGTTCTGGTGCTGCTTGCGATGTCCTGCATTCCTCTGCTGTACGGCGCCCTGTACCTGTACGGTAACTGGGATGCTTACGGCCATGTGAATGGCATTGTGGGTGCCCTGGTGGTTGAGGATGAGGGTGCGGAGGATTCTGAAGGTAAGCAGGTGAACACCGGTGCTGATGTGCGCCAGTCCCTGCTGGATGCTGGCACGTTTGATTGGCGTCAGGTGCAGACTCGCACTGAGGCTGTTGAGGGCGTGGAGAACGGCACCTATGACTTTGCGATGGTGATTCCGAAGGACTTCTCCCGTAATTTGCAGAGCGCCGGTTCGTTCAAGCCTAATGCTGACGGCAAGACGGGCACTATTGATGCGCGTTCGGCGGGTATTGAGGTCATTACGAATGATGCCAATAACTATGTGCTGACGAATATTGTCACGAAGGCGGGCACTGCGGTGCGTGATTCGGTGGCTGAGAAGGTCGGTAATTCTACAGCGAATTCGCTGTTGGCTAGCTTCACGACTATTCATTCGAAGATGGGTGAGGCTGCTGATGGTGCGTCGAAGGTGAATAACGGCACGGTGAAGCTGGCGGACGCTATCACTCAGCTGAAGGACGGCACTGCCACGGTGAATGATGGTGCCGTGAAGCTGAAGGATGGTACTTCTTCTCTGGCTGATGGTCAGTCCCAGTTGTTGGATGGTCAGAAGCAGTTGGCGGAGGGCGCCGCGAAGCTTGCTGATGGCGTTTCGACTTTGGATTCTGGTGCCGAGAAGCTGGATTCTGGTGCTGCGAAGCTTGCCGATGGTGCTTCGAGTTTGAAGGATGGTTCGTCGACTTTGGCTTCGGCTGCGGCGTCTGCTTCTGATGGTGCGTCGAAGCTGAAGGATGGTTCGGCGACTCTGGCTGAGGGTACTGCGAGCTTGAAGAGTGGTTCGGCTTCGGTGGCGAAGGGTGCTAATGATTTGGCGTCTGGTATCCATCAGTTGCGTGAAGGTATGGATCAGGCGGGTATTCGTGAGTTGCCGGCCGAGTTGAACGCGATGTGCATGCGCCTGCATGAGACGGATACGTCTGCCGGTAGTGGCGATTTTGGTCGTGATCTGTCGAATACCGTGGTGTCTGCGACTGCGCAGAAGGTGCGTGCTCAGGTGACTCCTCTGGTTGAGGCGGGTACGTTGACTCAGGAGCAGGCTGATCAGCTGGTGGCTGCTGTTGATTCTGAGGAGACGAAGAATGAGGTTGCTGAGCTGAATCAGAAGGCTCTGCAGTCGCACCTGGCTACTCGTGATGCTGCCGCTGCTGATGCCCTGTCGAAGCTGAGCGCATTGAAGTCGAGCCATTGTATTTCTGATGGTTCGTCGTCGACTGCGGTGAAGATTCAGACTTTGGTTGCTGGCGTGGATTCGTTGGATTCTGGCGCTTCGTCGCTGGCGAAGGGCGCTTCGTCGCTGGCTGAGGGTGCCGCTCGTGTGGATGCTGGCGCGTCCTCGTTGGCGTCGGGTTCGGCGACCCTGGCTGATGGTAATTCTAAGATTGCTTCGGGTGCTTCGAGCCTTGCGAGTGGTTCTGCGACTCTGTCGGGTGGTGCTTCTGAGCTGAAGGAGGGTACTGATTCTTTGAAGAGCGGTACTGCCGAGCTGAAGGATGGTAGCGGTACTCTGGCGGAGAAGGAGCAGTCTGCGGTTGAGGGTCAGCAGAAGTTGGCTGATGGTGCGAATGAGCTGAAGGATGGTGCGTCGAAGCTTTCTGACGGTACGGCGAAGCTGTCTGATGGTTCTACTCAGCTGAATGATGGTGCTTCCGAGTTGAAGGATGGTACTTCGTCGCTGGAGAGCGGCCTGGCTTCTGGTGTTAAGCAGGTTCCGAGCCTTGCGCCGACCGATCAGGCGAAGGTTGCGGATACGATGTCGAACCCTGTGACTTTGTCGCATGATTCCTTGGCGTCGGGCCGTAACTATGGTGAGGGCATGGGCCCGTTCTTCATGTGCTTGGCGTTGTGGATTGGCGGCTTGATGCTGGTTCAGACGTTGCGCGTGATGAACAACCGTGCGTTGGCTTCGCATGCTCCGTCGATTCGTGTGATGCTCGGTAGCTGGATGCCGTTCGGCCTGGTGGGTATTGCTCAGGCGACTTTGATGTTTGCCGCGATTAAGTTTGGTTTGGGCTTTGAGATGGCTCATCCGTGGCTGGTGTGGTTGTTCCTCTGCTATGTGGCTTTGGTCTTTACCGGTTTCATTCATGGTTTGACGGTGATTTTGGGTGCGCCGGGTAAGCTTGTTGCTTTGGTCATTCTGATTCTGCAGCTGATTACTGCGGGCGGCACGATGCCGTATGAGACTTTGCCTGAGTCGATTCGTTGGATGCATGATTTTTTCCCGATGGGCTATGCGGTGGCGGGTACGCGCCGTTTGGCGTATGGCATTAATGAGTCGAGCCTGTGGGGCATCATGCTGGTTTTGACTCTGTGGGGTCTGGCTGGTCTGGTGTTGGGTTACATTGGCACGCGTCGTGATCGTACGTGGTCGCTGAAGAAGCTGGCTCCGGAGATTACGGTGTAACAAACCCTGTTTAGTCGCACCGAGGGAAAACTGTCTAATAAAATAGAGATATATCTGCAAAAAGGGAGGGAGGACTGCTGATGTTGCAGCGCCCAGTCGCTGAAGCTTCAAGTCGTCGTCCCGGCCGTACAGGTAGAACTCAGTTGAAGTTGTTCAACGCTGCTATGGAAATCATGACCGAAAAGGGGCTTGAGTACGCCACTGTTGAAGAGGTGGCTGCCCGGGCGGGTGTTTCTAAGGGAACCGTGTATTACAACTTCGGTTCTAAGAAGACCATGGTGGATCAGCTGGTTCAGTACGGCACGCAGTTGCTGCTGAGCGATGCGCGTCGCGCGGCGTCGGTTCATTCTGATCCGCGTGAGGCGTTGCGGAGTGCTGTTCGCGCCGCGTTCCAGTATCTTGAGGACCGTCCGGGTTTTACTCGGATGTGGCTTTCGGAGGCGTGGAAGGGTGCGGATGGTTGGACTGAGGCGATGAGCGATAACCGTCTGAATCTTCTGGATTTTTTGGAGGAGATGACGGAGGCTGTGGCTCGCCGCTATACGGTTGATACCGCTCAGAATCCTCGTGCGATTGCGATCTCTATGTTCGGCGCGATTTACATGTTTGCTATGGATCGTGAAGTGCATCAGGCGGAGCGCAATGCTGAGGATGCAACGCGTGCTGTCATGCTAGTTGTAGATGGGTATATCCGTCATTAGGCGGACCTGTTGAGGTCTGTAGACGTAGCCGGGACTTCGGCGTCGGGTGTCGAAAAGGGCACGGTTAAAGGGGCCGTGAAAGGGGCGACACCCGGCTGCCGTACGCGCACGATATGTAGGCTCATTCTTGCCCTCCTGTTGGGGGTGTGCTATAGTTTTCCACTGTTGGTGGTGTGTCCGAGCGGCCGAAGGTGCATCACTCGAAATGATGTTTGGTGTAAAAGCCAACGGGGGTTCAAATCCCTCCACCACCGCACCAACGAAAACCCGTCGAGATTCGTCTCGGCGGGTTTTTGTATGCCCGGATTGTTCTGGGGTGCTGCTGGCGGGTGTGTTGGTGGGTGTTTGTGCGGGGGTACTTCGCCTCGTTTTATAGGGTGTGTGCCACTTCCGGGGCTTTGCCGGTGCTTGCTGATTCGGGGGTGGGTAAAATCGTATTATGCGTATTAAGATTCTTGACCACCCGCTGGTCTCTCACAAGATTAGTGTTCTGCGTGATAAGAACACCCCGTCCCCGATTTTCCGTCAGCTGGTTGATGAGCTGGTGACCCTTCTTGCCTATGAGGCGACTCGCGAGATTCGTGTGGAAGAGGTTGAGGTTGTGACTCCGGTGGCGACTACTACCGGTGTTCGTATTGCTGATCCTAAGCCGCTGGTTGTTCCGATTCTGCGTGCTGGTCTGGGCATGCTGGAGGGTATGACTCGTATGGTTCCGACCGCTGAGGTGGGCTTCCTGGGTATGGCTCGTAATGAGGAGACCCTGGATATTGTGACGTATGCTGAGCGTCTGCCGGAGGACCTGACTGGTCGTCAGGTGTACCTGCTGGATCCGATGCTGGCTACCGGTGGCACTCTGATTGAGGCCATTAAGTTCCTGCGTGAGCGTGGCGCTGAGTCTGTGACGTGCGTGTGCCTGATTGCTGCTCCTGAGGGCATTGCTGCTCTGGAGAAGGGCATTGAGGGTATGGAGAATGTTGACCTGTTCCTGGCTGCTCGTGATGAGCGTCTAAACGAGAAGGCGTACATTATTCCGGGTCTGGGCGATGCTGGTGACCGCCTGTACGGTCTGGCTGAGTAGTTTTTCAGCGTTATTCACGTGATGTGAGTGGGGCGCCTCTGCATATGTTTAAGCATGTGCGGGGGCGCTTTGTTGTGTCTGCTGGAGGCCGTGTGCATGTTATACGTTGTGATGTTGGGGTATGTGTGTCTAACGGTCTGCTGTCTTGGGTGTTTATGGTGTTGTTGGGCGCTTGTGTGGGGTTGTGAAACACCCTTGATAGCGTGTGATGAGGAACACTATAGTGCTTTGAGGGGTTCAAAATATATTGAGCATATTCACAGCTTCACATGAAAATACAGGGTGGAACCAGTAAATAAAAGAAGCTATGAATATTTATCGGGGAAAAATGCTGAAAGCTTCAGGTAGTCCCTGAAACCCTAAAACATGAGAGGGGGTATTGTACTCCTCTCGCCCATAAAGATGAATCCACTATGCTGAATCCGCTTGATTTATCCGTCAAATAGGAGAAATATTAAGTAAGAGGATTGAAGCTCGAACAGGTATTGGGGACTGTTTTAGCTCCGCGTCACTTCCGGCGCACCCCACACTACGTACGACAGGGATCCCGTACACAGACTTTGAGAGAAGGTTGAACCATGTCAGGCGCTGTACCTGGATATGTGCACATCTCCCAGCGCGGCCGCGCCGCTAAGCGCCAGGTCGTGCAGCCTCAGCGTCCCGTTGCGCAGGCCGCAACGTTGCGTCCGATGACTTTCTCAGCCGGTGACCCTGCCCATAAGCAGGCTCAGGAAAATGAGGCACGCGGCTTTGTGCTCTATGTTGGTTTGAATGAGGAACTTGCTGCAGCGAACGGTACCTCCCTGGTGCGTATCGTTCAGGATCTGCGCACTTACGCACACCACCTGGCTCCCGAGTCGGAGTCGTACGCCGCTGTGGCGTTGGCTCCGGTGAATGCTGAGGGTAGCGACCTTGAGGTGGTACGTAATGCGCTCGGTGATCCGACCGCAATGTATATGCACCCGGAGGCGCATGTCGCCCGCGAAGCAGAGACCACGAATAGCCACTCTTCGGGTGTGCTGATTGATTTGGCACGCCGAGAGGTGTTCCTGGATGGTGAGCCGCTCATGCTGACCTTCAAGGAGTTCGAGCTGCTGGCACACCTAGTGGAGAACTCTTCCCGCACCGTGGGTCGTGAGGAGCTGCTGAAGGCGCTGTGGAGCTCCGGTGACGAGCATCCGCATGAGCGTACAATTGACGTGCATATTCGTCGTCTGCGTTCGAAGCTGGGTCGCCTGTCGGGTACCGTGCGTACGGTGCGCGGTCAGGGTTACCGCTTCTTTGAGCACCCCG
>ERZ773265.889-NODE-889-length-17150-cov-35.956069_pt1 | contig 17150 bp, 6 predicted proteins | sample MGYA00580512_ERZ773265 | MGnify/ENA primary metagenome ERZ773265 (study PRJEB29015, sample SAMEA2738169) | human oral metagenome | biome: human oral; feature: human-associated habitat; material: saliva | place: China | collected 2183 ... | reverse complement strand
CCCTGCAGCTGGGCCACAACTACATCGGCACGGAGCACCTGCTGCTCGGCCTCCTGAAGGAGGGCGAGGGTGTGGCCGCCCAGGTGCTCACCAAGCAGGGCGCGGATTTGGCGCAGGTGCGCCAGACCGTCATCCAGATGCTGAGCGGCTACCAGCGCGGCGACGACGAGGGCCGCGAGTCGGTGGGCGCGGGCGTGGGCGGTTCGGGCGGCCCAGAGCGCTCGAATTCCGCGATCCTTGAGCAGTTTGGTCGCAACCTGACGCAGGCCGCGCGCGAGAACAAGCTGGACCCCGTCATCGGCCGCCGCGTCGAGATGGAGCGCGTCATGCAGGTCCTGTCGCGCCGCACGAAGAACAACCCGGTCCTGATCGGTGAACCCGGCGTCGGTAAGACCGCGGTCGTTGAGGGCCTCGCCCAGGCGATCGTGCACGGCGACGTGCCTGAGACCATCAAGGATAAGCAGATCTACAGCCTTGACATGGGGTCGCTGGTCGCGGGTTCGCGTTACCGCGGCGACTTCGAGGAGCGTCTGAAGAAGGTCCTCAAGGAGATCCGCACGCGCGGCGACATCATCCTGTTCATCGACGAGATCCACACCCTCGTGGGTGCGGGTGCCGCCGAGGGTTCGATCGACGCGGCCCAGATGCTTAAGCCCATGCTGGCGCGCGGCGAGCTCCAGACGATTGGCGCGACCACGAATGACGAGTACCGCAAGTACATCGAGAAGGATGCGGCTCTCGAGCGCCGCTTCCAGCCGGTGAAGGTCGAGGAGCCCAGCGTTGAGGAGACGGTGGAGATCCTCAAGGGCCTGCGCGACCGCTACGAGGCGCACCACCGCGTCATCATCACGGACGCCGCGATTCAGGCGGCCGCCGAGCTGGCGGATCGCTACATCTCGGATCGTTTCCTCCCGGATAAGGCCATCGACCTGGTCGACGAGGCCGGGGCACGCCTGCGTATCCGCCGCATGACCGCGCCGCCGGAGCTGCGCGAGCTGGATGAGAAGATCGCCGAGGTGCGCCGCAACAAGGAGGCGGCCATCGACGATCAGGACTTCGAGAAGGCCGCGTCGCTGCGCGATCAGGAGTCGAAGTTGTCCGAGGAACGCAAGGCGAAGGAGGAGGCCTGGAAGGGCGGCGAGTCCGACGAGATCGCCGAGGTCGGGGACCAGGAGATCGCCGAGGTCCTGGCCATGTCGACGGGTATCCCGGTCGTGCGCCTGACTCAGACGGAGACCGCGAAGCTGCTCAAGATGGAAGATGAGCTGCATAAGCGCGTTATTGGCCAGGACGAGGCCGTGAAGGCTCTCGCCCAGTCGATCCGTCGTACGCGCTCGGGCCTGAAGGATCCGAACCGTCCCGGTGGCTCGTTCATCTTTGCGGGTCCGACGGGCGTGGGTAAGACGGAGCTGGCGAAGGCTCTCGCCGAGTTCCTCTTCGGTGACGAGGATGCCCTGATCCAGCTGGATATGTCTGAGTTCTCTGAGAAGCACACGGCGTCGCGCCTCTTCGGTGCTCCTCCCGGCTACGTCGGTTACGACGAGGGTGGTCAGCTCACGGAGAAGGTTCGCCGTAAGCCGTTCTCGGTCGTCCTCTTCGATGAGGTTGAGAAGGCTCACCCGGATATCTTCAACTCGCTGCTCCAGATCCTGGAGGAGGGTCGCCTGACGGACTCTCAGGGCCGAAAGGTGGACTTCAAGAACACCGTCATCATCATGACGACGAATCTGGGTACCCGCGATATTAATAAGGGCGTGCTGACGGGCTTCCAGACCGCGGATCACTCGACGCATGATTACGGTCGCATGAAGTCGAAGGTTGCGGAGGAGCTTAAGCAGCACTTCCGTCCGGAGTTCCTCAACCGTGTTGATGATACGATTGTGTTCCCGCCGTTGACGAAGCCGGAGATTGCGCGCATTGTCGACCTGATGATCGCGAAGCTCGCCAAGCGTATGGAGGCGCAGGATATGCGTCTGCAACTGACGGACGAGGCACGCGAGCTGCTAGCTGACGTGGGCTTCGATCCGGTGCTTGGTGCACGTCCGCTGCGTCGCGCGATCCAGCGCGAAATCGAGGATGCGCTGTCCGAGAGGATCCTTTTCGGAGAGCTGCAACCTGGTCAGGTTGTCACGGTTGGTGTCACTGGAGAGGGTAAGGAACGGACTTTTACCTTCAACGGAGAGTGATTTACTCACCAATTGTCTAAGGTTGACAAACCTTCGCCTCTGTGGGAGCGGCCCGTCGTATAACGGCGGGTCGCTCTCTGGTTGTCAAGTAATTGTGGCTCTGATAGATTCTCATTAACTATGAACGTCTTGCGAACTCATGCCACACTATTTGCAAGGCACTAATCATTGATCGAGAGAGGGTCTATGAACGCTCGAGCGCGCCGAAACCTGACCAGCGCGAGACGACGCCTGCCGGCGCTTGTTCTCATGCTGGTTGTTGTTGCGCTCTGCATCGCTGGCGTCATCTATAAGGGTGCGGAAGTTACGCAGGTAAACGTCAATGATGGCGGAATTTGGGTAACAAATAAGTCCAAGCAGATGGTCGGTCACCTCGACTACGAGGCTCGTATCCTTGACGGCGCGCTGCGCACCGAGGCTAGCAATTTCGATGTCGGCCAGGCTGGCGAAACTGTTACGGTGTCCGACCTGTCCTCACTTACTGTTGCGCCGGTCAATGTTACCCAGGTCGCTTTGGGGTCCCCGACGGCCCTTCCCTCCGGCTCGGTTGCGATGCAGGGCGGGGACGTCCTGGGCGTCCTGAATGCGACAGATGGCACACTGTGGACGACGTCAGCCACCACGCCGAGCCCGGCGAACCTTTCTGACAATGCCGCCGTCGCCTCGAACATGGGCGCGAGCGCGTTTGTCACCGGCATGGACGGCACCGTCTACTCCCTGTCCTCCTCCGGATCCCTCACAACTGTTAAGCGGCAGGGTGCCGTAGACCAAGCGAAGACCTCCGTGATCGAAGGCATCCCCGCAGACGCGTCGCTGTCGATGACGGCCGTCGGAGACCAGGTCGTCGCCCTCGACTCCACCTCGAACACCCTCTTCCTGCCCGGCGGCAAGACACTCAACCTCAGCGCCGCAGGCATCGAGGCGGGCGGAGTCCTCCAGCAGGCCGGACCGACGTACGATTCCGTCCTCCTGGCCACGGCCTCGTCCCTGGTGAGCATCCCCCTGAAGGGCAGTGCACCTACGATCATCCCCGCCGCCGAGGGGTCCCCCAGCGGCATCCCCGCAGCACCCGTGCGCCACGAGGGCTGCTCCTACGGCGCGTGGGTCGGCTCGGGCGCGTTCATGCGCTCGTGCGACGACGCCTCCAACAACCAGCAGACAGTCGTCGATACGCTCAAGAGCGCCCAGGAAATCGTTTTCCGCACCAACCGCAAGGCCATCGTCCTCAACGACGTTGCGCAGGGCAACGTGTGGCTGCCCGACTCCAACATGGTCCTCATGGACAACTGGGATGAGGTCGAAAATCAGCTCCAGGAGTCCGAGAACGAACAGGACAGCCCGGAGCTGACGAACGAGATCGCCGACCCCGAAAAGCGCGAGGAGAACACCCCGCCCGAGGCCGTGGATGACGAATTCGGCATCCGCCCGGGCCGTTCGACGATCCTGCCGGTCCTGGACAACGACTCCGACATTGACGGAGACGTGCTGACCGCCAGCCCGACCAGCCAGCCCGCATGGGGTTCTGTGGCCGTCGCGCGCTCCGGTCGCGCGCTGCAGATCGCAGACGTCGATGCCGATCAGACGGGTTCCACGTCGTTCACGTACGAGGCCTCGGACGGGACCGCGACCGCCCCCGCGCGGGTGCAGGTGACGATCCACCCCTACTCGCAGAACGAGGCACCCACGCAGCTGCGTGCGTCGTCGGTCAAGATCGGCCAGGGCGCGCAGATCCAGTATCAGGCCCTGTCCGACTGGCGTGACCCCGATGGCGACCCGTTGTTCTTGAAGAATGCCGAGGCTCCCGAAGGTCTGAGCGTGTCCTTCATGGAGGACGGCACGATGACGATCACCGAGGAAAGCTCCGCGGCTGGTCCGAAGACCGTCGTGCTCACCGTCGCCGACGATCAGGGCGCTGAGACGCGCGGCGAACTCATTGTCAACGTCCAGGAGGCTGGCAACCTGCCGCCCGTGGCGAACGGCGACCTGTTCCTGGCGCACCCGGGCGAGACCGTCACCCTGGATCCGCTCAAGAACGACACTGATCCCAACGGCGACCCGCTGATGCTGGCCGCTGTGTCCGGGGCGCCCTCGGGTGCGTCGATCACGCCGGATTTGGAACGCGGGACCATTGACTTCGTGGCGTCGTCCCCGGGTTCCTACTCCTTCGCCTACACGATCTCCGACGGCGTCGCGACGACGCTGGGTATTGTGCGCGTCGTGGTCGTTGAGACCGTTGCGCTGCCCCCGGTTGCCGAGAACGATACGGCGGTCCTGCCGCAGGGCGGGTCCGTGCTGGTTGCGCCGCTGGCCAACGACTACGACCCGACGGGTGGAGTCCTGTCGATCACGTCGATTGATTCCTCGTCCGTGCCCGGCCTAGAGGTGGCCCTCATCGACCGCCACCTGCTGCGCGTGACTGCGCCGACAGGCCTCGAAGGGACGGTGTCCTTCTCTTACACGGTGTCCAACGGGCAGGGCAGCGCCAGCGCCAGCGTGACCGTCATTCCCGGTGCCTCTGACCGCACCGACTTGCCGCCGGTCCTCAAGCCGGATCGTGGCAAGGTGCGCGTCGGCGATGTTGGCACGGTCTCCGTTCTGGCGAATGATCGCTCGCCGGCCGGGCTGAACCTGCAGGTCGAGTCGACGCTCGAGTATGATCGCGCTTCCGCCCTGGGAACCCCCTTCGTGACGGGTAACCAGGTTCGTCTCGAGGCGGGGGACACCCCGGGCACGATGGATGTCACCTACTCGGTCATCGACTCCGCCGGTAACCGCGCTTCCAGCACGGTCACCTTCGAGATCCTGGCAGCCTCCGACCACAATCAGGCACCGCGTCCCCGCGACATCACCGCGTGGGCCACGGCCGGTCAGGCCACCCGCATCCCGGTCTCGCTTGACGGTATTGACCCGGACGGCGACTCGGTGACCCTGCGCGGCGTGGATTCCTCGCCGCAGAAGGGCTCGGCGACCGCGAAGGCCACGTGGATTGAGTACACGCCCAACGCCTCGGAGTCCGGCACAGACTCCTTCACCTACACGGTCGAGGATCGCCAGGGCGCGCGTGCCTCGGCTCGCGTCCGTGTCGCCGTCACGCCTGTTCCCTCGCTGAACCAGAACCCGGTGGCGGTGCCCGACACCGTCCTGACGCGCCCTGATCGCATGGTGACCGTCAACGTCCTGTCGAACGACTTGGACCCTGACGGCGACCCGCTCAGCCTCGAGAAGGACAGCCTCGAGACGGCCACGCCCGAACTCGACCCGCAGGTCCGATCCGACACGACCGTCCAGGTGCACACACCCTCTAAGGTTGGCACCTACCTCGTGTCCTACACGGTCAGCGACGGTCGCGGCGGCTCCGCGCGCGGCACCCTGACGGTCTACGTCCAAGATGACGCGCCCCTCAAGGCGCCCATCGCCCGCGACGACTTCGTGGACTATGACGCGCTGCCCACGGACGGCTCCGCCGTGTCCGTCAACGTCCTCGAGAACGACGAAGACCCCGACGGCAGTATCGACGAGGTCACCCTGAGCACCGCCGATGCCGGCGTGACCGTCTCCGGCTCGAACCTGCTGATTCCGACCTCGGAATCCACGCGCCTGGTCGTCTACACGATCACCGACCGCGATGGGCTGACCAACTCGGCTGTTGTCCGGGTCCCCGGTCGCGACTCGACCGCGCCGTTCCTCAGTTCGGCGAATCTGCCGATCGAGATGGACGCGGGTACCTCGCGCACGATCAACCTGTCGGACTACATCATTACTCGCTCGGGACGCAGCCCGCGCCTCGTCGAGGGGTCGAGTCCTGTGGCCCAGGAGGGCCTCGACTCGGTCGTCGCTGATTCCAACACGCAGCTGACCCTGAACGCGAACGCCGCGTTTAGCGGCAACTCCGCGTTCCTCATCCAGGTCGCGGACGGCGATTCCTCCGACGCGGGGACGCTCACCGCCTCCCTGTCGCTGCCCGTGCGCATCAAGGCCACGGTCAACCAGCCGCCGACCTTCACCCCGACCGCTATTCGTGTCGAGGCCGGGGGCGAGGCCGTGGTGCAGAACCTGGCGCTGGCCGTGCGCGACCCCGAGGGTGTGGATACCTCCACGTTCACCTACACCATGGACTCTGCGCCGAACTCGATTCAGGCCTCGCTGTCGGGCGCGACCCTGTCGGTCACGGCCGCCGAGGGAACCGCGCAGGGGCCGGCCGGCTCGATCGCCGTGAGCGTCACGGACGAGGATGGCCACACGGTGTCGGCCCAGATCCCCGTCGAGGTCGTCGCGTCGGTCAAGCCCCTGATCCAGCTGCCCGTCTATACGCTGACCACTAAGGTGAACCAGACCGTGAGCGTGGACGTGGCGTCGGCTGCGACGAACCCCTTCCCGGACGCGCCGATCACCCTCGAAGGGATCCTCGTGTCCTCGGGTGAGGCGACTGTCTCCTCGTCGGGTACGACCGTGTCCATCACGCCCAGCGCCTCCGGCGTGATCACGGTCGGCTTCAAGGTCAACGACAAGTTGGCCGACCCCTCGCGTGCCGTCCAGGGCACGATCACCGTCACGGTGACGGGTAAGCCGAATCCTCCCACAAATCTGCGCGCCGAAAACACCGGTAAGGGCGGTGCGAGCGTGACCTTCCAGGCTCCCAAGTCTGGCGGGTCGACGATCACCGGCTACAGGCTCTTCGACGACACTGGCAAGCAGGTCGCCACCTGTGACAAGGAGGTGTGCGAGGTCGGCGACCTGATCACAGGTAGGACCTACTCCTTCACCGCGATTGCGGTCAGTGCGGAGGGCGAGTCCGAGCGTTCGGCACCCTCGAACCCCATTACCATCTCCAACGTCCCGAGTGCTCCCGGTGCGCCTCACCTTGAGGCCGGCGACGGAAGCATCACAGCGACGTGGGCTGAGGCCAAGGCGAACGGCTCCAAGGTCACCGGCTACACGGCGATCGCTTCTGTCGCCGGCGGAGCGGATGTGTCGTGCTCGACTGGTGGCAACACCACGTGTACACTCACGGGCCTGACGAACGGCCTTACCTACACGGTGGTGGTCGTGGCGCACAGCGACGCTGGAGATTCCGCGCCATCTGCGGGTGCTGTGGCCACCCCGCAGGCGGAGACGAAGAACCCCGGTAAGCCCAACGTGATGAATGCCGAGGCGCGTAACACCGCGGATGACAAGATCGAGATTACCGTGACCTGGAGCTATTTTGAATCGGGCAGCTCGAAGGGCTGGGGGCCGACGACGGTGAACGTCAATGGCATCCCGAAGACCGTCCCCGGTCCCGCGATCAATGAGAAGAACGGGACCGCTACCACGACCATGACAGTGGGGCGGGCTGACGCTCTGCAGGTGCGCGTGACAGTCAGTAACGCGGCCGGGCTTAGTGCGACCTCCGATGCGAAGACGTATGCAGCGCCCACACTGAAGACCATTCCGCTGGCACCCGACGCGCCGCAGCTGGGACCCACCTTGGATAACGCTGCAGATAAGCTCGCGGTGTCGAATGCGCGCCTGAAGGAAGGCAACGGCTACACGGTCAACGACCTGGAGCTTTACTACGCGGACAGTCTATCCGGGTGTATGTCGGCCCAGAGTCACAAGGTTGATCTCAACAACGGCGATCGCGGCGACTTTAATATCGGTCCGCTTACTTCGGGTTCCAGGATGACTTATTGGTTCTGCCAGCGCGGTAAGCGAGGGCCGAATGATTACGTGTGGAGTCCAGCGACACCAGCCACCGGCTTTGTTGGCACAGGCCAGCATGGCGGCGGCGGTAACGGCGGCGGTAACGGCGGCGGTGGTAACGGTGGTGATGAAGAAAAGCCTCAGCCGCCGGACAACTCGCCCATCCAGCCTTTTACAGTCTCCGCCGAGCCACATACCAACAGCGCCACAATCGTGTGGACCCCTCCTGAAGGTACTTCCGTCAAGGAGACCAACGTGTGGATCAAGGGCGTAGCGGACACGAAACAGACATTCAATGGCCCGATGACGAAGGTCACCATGTCGGGGCTGCAGCCGGTCCACCAGTACACGGCTGTCGTCGAGCTGGTCAGTACCGGCGGAGACCACCGAAAGGTGGAGGTCACGTTTACGACGGGTGAATCGCTTGACAAGATCGATGCATCCTTCACCGGGGCGACCGCCTGCCCGAACGGCCAAGAGTGTGGCTCGATGACCTTGACAGCCTCGCGTGCCTCGCAGTTCCAGCCGGGCAGGACACTCGTCTGCACGGTGACGACTGGACGGCCGTCCCAAAACACGGAGTTCCGCTTCTCACAGGGGACGCAGAGTATACCGGGTATCCTTACGGAGTCGACCACCGCGCTAGAACTGAATGCGCGGCAGGTCGTGAAGAACTGCCGAGGCGAATAAAGCACAAGACTTTCACCCACTACAAGCAACGAGAGAGACAGTAGGACAACACATGACCCTTTCCATCGAAGATGCAACTAGGTTCGCCCAGGTCTTCAAGGGCCTCGTCGATGGCGTGTCCGTCGCGGTCCTGGACAAGCATCAGGCGGTGCGCCTCGCGCTGACGACGATGTTCGCGGGCGGACACCTCCTGCTCGAGGACGCTCCCGGAACCGGTAAGACGGCCCTGGCGCGCGCGATCAGTGCGACCATTGACGGTACGCACTCGCGTATCCAGTTCACCCCCGACCTGCTGCCCTCCGACATCACCGGCGTGAACATGTTCAACCAGAAGACGGGCGAGTGGGTCTTCCACGCCGGTCCCGTCTTCGCGGAGATCGTCCTGGCAGACGAGATCAACCGTGCCTCGCCCAAGACCCAGTCCGCGCTCCTGGAGGTCATGGAAGAGGCCCAGGTGACGGTCGACGGTGTGCGCCGCCCCGCGCCCCAGCCCTTCATGGTCATCGCGACCCAGAACCCCGTCGAACAGGCAGGCACCTACCCGCTGCCCGAGGCCCAGCTAGACCGCTTCCTCATGAAGACCTCGATCGGCTACCCCTCGCGAGCCGCCATGATCGACGTCCTCGACGGCTCGGCCTCCCCCGACCGTTCGAAGAACCTCGAGCCCCTCGTGACCGGTCAGGACATCGTCGCCTGGGCAGCCCTGGCCTCGGTGAACCACACGGACCGCGCGGTCCTCGACTACGTGGCGGCGCTGGCTGAAGCGACTCGCGACGACGAGTCCTCGCTGCTGGGCGTGTCCACCCGTGGCGCCATCGGCATGGTGCGCTGCGCCCGCGTGTGGGCGGCCGCGCAGGGGCGTAACTTCGTCCTGCCCGACGACATCAAGGCCCTGGCCGTGCCCGTGTGGGCGCACCGAATTATCGTTGACCCCGACGCCGCGTTCTCCGGCGCGACCGCTGAGGGCGTCATCCAGCGCGCCCTGACGTCGGTGCCTGCCCCGGCGGTGGGCGCGTAACGCGCCGACCGGAAACGACGATGCAAGGGAAGAGTTCGAACAATGCAACGATGGTCTCGCCGCGTAAGGCGCAGGCCTCCCGTCAGCACCCTCTGAAGGCGCTGGCCGACCTAGTGACGCCCACCGGGTGGGCGCTCGTCTTCTTCGTCGCGGTCTCCCTGATTCTCGCGGCGACCCTCCGGTGGGTCGAGGCCCTGGCGTGTGCCCTCGCGGGCGTCGTCGCCCTGGTGCTCGCGGCCACGCGCGTGGCGTGGAAGCCCCCGCACCTCGTGTCGATCCGCGTGCCCAACGAACGTATCGTCGCAGGCCAGACGGCGGTCGGCGAGCTCGTGGTGCGCAACGAGCGTGCCCGTCCGGTGCGCGCAGGCATCATCGAGCTGCCGATCGGCACGGGAACAGGCGAGTTCGTCGTTCCTCCGCTGGGGGCGCACGCGACGTGGGACGAGATGTTCCTGATCTCCTCGCGTCACCGAGGCCTCATCAATGTCGGCCCTGCGCGCTCCGTGCGCTCCGATGCCCTCGGCTTGCTGCGCCGCGTGCGTTCCTGGGATGAACCCGTCGTCCTGCACGTCCACCCGCGCACGGTCCGCGTCCCCTTCGACGCGACCGGCTTCCAGCTGGACGTCGAGGGCGTGTCCACCGGCAAGCTCTCCAGCTCCGACGTGTCTTTCCACGCGCTGCGCGACTACGAGCCGGGCGATGACCGCCGCGCCGTGCACTGGCAGTCGACCGCTCGCCTCGGCAAGCTCATCGTGCGCCAGTACGAGGAGACCCACCGTTCCCACCACGTCATCGTCTTGGATACCTCCCGCGACGCGTGGGATCACGATTCCTTCGAGACCGCCGTGTCGGTCGCGGGCTCCCTGGGCCTGGCGAACCTGCGTGAGTCGCGCCCGGTGTCGGTGACGACGACCGATGAGTGGCTGCCGTCCTCGGTCGCCATGCGCCTCCTGGACTCCCTGTCCGAAATTTCGCGCCGCTCCTCGGGGGATCTGGCGCTGCGCGTGCGCGAGGCCGTGGCTCAGCGCCCCGGAGTCTCCGCACTGACGCTCATCGTCGGCCCCGAGACAACTGATTCGGACGCCGCCCACCTCGCGCGCCTCGCACCCATCGACGTGCCCGTGTCCATCATCCGTATCGGCGTGAACAAAGCGCGCGCCCGCCGAAACCTCGGCCGAGGAGTTCTCCTCGACTGTGCAACCCTGGATGATCTGCCGCGCATTATCGTCGCCGGGGGTCTGGCATGAGCAGCAACGTGAACACCAAGCCCCGCGCCCAGCGCGTCGATCCTCAGGGCGAGGCCGTCCCCGGCTCTCCCATCAAGACGGACCGCCGCTCGGTGGATGAACCCACACAGCCCTCGGCAGCACACGCCCTCGCGGGCGCGCGCTCTGAGGCGCACATGCCCAAGCCGAGGACCACGCGCAGCCGCCTGTTGACGATTACGGAGCGCTTCGCGACGTTCCGCACGCGCTTGCCGATGTGGTCTCTGCTCGTCCTCGCGGTCCTCTTCGCCGGGCCGGTCGTCGCTTTCGAACCCGTCTTCGGCGGGGGAGTGGGCGCTATCGCGGCGGGCGCGGGCGTGGCCTGCGGCCTGCTCATCGCCTACGCGTCGACGAAGTGGCGCTGGGATATGCTCACGACGGTCCTGTCCGTCCTGGTCACCTACTTCCTGCTCGGGAGCGCCGCAGCCCTGCGCGCCGAGGCCCTCTTCGGGTTCTTGCCCACCGGTAAGACCCTGCAGGTCATGGTCCTGGGTTCCTTCCGCGCGTGGAAGGACCTGCTGACGCTGACCGCACCCGTGTCCGCGTACTCGGGCCCCGGCCTCGTCCCGTGGATGAGCGGCCTCCTCTTTGCCGTGCTCTCAGGCCTCATCACCGCCCGTGCTGGGCGCGCCATCCTGGGGTCCATCCCGCTCGTCGCGATGGGCGTGATCGCCATCTTCTTTGGCTTGTCAGGCCACGCGCTGCCCGTGTGGGCGGTCCTGCTGTGGTGGGCGCTCCTGGGCGCGTGGTGGGCCGCAGCCGCTCAGTACCAGCGCATCACGCTGGGGCAGGACGTCCTGGTGGGCCGCTCCGGCGCGGCAGGGGCAGAGAATACCCTCGGGCGCAGCTCTCGCTCCACGGTCTACGTGGGCAGGCGTATTCTCGGCGCGACACTCATGCTCGCAATTTCCGTGGGCGTGGCCCTGCCTGCCGCCTCCTACCTGGGCAAGTCCGGGGCGCGCGTCGTTGGCCGCGACCTCGTGGAGCCGCCGCTGGACATCCAGGCGTACCCCTCGCCGATGGCCTCGTTCCGTCACTACACGACCGATCTGAAGGACGAGACGCTTATTACCGTCTCTGACCTGCCCGAGAACCAGCGCGTGCGCATCGCCGCGATGGACGTGTACGACGGCACCACCTTTGGCATGTCGGAAACCCGAGGGGATGGCCACTCCGGCTACATCCCCGTCGAGACGGCGATCCCCGGGCGGGCCGAAGGCAATTCAACCGTCACCGTGTCAACCAACGGCCTGTCCGGCCCGTGGGTACCTGTCTTGGGAATCCCCTCGCAGATTACTTTCTCCGGCACCGGAGCGGACACGCAAAAGGACGGCCTCTTTGTCGACACATGGGGGAACGCGGCCCTGACGACAGGGCGCGCGGGCACGATGACCTACGACGTGCGCACCACGTTCGTCGAACCCATCCGCGACGAGGAGCTATCCTCCCTCTCAGTTGCTCCCAACACGTCGAAGGACACGCATGTGCCCGAGGGCATCGGCGCGATGGCCACGGATCTGACGCAGAACGCGTCGACGGCTCTGGCCGCCGCGCGCGCGATCGAGCACCACCTGTCGACCTACGGTTACTACCTCAACGAGAACACGCAGTTCTCGCGTCCCGGCGTGCGCGCCGACCGCCTTGAGCGCATGATTTCCGGCGACGAGAACCTGATCGGCGACGACCAGCAGTACACGGCCCTCATGGCCCTCATGCTCCACCAGCTGGGCATCAACGCTCGCGTCGTCATGGGTGCCTACCCCGAGGGCGGCTCGCAGGGCGGTGCCGCTTCCCTGCGCGGCTCTGACATCCGCGCCTGGGTCGAGGTTGAGTTCGGAGACGGCATCTGGGCCGTCTTTGACCCCACCCCTCCGCGCGACCACACGCCGCAGACGCAGGTGCCCAAGCCTCGCAGTGTGCCGCGCCCGCAGGTCCTCCAGCCGCCGGAGCCCCCGGATGCTCCCGCCGAGCTGCCGCCGTCGACGCGCGACCAGAACGCGGACCCGGTAAAGACACCGGATGAGAACTTCCCCTGGCGCGTCGTCGCCGGTGTCGCGGGTGGCATCCTCCTGATCTTGGGGCCGCCTCTGACGATCTTGGCCTACAAGGCCGCACGTCGACGCCACCGCCGCCGAGCCGCCGCAGCCAACGCGCTGATCGGCTCGTGGGACGAGGTCGTGGACCTGGCCGCCGACTCCGGCCTGACTATCGAGGTGGGACGCACCCGCCAGGAGACCGCCTGGTCGCTGGCCTCCCAGTGGAATCTCGGTGAGCACCCGGGTGACCCCTTCAGCCTGGTGACGGGTGCGGTGCGCCATGGCGACGACGGCTCGACCGATTCGGTCGAGTTCGACGAGGCCTCGGCGACCAAGGGCCGCTATGTGATCGACGGGTGGAGCCGATTCGGTGACGACGTTCCCACCCCGGTCGTGATCGCCCGTTATGCGGACGTCGCGGACTTCGCGTCTCACGGCGCTTCCCGCGACCGCGCGCGTGACGCGTGGGTGCAGGTGAGTGCGCTGCGCTCGCAGGTGGGCAAGAACGCCGGTTTCTTTGCGCGCATTCGTCGCGCGCTGTCCCTGCGAAGCCTGCGAATGCGCCGTAAGCTGCGATTGAGCGCAGCTGTTGCGCGCACGATGCAGGAGGAGAACGACCAGTGAGTTCAGCGGTCGTGGCCACGCGTGGCCCCCAGATTCCCGGCTTCCGGTGGGTTCGCCCACTCGGCCAGGGTGGTTTCGCCGACGTGTTCCTGTACCGCCAGGAGCTGCCCAGCCGCGACGTGGCCATCAAGGTGGTGCGCGCGAAAGGGGACGAGCGAGGCACCCTCGAGCTGCACCGCGAGGCTGACGCCATGACCCTGCTGGCCGGCCACCCCGCGGTGGTGGAGCTGCACGGCGTGGGCACGACCTCCGACGGCCGCGCCTACCTGGTGATGGAGTACTGCCCGGTTGCTGACCTGCTGACGCAGGTGCGCGCGCGGCCAATGTCGCTGGAGACGGCGCTGGACACGATGATCAAGGTGTGCGGCGTCGTCGAGATGTTCCACCGCCAGGGCTACGTGCACCGCGATATCAAGCCGTCGAACATCATGCTGGACGCCTATGGGAAGCCGGTCCTCGCGGACTTCGGTGTCGCCTCGAAGATCGGCAAGCTGGAGGTCGGCGCGTTTGACGGCTTCTCGGTGCTGTGGGCACCCCCGGAGCAGCAGGACATCAACTCGCCGGCCGTGCCGACGCAGGATGTGTGGGCGCTCGCGTCGACGATGTGGACGTTCATCACGGGCCGCAGCCCCTTCGAGGATCCCATCGGGGATAACTCGGCGGCGTCGATCGCGAACCGCGTGCAGCGCGGCCGCATGCGAGGCCTGGGCCGCGCGGACGCGCCGGCGGAGCTTGAGCGTGTGTTGCGCGCGGCGATGGCAATCAACCCGGATGAGCGCACCCCCTCGGCGTTAGAGTTCGGCAAGGGCCTCCAGCGCGTCCAACAAGAGCTGGGCTACGCGCGCACCGAGATGGAAATCAAGGAGAAGCGCTCCAAGGTGCAGGCCGGTTCTGCTGGCGACCAGAAGACGCGCACGCGTGGTGCCACCGTCATCGACCCGGACGACACGCGCATGCGCTCGTCGTCCTATTATTCCTTCGAGGGTGGGGCGGGTTCCGGCGGCGTCGAGGCCGTGGCTGATTCGTGGAACGCCGATCAGTCGACGGAGGAGGCCGAGGCCTCGGCCCGTCGTACGGTCGACGACCCTGACGTTTCCAAGCGGGGCTTGAATCCCGTCGCAGCGGTGGGATTGGCTCTGCTGGCCGCAGTGATTGGAGCGGGTCTGGTGGTTGGTATTCTGCGGGACGAAGGATCTTTCACGCGTATCGCCCCTGCTGAGGAGACGACGAGCGCGTCGACGAACGCGGAGAACCCCCTCGGAGCAGCACCCCCACAGGTCACCTCGCTCGCAGGAGAGTACGCCGACGGCCAGGTGACGTGGACGTGGAGTGTTCCCGATGGCCTGGCCACGGCGGATGTGACGTACTCCTACGAGGGGAGCAGCCCCGCGGGCACGACGCACGGCAGCGTCGAGGCGGCGACGGTGAGCGTGGATGGAGCCAGCGGCGAAAACTGCATGGAAATCACGACGGTGTCGCGTTCCTCGGGCCGTATGTCCGACCCTGTGAGGGCCTGTCAAACTGTTCCCTGACCGTCCGTGTAGCGTATTCCAGCGCGTGGCTGACCAGGGCGAATTGCGGTCCATTTTGTGTAACCATTAATGATGCACGTGTAGAATGAATGCGTTACGCGCTATCCCACGCGCACAACGTAGCGAGAAGGACAAAGGTAGATGGCTCAGGGTGAACATGCCGAGCGTGCTCCACTATTGTGGGGTGCGTCGACCGACGTCGGTCCGGTCCGCTCACACAACGAGGATTCTTGGCTGGCGGTCTCGCCCGTCTTCGCAGTCGCAGATGGGATGGGGGGCCACCTCGGCGGTGCCCGGGCCTCAGCACAGGCCGTCCTTACACTGCAGGAGTTCCTGAGTCCTGATCGACTCGGAGACCGTCCCGTCGACCTGGTCGATCTGTCCGTCGCGATTGACGCAGCCGCCACGGACGTGGCCTCCCTGGCACCTGCTGACAATCCGATGAGTGCCCCCGGCACGACACTCTCCGGTCTGATGGTCCTGTGGACCGCGGAAGGTGCCTTCTGGCTCTCCTTCAATGTTGGCGACTCACGCGCCTACGTCGTCGGTGCCGGCGGCATCCGCCAACTCACCCACGACCACTCCGCGCTGCAGGAGGCTCGCGACCTGGCGGCCACCTCAGGCGCGCCCCAGGTCATTCCTCCAGCCAACGTCGTGACCAAGGCACTGGGTGCCGGACAAACCGGAAGTGTGAAAGCCGACTACACCATCATGCCGATGGAAGAAGGCGACCGCGCGGTCATCTGTACAGACGGCGTGCACGGCGTCCTACAGGATCCGCAGATCCACGCCATTGTTGCCGCCGGCAATGGGCCGCAGGGCACCGCTGACGCACTCGTGAAAGCCAGCCTCGAAGCGGGCACTCGCGACAACACGACAGCCGTAGTAGTCTACGCAGGAAAAGAATCACGAGTAACATTGACAACGAATGTCATGAATCGGATGATTCAACCAGTACGTCCGGCGTCGATTCAGACAGCGCGCCGGGTTCCTCGTAGAGAAGGCAGTGACTGATGCTTCAGATTGGACGCTTCTTGTGTCGCGGACAGGGCGCGATGCTCGTCACCGGACCCCTCGGCGCGGCGTTGGTGCCGCTCGATTTCGCGGATTCCGCGGCCGACGTCGTGTGGGGGCGCGCTGACACCCAGGCGTGGCTCTCTCACGTGCAGGCAGAGCAGGGCGATGTCTTGCTTCTCGACTGTGCGGGCGAACAGCCCTACTTGACAGTCCTCGGCAATATTCAGCTGCGCATGCGCGCCGCCGGCCAGATCACCGAGCAGGTGTGGAACGACCCGATCTGGGCCTGGCCCTTCAACCCGGGCGAGTGGCAGACGTTCGAGGCCACCATCATCGACGGTGACGAGATCACGTGGATGGTGCCCGCCGCAGACCGCGTCGAGGCTGGCGAGATTCGCATCGGTCGCGCGCTCGACGAGGTTGAGGCCCTCGCGTCGATGCCTGTTGATACGATGGGCTTCCTCATCAACCCGGATATCCCGGACCACGAGCGTCGCGCCCGTCGCGACGCCCGCGAAGAGTTGCCCGAACCCACGATCACGCACGCGCCTGCGGTTGACCTGGCTGCCGTCGAAGCCCAGTTCCTCGCGGCCACCAGCAACGGTCCCGTCTCGCTGCCCGGTGCCTCCCGCACCACCCCCGATCCGTACGCGCCCGTGGACGCCACGGATGATGCGCAGGACGAGGCGCCCTCCGAGGACCTTGAACAGACCTCGAGCGAGCTCTACGTCGTCGCCGACGCCGTCGAGCCGCCGATCCATACGGCTGAGTCCCTCGATCGCACCGCTACCATCGACCGTGGTGCCGCCTTCGTGGAACCCGCCCAGGCCTCGTCCGAGTTTGAGTCGGAGGAAAACACCGAACTTGCTCCCGAATCGGAAGCGGAACTTGAGTCCGCCCCCGAGTTCGAGCCTGCTCCTGAGCCGGAAGCGGAGCGTGAATCCGCCCCTGAGCCGGAACCCGCGCCTGCCCCCGAGCCGGAGACGGCACCCGAACCGCCCGCCGCGCCCGAGGCCATGAGCGCCGCCGGCCTGGCCGACTTGGGTGCCGAGACCGACACCGAGGCCACGATTCTGCGCCTCGCCCCCGTCAACTCCGGC
>ERZ773265.886-NODE-886-length-17172-cov-16.677630_pt1 | contig 17172 bp, 10 predicted proteins | sample MGYA00580512_ERZ773265 | MGnify/ENA primary metagenome ERZ773265 (study PRJEB29015, sample SAMEA2738169) | human oral metagenome | biome: human oral; feature: human-associated habitat; material: saliva | place: China | collected 2183 ... | reverse complement strand
AGCTTGTCAGTACAGGCTTTATGCTGAAATACAGTTTTTAAGGGATGACTAAATATTTCTTTTCATGAAAATAATTTGAGAAGAAACAAAAGATAAAATCAATATAGGAGGACCAAGAGAGTGGAAAAGATCCTTGCTGTCTCTTTCATACACTAACAATAAAGCCATCATCCACAGTCTATTGCCGTAGATGATGGCTTTACTTTTATAGAATCATACCCTTTCTTAGAGAGGATGTCTACTCCTTTTCCTCTTGAGGAAGCATGATAAGGGCTTCTTGTTTCTTACCATCCATCATTATCTTTAATGGTTTTGGGAAACGAACATGGCGTACCCACTGAGTTTCTTCCACAGCTGGAAGGGCATCAAGTACACTGCGCTGATAGAATCCATCTTCCTTATAAGGATTTATAGTGAAGTAGCCTACACCGAAAGAGGTGAGATTCTGGAAGAAATGTGTTCCCTGACTTGGGTCTACACGGTAGTGTTCCAGTCCCTCCTCAACGATGACACGGGCTGCCGAGATATGTGGCCACTTCACAGGAATACCCAACCAAGGGTCGCTTGAACCCCAACGACCAGGACCAATGAGTACATAATTCTTGTCAGTATCAAGGAACTTACGGTTTATACGTTCTATCTCATCTGCAATAGTTGGGTTGTTAGATGCTGTAAAAGAACTGTCGGTCTTTACATACACAACATCTTGTACATCGTCTGAAACGCCATGTCCCAAAGAATTATGACTCCGCAAGAGACATTGATCATCGGGAATAGCCGTGAGATCTTCCTCTAACATCTGCTTAGAATCAACGATTGGACGAATCTGCAGGAGATATAATTCACCCATTCGGTCATCATTCAGATTAACAGCAAACTCAATCTCCACTGGGCGACGCATAGCCTCAGCACCGTAAGTCATAGCCATTTGCAACAATTCTGGTAGCGGAAAGACGTTCTGTTGGAGGACACCACAGAAAGAAATAACCTTTCTTCCTCCCTCGTAGAGTCCATCATAAATAGCATGATCTTCGGGAGAGTAAGTGGAAGTGATATATTGTAGACTGCCATCAGCCTCAGCATCTTTCACACGCAGTTTGAGGATATTAAAGTCGTCATCCACCTTAAAGTCCTCACTGATATGCTTCATGTCGAGCGCATAGAACTGAGTTTGGGTTTCGCGCAAGGCTATTTCCATTTCGCTCATCTGTAAGACTTGATGCGGATGGAACGGACAAACGCGCAGCGTCTGCCCACCATCGACAATATACTTACCTAATCCCAATGCCAAAGAGGCAATACCTTCCTCTGCTTTCTCTTCTCCTATCGGATAATAGTTGAGAGAGCGAAGAACGCCAGAGATGTTCGGATAGAAATGATCTCCATACTCCTTACCGACAACCTGCTGTAAAATAACTGCCATCTTCTCCTGATCTATGACATTACTTGTAGCAGTCATATAGGCTTTGGAGTCACGATAATAAACCGAGGCATAGACAGCCTTAATCGCACAAGCCAACATTCGGAGCATTTCATACTTATCCTCAAGATAAGGAATCATATAGGTAGAATAGATACCTGCGAAGGGTTGGTAGTGGCTATCTTCCAACAACGAACTTGAACGGACGGCTATTGGTGAGCGAGTAGCCTCAAAGAAGGTAAAGAAATCACCTATGAATTCATCTGGCAATTGGGCACGAAGGAAGGCTTGGAGTATCTCTTCGTCGCTTGCATCACTCAAAGCAATCTGATAAAGATTGTTTTGTTCCATAAAGCTATCGAAGACATCCGTACAAAGAACGACTGTCTTCGGTATCTGTACCTTTGCATTGGGGAAGCGATTGAAGTCTGGTCGGAGTTTGATAACATTATCAAGGAAAGCCAAGCCACGTCCCTTACCTCCTAACGAACCGTCTCCAATACGAGCAAAATGGGCATATCGGTCGAATTTTCGTCTATCGAACAAGGCTACAACACCCACATTGCGCATCCTTCGATAGGCAACAATGGCATCAAAGATAATCTGTCGGTGCATATCTACATCCTGTAGTTTATGCCATGTAATACCTTTTAGGAAGGAAGAAACTGGGAAAATGGCACGTGCAGAGAGCCATCGACTCATGTGATTACGAGAGATATGATAGAGCATAGAGTCACGTGGAATCGTAAAGATATTATCCTGCAACTCTTTTAAGCTTCGAATACGCATCACCTCCTCACGTGTTTCTGGATTACGGAAGATGAAATCGCCAAAACCCATGTGTTCCTCGAGTAGGTGGCGAAGGTCTACACTCATCTTCTTTGAGTTCTTATCTACAAAGTGGAAGCCTTCAGCCTCAGCCTTCTCACGGTTCTCACTCTCCGAACTTTCAATAATCAAAGGGAGGTATTCATCTTCTTTCCTTATGGCACGAAGTAGCTTTAAGCCTGCCTCTGGATCTTTCTCCGCTACAGGAATGTTCCCTTCTGTCGCAGAAGAACCCTTATCTTCTACATTATTAATAGGGAATCTTACATCAGAGATAACACCCAAACAGTTGTCCTTATAACGTTGATAGATATCCCATGCTTCCTCATAAGTACGCGCTAAGACTACCTTTGGACGTCCACGCTGACGCAAAGAGGCATCGTGTCGGGTCAAGGCTTCTGTGGCGAAGTTCTGACTCTGCGTGAGAATATAGCTATATAAGTTAGGTAGAATAGATGAATAGAAACGGATAGAGTCTTCTACCAGCAATATCATCTGTACACCAACCTCATGGATATCATTGTCTATATTCATCTTATCCTCCATCAACTTAATGATAGAAAGTATGAGATTGGTATTCCCCAACCAACAGAACACATAATCAAAGATACTGAGATCTTCGTTTTGTATACGTTTTGTAATACCATGAGAGAAGGGAGTCAGTACCACACAGTGGATGTCTGGGAACTCTGCCTTTACAGCTCTTGCCACATCAAAAGCATCATTATCAGCATTACCCGGCATACAGATAACAAGGTCAATGTCTACAGTATTGAGCACCTTAGAGGCCTCTTCGATAGTAGACACCTGTGTAAAGGTTGGCGGATAACGCAGACCTAATTCCATATACTCATTGTAGATCTTCTCTTCCACGCGTCCATCATCCTCCAACATGAAGGCATCGTATGGATTAGCTACAATCAAAACATTGTAGATTCGTCGCATCATCAGATTGACGAAACTAACGTCTTTTAGGTAAAAGTTACCCCATTCTGCAGGAATTTGCTCACTCATAATCCAAAACTTAATATTGGACAAAAATACAAAATAAATACAAGTCAACCTATCTTTTCGCAACTTAAATAATATATTTTTTATTACTTTGCATACTGGTTACCATTTTTTGCGACTTAAGTAGCTTCCAAAAAGAAAGAAAAAAATGAAAAATTTTTGATTTTCATTTGGACTTTTGATAGAATTTGGATATATTTGCCGTACCATTCTGAACTGAATGATACTATCTAACATAAACAAATAAAAGTCAATTTACTATGGAAGTCGAAAAAATCATGCAAGCACTGGAGCAGAAGCATCCAGGTGAATCAGAGTATTTGCAGGCTGTACATGAAGTACTTATGTCTGTAAAGGATGTTTACAATCAGCACCCAGAGTTTGAGCGCGCAAGTATTATTGAGCGTATTGTGGAGCCTGAGCGCATCATCACATTCCGTGTGCCTTGGGTTGATGACCAGGGAAAAGTACAGGTAAACATTGGTTATCGCGTACAGTTTAATGGCGCTATCGGCCCATACAAGGGTGGTCTGCGTTTCCACGCATCAGTAAACCTCAGTATCTTGAAGTTCCTCGGTTTCGAGCAGACATTCAAGAATGCACTCACCACATTGCCTATGGGTGGTGGTAAGGGTGGTTCAGACTTCTCTCCACGTGGTAAGAGCGATGCCGAAATCATGCGTTTCTGCCAGGCTTTCATGAACGAGTTGTATCGTCACATCGGTCCTGACGAGGATGTTCCTGCAGGCGATATCGGTGTTGGTGGTCGTGAAATTGGTTACCTCTTCGGTCAGTATCGTAAGCTGACTCACCAGTTCCAGGGTATGCTCACAGGTAAGGGCAGAGAATGGGGTGGCTCTATCCTCCGTCCAGAGGCTACAGGTTATGGTGCACTCTACTTCGTTCACCAGATGATGGAGACTCACGGTCTTGACATCAAGGGTAAGACTGTTGCTATCTCAGGTTTCGGTAACGTTGCATGGGGTGCTGCTAAGAAGGCTACCGAACTTGGTGCAAAGGTTATCACATTGAGTGGTCCTGATGGTTATATCTATGACCCAGAAGGCATTAGCGGTGAGAAGATCGAGTACATGCTCGAGCTCCGTAACAGTGGCAACGATGTTTGTGAGCCATATGCAGAGAAATATCCTGGTTCACAGTTCTTCAAGGGTCGTAAGCCTTGGGAGCAGAAGGCAGATATCTATTTGCCATGTGCTACTCAGAACGAGCTTAATGGTGAGGATGCCGACAAGATTCTTGCTTACAAGCCATTGTGCGTAGCTGAGGTTTCAAATATGGGTTGTACAGCAGAGGCTGCTGATAAGTTCACTGCAGCGAAGCAGCTCTTCGCTCCTGGTAAGGCTGTTAACGCAGGTGGTGTGGCTACATCAGGTCTCGAAATGTCACAGAACTCTCTCCGTCTCTCATGGAGTCCGGAAGAGGTTGATCAGAAGCTCCATTACATCATGAGCTCTATCCATGAGCAGTGCGTGAAGTATGGCAAGCAGGCTGATGGTTACATCGATTATATTAAGGGCGCCAATATTGCGGGCTTCATGAAGGTAGCGAAAGCTATGCTTGCCCAGGGTGTCGTATAAATAGACCAGTCTATCTATTCCCTCTCCTGCTCTCCAAAGCAGGGAGGGAATAAACTCTATGAGAGAAGGCTGGCGATACTAATAAATTAATATGTATAGAACCAAACTTCTCCTTATAGCGTTATTTGCGCTATGTAACGTCTTTACACTGACGATAAAAGCACAGTCAGATGGTAAAGCTTCTTATTATAGTAACGGATTGCACGGTCGCCGAATGAGTAATGGCGAACGCTATGACCGTAATGCTTTTACTTGTGCACATCGCACACTCCCCTTTGGTACACGTCTAAAGATTACGAATCCTCGTAATGGTAAGTCTGTCATTGTCCGCGTAACGGACCGTGGCCCATTTGTTCGTGGTCGTGTCGTTGACTTATCCTATGCTGCTGCACGCGAATTAGGTACACTTGCCAGTGGTGTGGCTTACGTGAAGGTTGAGCTTGTACGCAAAGAAACAGAGATACCATTCCCTTCTGAGTCAAATGGTACACTTGAAATACCTGAAATTGAATATGGTACTGCTGGCGTATGCTATGAGTTTATCCCTGAATGGGAAAAGGTTGAAGAGGATAAACCTAAAGAGATTGAGCGCAAAGTTGACACGCGCTTTAATAATAAAAAGAATCTACAGCAAGGCAAGGTGGAGAAAGACAACACTACTGAGACACGCAAGCAGGTACAAACTTCTACTCCAGCTAACCAGCAGGCGACAAAGACTAAGAGTCAGGCGACAACCCGTACCACTCCTGCTGCAACCAACCGACAGCAGACTGCTCAGCAGAACAAGTCAACCACACAACCTGCTACTTCAAAGAACAATTCAAGTAGCAGTTGGACCAACTTCTTCAAACGTGTGAAGGATGGTGTGACTGGACTCTTTGAATAGAAAAGAATAAGACATAAGCAAGCTGCCCCTCCCCCTTCCCTTTCCCCATAGGGAGGGGCGTTAATATCGTGATATCCCCACAAAAAAAGTTCCTTCTGTTAAATGAGTGGACGCGTTTAGTATTGCTTTAACGTAAGAACCATAGTTACTCATCAAACAAAAACATGGATAAGACTGTTAACTATCTATCCTATTATCTTCCTCTGACATTGAAAATCATTTCTTTTTAGACTTCGAGAATATGTAGACAAGGATTTGAAAAATCATTACATAATTTCAAAGAAAACATCTATAACTAACGGCAAAAACACATATACAAAGCAGGTTTGTAACCGACAGCAAGTCAATCAGTTATAAAGTAGTAAAATAAAAGGTGCTTAATTGAACTTCAAAAGGGCGTTAGTAAGAGCCTTAAAGAGCATCTTTTGCAAGTTGATTAGGCATCTTTTAGAAGCCAAAAGAGCATGTATTCAAAATTATGATGTGAAAAAACATGACAGAACAATAAGTTATTAGCCTAATTAGACCAAATAAACCATATAGCCTAATTAGGCTAATAGGAATAAGTTGTTGGTAGAAATATGTTTAGCCTCTAATAAACGATCTGGGTTAAAAAGAAATAGAGGCTGCACCAGTTTAATGATACAGCCCCATTCCGTCATTTAAAGTTTTAGTTATCAGTAGTTAGTACTTACACAATAATATCTTTATAATCTCTATTTAATCTTATCCTTTTAGAATCCATATCGTAAGACAATTTGCTGACGCTTTATGTTTTCTGTTTATCAACAATCTTACTTACTGGTTCTTATATTGAATTCTGTCACTTTGCTTATACTCTTCTGACCCTGCAAAACAGTTAAAGCAAATCGTGCCATACCATCCTTTAATTTCTTATCAGCCTTCACAAGTGCCGTATAACGAACGCCCTTACCGGGTGCAATACTCTCAATGTGAATAGATGGACTGATGTAAATGTGTGCATTACCAGTTGTTTCCAACACTGAAGGCTGTACATCACTGATCGTCTTATCTCCTCGATTCATCACCTCAAAGATAATCTTACCCACCTCATTGCGCGACAAGCTACCATCTTGGTTATCATCAACAAAACGAGCGTTGATAATCTCAATATTCGGTGTATACTGGTAATTACCTGCCAACTTATCCACACTTGACTCAGCTGGTGCCTTTATATTTGGCTGTGCCACACTGTAACTGCCTGTATAATCACTGCCTTGGAAATCGTAAATACGGTCGTCGCCAGAGTTAGTGCTATCAAAACCGCTTCCATCTACCCTATTAGGCTGTGCATAGTCGTCTGTCTGATTATAATTATCGTATCCTGATTGATTCCTTCTTTCACGTGCCTTACGCTGTTGTACCTTCTCATAATGGTCGTGTACATCCTCTTTCGCACGTCTGTCAGCCTTTGCACCAGTAGAAGCACCTATGATAGCACCACCAGCCATACCGACAATCGTACCTATATCTGAGCCTCTCGCGCCACCAGCAATACCACCAATAGCGCTTCCAAGAATACTTCCTAACGAGCCACCTGTTACAGCACCTGACCCTGTATAGGTATCGCAACTACTCAGCACCACAGCTGCGGAGAGGGAGAGAATTAAAGACTTCTTCATACTTACAAATTCTTAACGTTGGCAAAATTAGCTACATATTTTCACACTTACAAAGATATTTCCCTACTCAACGAGGGGAAAACCCTAAAATACCTAAACATATCTTCCACTACTCTGATTTCCAGAAGTAAAAAGCAATAAAAAAATATTATTCCTCTATCGGAAGATATAACATCAAATGATCAAATGCTATATAACGTTTATCAGCCCAAGTGATAATACCGATTGCATCATTCAACGTACAGTTTCTTAATTCTTCATGCTCAGAAACAGAGACTTTATACGACTTTCCATTCTCATCTTTTACAAAGATAAAATCTGGTGTTATAGCTTCCAATTCTTGATAGAAAGTATAGGAATAGGCTGCAAAATCATTTACTACCTCCATTCCCTTTTCAGTTGGAGCTACCCAATCATCTTTTGCACGTGTCAATTGCATCGGACGAAACCACGACACATCCATCATAAACGACTCAAAAGCTATCTTCGTTGGTTTTTCTCCTCCCCCAAAAACAAAGTGTGGATAAGTGATATCATCCTTTGACAGCTTATCATTGTTCAACCACTGCAAGACAGAACGGGGATGCTGCACACAGGCATAATCCTCACCATTACGATAGAAACTTACCGTAAACTCTTGCTGATGCAGCTTACCAACCTCACCTTCCTTCTGAAAATAATGACAGAACAGGTAGCTTGTTGCTAATTCCTCTACTTGCCAATAGTCTGGACATTGCTCACTATGCTGCTCACTCAACCAATAACCATCGAGATTAGGATATAACTGGTCCCACTGAACACGCCGACCAGTCTCTGCAACTTGCTCTGCGCTGGCAAGGACTGATAGATTACAAAGTATGTCAGCCGTAAACTTAACCAATCGAATACGTGTCAGCTTCTCTTCTGCTTCCTTTAAAACCTTATGAAAGAGTGTCATCCGTGGTGTCTGTACGAAAAGTATATTCCGATGACATACACGTAGAAAGAAGTTATAAACCAGCTCGTATTTCCCCTTCATCTCCTTCGCATCCCCTTGTCGAGTATCAAAAGACGAGGGCAAGACGCCAAGCAACATCAACAACAAAACCGCAAGGCAATAAGTATCTTCTTCCTGCAAACGTAGAAGAAGTTCCCTCATCTTCGCATCTTGCTTATCTGTTATCTCATCATCAAAAACACAAACATTGATAATTTGCTCACAACACTCTACCCTCACACCCTCTTCTTCATCCTCATGCAAAGGATTATACCTCTCCATAAACTTTGCTGCTTGTGCATAAGCATCTAACAAGCCATTAAGAATAATGCCCGTTTCGTCATACCATTCACGCTCCAACTCATGAAACACGGCTCTGCGTAAAAAAGCATCTTTCCCTCCAACACGACCAAAGGAATTGTTTCCACTACCCGCCTTTCCTATATGTTTCCACAGCTCTTCACCACTATTATATAATAGTCTAAGCCGATACACAGCATTCAGTTTTGCCTTTATTGCCTCGTCTTCAGTATCAGTCTCGACAGACTTTCCGCACGTCTTAGCCTCCTCAGTACTTAAGTTGATAGTCTTATCGTCTATATTCATATCTCTCATTCTTAGCTTTGTCATCTTCTATCTGCCTACACATACTGCACAGATACAAGTCCTGTCAAACGTTTTCTGTTATTAACACCATCTCTCGCCCTCAATCTGTAAAGAAGATTCCGAAGTTCTTTCCTACAATTTTGAGTTCACCTTTCTTCATATATTACTAATCGCAGCACTTAAGCTACTCTTCCGCAAAAATACAAATTAATTCCTTTGTGCCTCTCACAATTAAATATTTATTTTGCAAACAGAAATAAAAACCTAATAAATTATGAACAAAACAACATTTATCTTAACGATTGGTATTACATTACTCTGTAGCACTACCCTACTCACAACTACCAGTTAAATTGAGTTTTTCTGTTCATAGAGGAGTAAATAGCTCCTACTTTTCAAATATGTTTTATTAACTTGTGATAGTACAACTCATTCCCTACAAAGAAGTTGCTTCCTTCACAACAAGACTGAGAATTATAATTTAAATCATCAAACTTATGATAAGAGGTTATATAAATTTCAGATGCGACAACTGCAACAACACCTTTCGCGCATTAGACATTGAGTACAATGCAACAATATTCTCTGTCCCAATGCCTTGCCCAAAGTGTAACAGCCGACACACTTATATTCCAAGTTTAAGTATATTCGGCTTTTACCCTTTCGGCAACGACCGTAACATATATAAAAAGATTTGGGAAGAAATGGACAAAGAAGAAAGCAAGTGTGATAGGCAATAGGCTAAAATGTGATAGCTTCCATTAGCTAAAACAGTAAACAAACTTTCTACTGAACATATTTTACCAAGCAAATATATCGTAATTATATTCTTTAGAGTAGTATCAACATACACTTTTCATTGTGTTTTATTTACTTTATTTCATTATTATTTTGCTATTTCCAATAAATTCCCTACATTTGTGCCATGTTTGGTGGGTACTTTACAAACCACTCGCCATTCACTGCACAAAACTTGCAAACGAGGTTATTCGACCCGGTTAAATCTGGAAAATTCAACTAAGGAGTCGTCACTAATCGAGTTTAGGCAGGTTCTGTGCCCCTATCCTATATGGGGGCATGGACTGTCTTTACTTTATTTTGACTCCAAGGTGTTTTCCAGAACCGAACCGGATAAATAAAGATAAAGCGGGCCGTGTCCCCTTTCTTCTTTTTACTTCGTCTAATACAATTATAACTAAAAACAAAAAATCATGGCACTTTTCAAAATTACCGTGAAGATGTCAAAGTACTGTGATGGCATGGTTATAGAACCAGGCATGAGCATCCAGTATGCTTCGATGTTTTCAAACATTCTTTCAAACAATCAAGAAAGAGAGAAAATAAACAGTCTCTTCTTTAACCACTTTGGTGTAGACTTAAAGAAGATGAATGCTTTGACCCCTGCGTATTTAAATGTAGAAAAGATATAATAAGAATACAATACAACTTAACCTATTATGAATAAGATTGAAGACTTACGTTCTATTGCAGAGTCCATAGGACTAACCAGCATAGTTGAAGAGTTAACATTAATAGAATTGCGGTCTAAGCAGGAAAATGCAAACATTATCCTTCCTTTAGTCGGCGAATTTAGCTCGGGTAAAACAACGCTTATCAATGCACTGACAGATAGCAAGGGGTTGGAAAGTGCTACTAAACCTACAACAGCAACCATCTACGAAGTTCATTTTGGCAGTGATTCTTGTCACGCAGAAGTAATTGATGCCAATGGTAACTGTATAGAAGTAGAAAATATAAATGGCTTAAAAAACGAAGAATTAGCAGATGCAAAAGTTGTGACAGTATTTGACACTTCTAAACGCATTCCTGCTTCTACTATAATTGTTGATACCCCTGGACTTTCATCTCCCGATCCTCAACACAAACAAACACTTGTCAATTTTCTACCTAAGGCTGATGGGATATTACTTGTTACCGATATAAACCAGCAGATAACACGTTCACTGACAGACTTTATTGAGATGATAAAATTATCTCAACGCCCGATTTATTTGATACTTACCAAAAGTGACACTAAGTCAAAGGAAGATATTGAGTCTGCTAAAGAATATATCTGCAAAAACTGTAAAATTCCATTAAAGCAAGTAGCTGTTGTATCTGCTACAAAAGACTCAGTCGAAGAGTTATACACCTTACTTGATTCTATTCAGAAGGAAAAGAAAGATATTCTGAAACGTGTTGATGATCAACGCCTGAAAAATATATCAAAAATGATGCTCAAGCAGGTTGAAGAACTAATGTCTGCCTCTTTATCCGACGAAAAAACTGACGAAGCTATCAGAAGGTGTCAGCAAGAACTTGACAGAGTCAAACGACAAATAGAACGTTTAGTTGATTCTGTTGCCGATGATATTGATGAACAGGAACGCACAACCACACGTAAATTTGAAGATATAATATTCGATAAACTTAACACGCTTGTAACAGGAAAAAGTTCAGATTTCGACAATGAAGCAATGACAACTATTAATAATACTGCATCATTGTTAATGAATAGCTACAAAAGTGGTATACAAACAGCTATCTGTGAGAAAGCAAGAACTCAGAGTGAGCGTGAAAAAGAAGATGGCATTTCATTAGAATCTCTAAAAAGTATGAACCTCTCAAACATCCAAATGACAGGCTTAACTTATAATATGGATTTGAATGGAATGGGACATGAATATGACCAATGGATAAAGGTGGGTGTAATTGCTGCAGCCGCTGTTGGAACTGTTGCTGCTGTTGCTGCAACTGCAGGTGGAGCTGCCGCAGCAGGTGGAGCATTAGCAAGTGGAAAAGCAATTGATGCTATTGATACAGTTTCTGACGTTGGTAGTATTATTTCTAACCAGAAAGCTGCTGACAGAATAAAGAAGGCAGTTACGTTTGCAACAAAAGTTACTCAAAAATATGAAACTATTGAAAATGGAGCACAAGCTCTATCAGGAAAAGTTGGAAGCGACAAGGGGCTAATAGACAGCATGGTTGGTTTCGTTACAGATAAACTCCTTTCCAAGCCACAACGTGCTCGCGCAGTTCGTAAATATATAGACTCATCTTTATCACCCGATTTCAATAACAGATTAAAGGAGATTTCGCAAGAATTAGTTAATATAGTTAGGGTTTCTTTGAATGAAGAAGCTACTGAAATTATTAACCAGAAAACAAATTCTCTTAATCAATTGAAAACAGAACGTAAAGAACAAAAAGAACAATTTGAACAAAGAATAAGTCAATTACGAGAATATAAAACATTATTATTAACTATATAAAGCAAATGAAAATGATAGAACTAATTGGTGGACTTGTTATCGGTGGTGTTGCAGGAGTAGCTCTTAAGGACAAAATCGTAGGAAATTCTTCACAGAATGATACTAAGCAAAGAGAGTTAGAAACACTTTATGCTGAAAATGAAAAATTCCGTCAGCGTAACAAAGAGGCTGAACGTCAAGTAGAGGATCTGATGGTAGAATTGGAAAGAATCCGAAAAAAGGCAAAAGAGAACAACGAAGAACAAGAAGACTTAGAAGACGAACTCGATAAAGCTAAATTCGAGTTAAAGTCTCTTCGTCAACAGAATGACGAACTTGCACGTAAAGTAAAAGAATATAAAGATGCATGTGAAGCACAAGCTGCTCAAATTTCTCTTTTGAAAGAAAAAATAGGATAGTATGGATTCAACAATAATCATATACATAATTGTAGATATTATTATAGCAGTTTTCATTTGGCTTTATTGTTCAGGTCAGACATCAAACAGTAAAACCTTGGCTTCTCAACTTTCAGTAGAGAATGAGAGGTTGAAGACCAAATTAGCTGAAACAGAAAAGAAACTTACTAACAGCGTTGACCTTGAGAACGAGTTGGACAAAATTGAGTCAAAATACAAGGCTTTGCTGAAAGAAGCAAATGAACAATGTGCACAGCTTGATAAACAGCTAAAGAATGCTATAGATGGGAAAATAGACAACTCTTTCAAAGAACAGTTAGCTCAAACTGAAAAACTGAAAAAAAAGATTGAAGATCTTGAAGAAGAAATCGAGGAAAATGAAGATGACATCTCTGATTTAAAAAAGAAGCTTCATTTAAAAGATGACGATATTGCTGAACTACAAGACAATCTAAAAACAGAACAAAAAAACACGAATTGTCTTAAAGAGGAACTTTCTTCTCTTAGTCAAACACTTGACAATAAACTTAAAGAACTAAAAATCAAGATGGAATCTTTGGATTTCATTCAGGAGATTCTTTCCGCAAAAGAAATCAGTACAGAAGATACACAGAAGTTATACAAAAGAATTAGCACTTTTGAATCTTTTGTAAAAGGATCATATCTTGATTTGAACTCTTACTTTGATAATATACCTTGGAAAGAATTTATAGGAAAGCAAGCTATTGCTCCAAAGAAACAATACGTCATAGACCATTGTGACCAATGGACTGCTACTAAGCGTAAAAGCTGGTTGGATGGGAAAAGAACAATAGCATTTGTAGGAGAGTTCTCAGCTGGTAAAACTTCTATCGTCAATAGAATTCTGACTCAAGATAATCCTGACATTCCAAAACTTCCTGTTAGTACAGAGGCTACAACCGCTATTCCTACATATATTGCAGGAGGTTCTGTTGTATCCTATAGTTTTATCTCAGGTGACGGAAGGCGTAAAGAAATTCTTGAAGAAACATTTAAAAAAGTTTCAAAAGAAGTTCTTGACCAAATAAAAGGTGTATCTTCGCTTATAAAATACTTTGTAATGACGTATAAAAATCCTAATCTCAATGGATTAAGTATTCTTGACACACCAGGATTCAATTCTAATGATAGCGAAGACCGTGACCGCACCATTGATGTCATTAATGAGTGCGATGCACTTTTTTGGGTATTCGATGTAAATGCTGGAACCGTAAATCGAAGTTCAATCTCTATAATCAAGGAGAAACTTAATAAACCATTATATATTGTCATTAACAAAGTTGACACCAAGCCTGAATCTGAAATTCAAAAAGTTGAAGAACTTATTCAAAAAACCTTGAAAAAAGAAGGACTTAAAATTGAGCAGTTCATTAGATTCTCATCTAAAGCATCAATCGAAGATATTATGACACCTATTCATAGTGTCAAAAAGATAGAATCTCGTGAGAATTTTATTTCTGAAATAAAAGAAGACTTAGAACATCTATTCAAAGAATGCAAAGAGAATGTAGATAAAAAAAACAAGTCATATACAGAAGAGTGTCAAAATGGTGATAACATTATTGATGATATACGTGAAGAGTTCAATTTGCTAAAAAAGGATTGTGAGACTGTCCGTCAAATTCCTCGATGGGAAACCCATCTCTTCGGTAATAATCGTTATGAAATGTCCAAAGAAGAATATGACCAATTGATCGAACTTCTTGATATCATTGCTGAAGAAAGGTCTAAAATAATTGACAACAAAATAGATTATCTTAGAGAAAATGCAAAAAAAGCACAAGAGGCCGATTCTATGCTATATAATATGAAGCTTGCATGGCAGAAAATCAACGATTGTTTAGAACAGTATAAAAAAATAACAAAAGAGCTATAAGATATGGAACACAATTTATTTGAAGAATTACAAGCAAAAAAACAGCAACTCATTGCATTCGCAACAAAAGCTGTAAAATATGGATGGATTCCTGAAACAAAAGAAGAAGCAACGAACAAAGGGATAATTTCCTTAGAAGAGATAAAAGAAAAAATAGAAAAGGACACTCTAACTATTGGTGTCATTGGACAGATGAAATGTGGAAAATCTACCTTCTTAAATTCATTTGTTTTTAAAGATGATGTTCTTCCTGCAGCAACTACACCTATGACTGCTGCACTTTCAGTTATTACGTATGGAGAGAAAGAACATATCGTAGCTGAATTTTATACTGCTGACGAATGGGCTGAACAAAAGATGCAAGCCTTAAGAGAAGATAACGAAGCAACTGACACACTTGATGCCTCAAAAATAAAAGCAGCAAAAGAGTTGGTTTCTAAAGCTAACAAATTAGGGACATCACTGGATAGTTACCTTGGTAAGACAAAAGAAGATAGTTTTGATCAACTCATAGAATACGTTGGAGCTGAGGGTAAATATGTCTCTATAACAAAGTCTGTCACAATCTATTATCCTAATGAATGTTTAAAGGGAGTTGAAGTCGTTGATACTCCTGGATTCAACGATCCAATTGTTTCTCGTGAAGAACGAACCAAAGCATTTCTTGCAAAAGCAGATGTTGTCATCATGATGCTTTATGCAGGTCGACCATTTGATGCAACAGACAGAGACATTATCTTCAAGAATGTACGCCAATGCGGAATTGGTAAAGTCCTTGTAGGTATTAATAAATACGATATACCATATTGCAGCGAAACTAACCCTGAGGATGAAAACCAAATTAAGGATTATGTAAAACAGGAAATAAAGAAAGCCTGTCGTGAATGTAATGATAATACACTTGTTGAGATATTAAATGATGTTGAGCCCATACCACTATCCGCAGAGATGGCGTTACTCTCTGAATTATCAATGTGTAAAATCACCTCTTCTGATAGCTTTGAATTTGCATGGAAACGTCATTGCACTAACTTTGGGATTAGTACACAGACTGAGATGTACAAGTGGAGCCACATAGATCAGTTTAGCAAAGCTGTACAGAATTTGATTGACAATGAGAAAGGAAAAATCCTCTTCAAAAAGCCAATGAATGCAATACTTGCAGCAGGAGAGAAACTAAGAGTTGAAAATGAAGACGCACTCAGTCTACTTTCTAACAAGATTACTCTTCTTTTAGCTCCAGATTCTGATATAGAAGAAAGAGCGGAAAATCTTTCAAAAGCAAATAGAAGGTTATCAAGGAAAATTGATTCTTTAGAAAAAGATATTGACGCAGAGATTCGTAATCTTGTAAGAAAAGGAAGATACGAGTTAGAAGACATTGTTGATGCAAGCTGTCGTAGAATGCTTAATATGGTACAAAACGAATGGGGAATTTTTAAGAGCTTTGATAGTATAAGTCCAAGACTTGATACGGAATTTCAAGATTTAAAAACAAGAAAACTGAAACGTGCAACAGAAAATATTTCTGTCGACTGCGAAAGAAAAATAAAACGTAGCATCGAAGAGTTTTTCTCAGACACAGAAGATATACTTTTAAAATATATACCTGATTTTGACAATCGAGATTTCGTAAAATCCACTCAGAGGGAAATAAATATGGAAATGGAGGCAAGTGATTTATTTTCTTTAGCAAATGATGATGAAGAACAGATTACTTTGAGTGATATTTTCAAAGTGTTCCTTAATATTTACACATTGGGAACTATGGATTTAATAAACCATAGTGCAAAGGTAAAAGAAGTATCAGACAATATTAATTCTATAAGTAGGAAATTCGACCCTGAACCATACCTAAACCAGGCTTTCAAGAGCAAAGATAAGATTATCGAGTATGTTCGCAATAGGTTTATTAATAAATTGATTGATCCACTTCAAGAACAACTAACAAGTGTTCGCTCAAAAATAGATGACAAAGAGCAAGAAATACGTAATGCAGAAGACAAACGTAAGATTTTAGAAGAAAGAAAAAGGGATATTGAAAAGCAAATAGAAGATATTCAAGCATTGCAAACAGAACTTTCTTAAGGCTTGAAGACTTTGAAATAAATAATATCTCATCAAAAGAGTACGTCAGTAAACTTCCGTCGTACTCTTTTGCTACAAAAGAGCATAATTAAGTCTCTAAAACGTTTTGTGCAGATACTTTAGAAAACGACATTAAATAAGATCTATTACACACATAAACAGATTTAATATTGAGAATGAATAAAACAGTAAAACGCGAAATCAATAAGACTGAGTCTTTACTTCTGACCTATTACGAGAACCCACAATTAATAACATGTGACGAGAAGATGGAAGCTCTCATCTTTAATCGTCGAATGCTCCTTAACCAACTATTCAAGCCAACAGATGAAAACTATCGGCTGTTAAAGGAATTCAACGAAAAACTTAAAGAAGTAGTAATTAAAAACTATCAACAAAGTAGAGAGTTGTATTACAACACAAAGAAAATGTTGGCAGATAATGGAAGTAGTTTGCAGTTTGGGGGTGTAGAGTGTAAAATCTTCTTAGGAAAAGACAGGCAATACTCGAAAAGTAATCCTTTTCAAGGAGAAGAATCAGAAATGA
>ERZ773265.880-NODE-880-length-17239-cov-22.812500_pt1 | contig 17239 bp, 3 predicted proteins | sample MGYA00580512_ERZ773265 | MGnify/ENA primary metagenome ERZ773265 (study PRJEB29015, sample SAMEA2738169) | human oral metagenome | biome: human oral; feature: human-associated habitat; material: saliva | place: China | collected 2183 ... | reverse complement strand
GAAGCTAAGAAAGCAGCAGACGAAGCTAAGAAAGCAATCGAAGCAGCAACAGACCAAACTGGAGTAGATGCAAAAGCAACTGAAGGAACAAAAGCAGTAGAAGCAGTAAACCCAGTAGGAAAAGAAAAAGCGAAAGCAGCAGTAGATGCAGCATTAGCAGAAAAAGAAAAAGCAATCGAAGCTAACGACAAACTTTCAGATGCAGAAAAACAAGCAGCGAAAGACGAAGCTAAGAAAGCAGCAGACGAAGCTAAGAAAGCAATCGAAGCAGCAACAGACCAAACTGGAGTAGATGCAAAAGCAACTGAAGGAACAAAAGCAGTAGAAGCAGTAAATCCAGTAGGAAAAGAAAAAGCGAAAGCAGAAGTAGAAGGTGAATTAGCTAAGAAATTAGCTGAACTTGAAAATTCAACTGATCTAACAGATGCAGAAAAAGCAACGACTAAGACACGAGTTTTAGACGAAGCTAAGAAAGCAATCGAAGCGATTGAAAAAGCTATGACACAAGCAGAAGTAGAACAAGTAATTCGTAACTTTGTTTACCACATTTCAGCGGTTGTTCTTGAAAAAGAAGAATATGATTTATCAAAACTATTTGTAAACGGATCTGTAATTGTTAAACAAGGAGAAGCTTTAGCTGATAAAGATATCCTATCAAAACTAAACTTACCAGAAGGTGTAGAAGTTGTTAAAGTTGAGAAACCAGAAACAGTAGCCCTAGGTAAAGGAACAGCTAAAGTAACACTTAAATTAGCTGATGGTACTCAAGTAACTATTACGGTACCAGTAGAAGTAGTAGAAGGCTCAACAACATCAGGAATAACTAAACTTTCTTCAGAAGTTGTTAAAACTGGTGAAACAGAAGAATCTTCTAATAAGGTTAGCAACAAACAATTACCAAATACTGGTACAACTGAAACTAACACAGGATTAGCAGGTTTAGGATTAGCTATGCTAACTGGATTATTTGCAGTGGCAAGACGTCGTAAAGAAAAATAATATTAAGTTAAATATAATATTAACTTAAGTAGATACCCTTGAAATTTCAAGGGTATCTTTTTTGATTGTAATCGTCTAATAACGAGGCATCTATCCTCCAAGCGAAAATTTCTTTATAATACTAATATAAAAGAAAAAATGGAGGAAGATAAAATGTCAAAATTAATTGTACTATTAGACGTTGGTTATTCATCAAAAAAAGAAGGGAAATCCAATGCTATTCTATTAAAGATTCGTAAAGAGAGAATGGAATGGTGCTTTACGATTCCTCGATAGTGTGTAATATTTTGTATTTACATAAAATATTACACACTATTAAAAATGAGATTCTGTAGGCTTATTTGCCATAGAATAAAAATATAAACTTTTACGTTGAATATGTCAACTTATCTTGATATAATTAGTAGTATCAAATAATAATTAAAGAAGAGAAGATTTTTTTGTAATTAAAAAGGAGAAAAACATTATGAAAAAAAATATTAATAAAGTACTGAAATATTCTATTCGTAAGCTATCTATTGGTATTAGTCCTATAGTGATAGGAACATTGATTTTTGGAAATTATATCCCAGGAAATATTGCAAAAGCAGGAGAAATAACTTTTAAATATGTAGAAGAAAATGAATTAAGCGAAAAAGAAAAAGAGTTAATAAAGAGAGAAATACCAGAAGAATACAAAGAGAATCAAACATATTATTTGGTATATAAGAAGATAAATGAAAGAGAAGAACAGTTATTACCAAAGACAGGAGATAGTACAGCGCCACTCTATGGATTAGGTATAGGTACAGTAGTTATAGCAGTATTGTTAATATCTAGAAAAAATAGAAATAGAGTATTAAGTGTATTATTAATTGGGGCATTGGGACAAAGTGTAATAGTTCCTTATGAAACATTTGCTTTAGAAAATAAGTTATTGAAACATTATAATATGTCAAAAAAAGTAAATGATAGTACACAATTAAAATCAGGTATAATTCATATACCAGGATATAAGTATGTAGGATTTTTAGAAGATGGTGATATAAGAGGCGCATCAATAAATAAAGAAACAGAGCGTATAGAAGGAAATGGTGGTACAGAGGAAATTTCGAAAGGGACATCCTTAGTGCAAGAAAACTTACCGGAGTACACAGGACCAGTGTCGACAAAAGGAACGCAAGAGCCAGGACGCGAAGGAGAATCCGCGGTACAAGAGAATTTACCGGAATACACAAACCTAGTATCAACAAAAGGAACACAAGAATCAGGGCGAGTTGGTGAATCAGCAATCCAAGAAAATACTCCAGAATATACTAAGCCGGTGTCGACAAAAGGAACACAAGAACCAGGGCGAGTTGGTGAATCAGCAGTTCGAGAAGATACTCCAGAATATACTAAGCCGGTGTTGACAAAAGGAACACAAGAACCAGGACGTGTTGGCGAATCAGCAGTTCGAGAAGAAACGCCAGAATATACTAAACCACTAGAAACAAAAGGAACGCAAGAACCAGGGCGAGTTGGTGAATCAGCAATCCAAGAAAATACTCCAGAATATACTAAGCCGGTGTCGACAAAAGGAACACAAGAACCAGGGCGAGTTGGTGAATCAGCAGTTCGAGAAGATACTCCAGAATATACTAAGCCGGTGTTGACAAAAGGAACACAAGAACCAGGACGTGTTGGCGAATCAGCAGTTCGAGAAGAAACGCCAGAATATACTAAACCACTAGAAACAAAAGGAACGCAAGAACCAGGGCGAGTTGGTGAATCAGCAATCCAAGAAAATACTCCAGAATATACTAAGCCGGTGTTGACAAAAGGAACACAAGAACCAGGACGTGTTGGCGAATCAGCAGTTCGAGAAGAGACTCCAGAATATACTAAGCCGGTGTCAACAAAAGGAACGCAAGAATCAGGGCGAGTTGGCGAATCAGCAGTTCGAGAAGACTTACCAGAATACACAAACCCAGTGGCAACAAAAGGAACGCAAGAACCAGGGCGAGTTGGTGAATCAGCAATCCAAGAAAATACTCCAGAATATACTAAGCCGGTGTTGACAAAAGGAACACAAGAACCAGGACGTGTTGGCGAATCAGCAGTTCGAGAAGAGACTCCAGAATATACTAAGCCGGTGTCAACAAAAGGAACGCAAGAATCAGGGCGAGTTGGCGAATCAGCAGTTCGAGAAGACTTACCAGAATACACAAACCCAGTGGCAACAAAAGGAACGCAAGAGTCAGGGTATGAAGGAGAGTCAGTGATTCAACCGGAATTACCAGAGTACAAAGTTGCAGAGGAGAAAAAAGGAACGCAAGAGTTAGGTCACGAAGGAGAATCAGTAGTTCGAGAAGATACTCCAGAGTACACTAAGCCAGTAGCAACAAAAGGAACACAAGAACCAGGACACGAGGGAGAATCAGCAGTTCGAGAAGACTTACCAGAATACACAAACCCAGTGGCAACAAAAGGAACGCAAGAGTCAGGGTATGAAGGAGAGTCAGTGATTCAACCGGAATTACCAGAGTACAAAGTTGCAGAGGAGAAAAAAGGAACGCAAGAGTTAGGTCACGAAGGAGAATCAGTAGTTCGAGAAGATACTCCAGAGTACACTAAGCCAGTAGCAACAAAAGGAACACAAGAACCAGGACACGAGGGAGAATCAGCAGTTCGAGAAGATACTCCAGAGTACACTAAGCCAGTAGCAACAAAAGGAACACAAGAACCAGGACACGAGGGAGAATCAGCAGTTCGAGAAGACTTACCAGAATACACAAACCCAGTGTCAATAAAAGGAACGCAAGAGTCAGGACGCGTTGGAGAATCAGCGGTTCGAGAAAACTTACCAGAATACACAAACCCGGTGTCAACAAAAGGAATACAAGAGCTAGGACATGAGGGAGAATCAGCAGTTCGAGAAGAGACTCCAGAATATACTAATCCAGTGGCGACAAAAGGAACGCAAGAGCTAGGACATGAGGGAGAAGCGACAGTCCGAGAAGAGACTCCAGAATATACTAAACCACTAGAAACAAAAGGGACACAAGAACCAGGACATGAGGGAGAAGCGACAGTCCGAGAAGAGACTCCAGAATATATTAAGCCGTTAGAAACAAAAGGGACGCAAGAGCCAGGGCGTGAAGGGCAACCAGCAGTTTACGAATTTCCAGAGTATACTGATCCAGTAGGGACAAACGGCACACAAGAACCAGGACATGAGGGAGAATCAGCAGTAACAGAAGAACTTCCGACTTTAGAAGTTACAACAAGAAATAGAACGGAAACAGAAAATATCCCTTATACAACAGAAGAGATTCAAGATCCAACACTTCTGAAAAATCGTCGTGAAACTGAACGACAAGGTCAAGCAGGAACACGCACAATTCAATATGAGGATTACGTCGTAGATGGTAATGTTGTAGAAACTAAAGAACTATCACGAACTGAAGTAGCTCCGCTGAACGAAATCGTTAAAGTAGGAACACTTGTGAAAGTTAAACCTACAGTAGAGATTGCAAAATTAACAAAAGCTGAGAACAAAAAATCTATAACTGTGAGCTATAACTTAACAGACACAACATCGGCGTATATCTCTGCAAAAGCGCAAGTTTTCCATGGAGACAAATTAGTTAAAGAGGTGGATATAGAAAATCCTGCCAAAGAGCAGGTGATATCAGGTTTAGACTACTACACACCTTACACACTAAAAACACGTTTAACTTATAATCTAGGTGAAAACGATGAACAAAGTACAGAAACATCAACTCAAGCTTTCCAATTAGATTATAAGAAAATAGAAATTAAAGATATTGATTCAGTAGAATTATACGGCAAAGAAAATGATCGTTATCGTAGATATTTAAGTCTAAGTGAAGCACCGACTGATACGGCTAAATACTTTGTAAAAATAAAATCAGATAGATTCAAAGAAATGTATATACCTGTAAAATCTATTACAGAAAATACGGATGGAACTTATAAAGTGACGGCAGCTGTTGATCAACTTGTAGAAGAAGGTGCAGAAGGATATAAAGAGGACTACACATTTAATTTACCTAAATCTAAAGCGGAGCAACCGGGAGTTTATACATCGTTCAAACAACTTGTAACAGCAATGCAAAGTAACTTAGCAGGTGTATATAAATTAGCTGCAGATATGACAGCCGATGAAGTAGGGCTACCAGGAAATCAAACAAGTTACATAACAGGAGAATTTACGGGAACGTTAGTAGGAGCAGAAGGAAGTAAAGCATATGCTATATACGACCTGAAAAAACCACTATTTGACACATTAAAAAATGCAACTGTAAAAGATTTAGATCTTAAAAATACACAAGTGGATAGCAAAGAAAATGCCGCAGCAGTAGCAAAAACAGCAAACAATGCTACTATCAGCAATGTGGCTGTAGAAGGAAAAGTATCAGGAAGAAAATCTGTAGCAGGATTAGTAGTAGATGCAACAAATACAAGAATAGAAAACAGCTCATTCAGCGGAAAACTGGTAGCTAATCACGCGGATAACAATGCGAATTACGCAGGAGGAATCGTCGGTAAATTAACTGGTGGAAATGCCAAAGTTGATAAATCGAAAGTTGATGCAGTCATCTCTACGGCTGCTCGTAACAATAACCAAACAGCAGGAGGAATCGCAGGTAAATTAGAAAATGGAGCGTTAGTAACACGTTCTGTAACAACAGGTAAAATCCTAAATGGTCAAGGCTACCCAAGAGTCGGAGGAATAGTCGGATCTACATATCTAAGAGGTCGTGTGGACAATGTAGTAAGTAATATGAATGTTGGTGATGGATATGCCACTACAGGAGACCAATTCGGAATCGCAGATGTGAAGAATGCTATTACCTATGTTGAAAATAAAAAACAAGATAACTTCGTTCGAAAAGTAACTAAAGAAGAAGCCGATGCTAAGATTGCTTCTTATGGAATCACAGTAACTCTTGATGATACTGGGCAAGACCTAAAAGCAAACTCAAAAGAAGTTAACTATACAACATTAAGTCAAGCTCAAGCAGAAAGAAAAGTAGCTTATAACAACATAGAAAAACTAATGCCATTCTACAATAAAGAGCTAGTTGTTCACTATGGTAACAAAGTAGCGACGACGGATAAACTTTATAATACAGAACTGCTAGATGTAGTGCCGATGAACGGAAATGAAGTAGTAACGGATATTAATAATAAGAAAAATTCAATCAATAGAGTTATGTTACACTATAAAGACAATACAGTAGAATACTTAGATGTAACATTCAAAGAAAACTTCACAAACAGTCAAGTAGTCGAATACAATGTCGCAGACAAAGGATACATATTCACACCGGAAGCATTTGTCTCAGATTATACAGCGATAACTAATAATGTACTAAGCGAATTGCAGAGTGTAACGTTCAGCTCAGAAGCGACTAAGAAAGTATTAGGAGCGGTAGATAATGCAGCGTTAGATAACTTATACTTAGATAGAGAATTTGAGGAAGTTAAAACTAATATAGCAGAGCACTTAAGAAAAGTATTAGCGATGGATAAATCAATCAACACTACAGGAGATGGTGTAGTTGAATACGTAAGTGAAAAAATTAAAAATAACAAAGAAGCATTTATGCTGGGACTTACATACATGAACCGTTGGTACAATATTAATTATGATAGTCTGAATACGAAAGATTTATCAGTGTACAAATTTGACTTTAACGGAAATAATGAAGCTTCAACGCTAGACACTATCATCGCTTTAGGAAATAGCGGACTAGAAAACTTACGAGGACCAAATACGACAGGTCTATATGCGAGTACACTAGCACCACTTAAAGGAGAAGATTCAGTCTTCGATTTCGTAGAAGCATATAGAAAACTGTTCCTGCCGAACAAAACAAATAATGAATGGTTCAAAGATAATACAAAAGCATACATAGTAGAAGCGAAATCAGATATAGAAGAAGTTCGAGAAAAACAAGTATCACCAACAGCTGACAAGAAATACTCAATAGGAGTATATGATAGAATATCAGCACCAAGTTGGGGATATAAGAGCATGATACTGCCACTATTAACGATGAAAGAAGAGAGTCTGTATGCAATATCTACTCTATCAACATTAGCCTTCGGTAGCTATGAACGTTATCGAGATAGAGGAGCAGACGGAGCTATTCTATCAGGAGAAGCCTTACGACAATATGTTAGAGGAAAAGTAGATCAGTCTGCGAAATGGCAAAGAGATCATTATGACATTTGGTATAAAGTTCTAGCCCCAGAATTTAAAGAAAGATTATACCGTGCCGTGCCGGTAACAGATGCATTTGAGGTGAAAGATACAAATGGTAGAGGATATTGGGCAACATTATCAGACAAAAACATAGACTCTATCTACAGCTTCTTCGGGCCAGCAGGTAAATACCATACGCCAAGACCGAATGCAGGTGCTTATGCGACAGGAGTAGAGGCGTACTTTGTAAGTGATAGACTGTTAGACCAGTACGGAACATCTGTTTACAGTCATGAGATGGTGCATAACTCAGATGGAAGAGTCTACTTCGAAGGAAACGAGCGACGTGAAGGACTAGGAGCAGAATTATACGCACTAGGACTACTTCAATCAGCGGACAGTGTAGATAAAGAAGCGATAGTATTAAACACAGTCTTCAAAGGAGATAAAGACTCGAGAACTCGCTTGCACACATACGATCCAACGGCAAGATTCACCTCTGAAGAAGAAATTCAACACTACTTACACGGAATGTATGATGTGCTATACACGCTTGATGCAATGGAAGCTAATGCAGTATTAACGAAAAGTGACGCGGTTAAGAAACAATGGTATAGAAAAATAGAAAACTACTATGTGCATGACGATAAATATAACAAAGACACACATGCAGGAAACAAAGTTCGTCCATTAACAGATGAAGAAGTAGCAAGATTAACAACATTGAACTCATTAATCGAAAACGACATCATCAATAGACGTGCTTACCGCGATGAAAGTCAATTTGGAAGAAATGGGTATTACACAATAAGTATGTTCTCACCTATCTACGCAGGACTAAGTAATCCAAACGGTGCGCCTGGAGATGTAATGTTTAGAAAAACAGCATTTGAATTATATGCCGAAAAAGGATACCACAAAGGATTCTTACCTTACGTATCTAACCAATATGCGGCAGATGCACTAGCAGAAGGAAGTAAAACATACTCAAGCTGGTACAAACGTGATGTTGCCTTAGTGACAGACGATTTAGTATTGAAAAAAGTATTTGATAATCACTATCCAAACTGGGTAGAATTCAAAAAAGATATGTTCAACCAACGTATCAGTAAACAAAATAATCTAAAAGCGATTACGATTCAATATGAATTAGGAAAACCTAATAGTACAACAGAAGTAACTATCTCATCAGCGCAAGAGATGCAAGCTCTAATTGATGCGGCAGTAGCACACGATGTAAAAAACATTAAACGTGCAACAGAAAATGTCCCATCAAGCTGGGTGCACTTACTAAAACAAAAAATCTACAACGCGTATCTACGTCTGACAGATGATTTTAGAGAATCAATTTATAAATAGTCACTGTATAAGGTATTCAAGTGATTGTGAAATGATATAGGTTTCTTTTCAGTGAACAGATAAGTTAAAGGAATAATAGGATTCTTATCAGATTTTAGATATAAGAAAAAGACTCTTTATCAAGTTTGGATAATAGGAAAAAATTGTTCTAGAAAATCTAGGCAGCAAGGTGCTGCTTAGATTTTTCTTATTTTCACTAAGTTGGACAGTATTTTTGTGTTTAGAAATAAATAATCTAGGCATAATTAAAATATGTAATCTGGAAGTGACTCGATAAAAGTATGATTTCTTAAGAAATAAGATTTTATCGAGTCACTTCTTGCAGTAGTTTATTAGATATCTGAAAATCTTTTATAAAGAGAGTTTAAAATAACGTAATAAAGTTAGGTAAATATCTTTTCATGATTATTTAGTTTCAATTTAAGTTTTAGTCTCAATTTAAGTTCCTGTTATAAAATTAGTTTAGGGTTAAATTGTAGTTTTTTATTTAAACTGGAATTTACTTTGGTAATTAACATAGTAATTAACATAATTATATTACTATATCTTAAAAATATATTTATTTGAATAGATTGTTGTAATTTGATATAATGAATTGTTAATATTTATAATGTAGAAATTAGTGATTTAAATAGAGAATATAATAGGAGAGAAATTATAGTGAATCGAAACATTAATAGCAAAATAATAAGGTATTCAATAAGGAAACTTTCTTTAGGTGCTGCCGCGGTGATTGTGGGAGCATTAATTTTTGGAAATTATACCCCAGGAAATATTGCAAAAGCAGGAGAGATAACTTTCAAATATGTAGAAGAAAATGAGTTGAACGAAAGCGAAAAGGTGTTAATAAAGAGAGAAATACCAGAAAGATATAAAGAAAATCGAACGTATTATTTAGTATATAAGAAAATTAATGAAAAAAAAGAAGAAAAGCTATTACCGAATACAGGAGATAGTTCTATTCCACTTTATGGGTTAGGATTAGGAACAGCAGCGTTAGTCGTATTATTGATTTCTAGAAAAAATAAAAATAAAGTATTAAGCGTATTATTAATTGGGGCGTTGGGACAAAGTGTAATAGTTCCTTATGAAACATTTGCTTTGGAGAATAAGATATTAAAACACTATAATATGTCAAAAGAAGTAAATGATAGTACACAATTAAAATCAGGTATAATTCATATACCAGGATATAAGTATGTAGGATTTTTAGAAGATGGTGATGTAAGAGGAATATCAATAAATAAAGAAACAGAGCGTATGGAAGGAAATGCTGGTACAAAGGAAATTTCGAAAGGGACATCCTTAGTGCAAGAAAATCTATCAGGATATACTAAGCCATTAGAAACAAAAGGAACACAAGAACCAGGACGTGAGGGAGAATCAGCAGTTCGAGAAGAAGCTCCAGAATACAGCAAACCACTAGCGACAAAAGGAACACAAGAACCAGGGCGAGTTGGAGAATCAGCAGTTCGAGAAGAGACTCCAGAATATACCAAGCCATTAGCGACAAAAGGAACACAAGAACCAGGACGCGTAGGGGAATCAGCAGTTCGAGAAGAGACTCCAGAATATACTAAGCCATTAGCGATAAAAGGAACACAAGAGCCAGGGCAAGAAGGAGAGTCAGCGGTTCAACCAGAGTTGCCAGAGTACAAAGTTCCAGAGGAGAAAAAAGGAACGCAAGAACCAGGACACGAGGGAGAATCGACAGTTCGAGAAGAAACTCCAGAATATACTAAGCCATTAGCGACAAAAGGAACACAAGAATCAGGACGTGTTGGCGAAGCAGTAGTCCGAGAAGAAACTCCAGAATACAGCGAACCACTAGCGACAAAAGGAACACAAGAACCAGGGCGTGTTGGAGAATCGGCAGTCCGAGAAGAAGCTCCAGAGTACAAAGTTCCAGAGGAGAAAAAAGGAACACAAGAACCAGGACATGAGGGAGAATCAGCAGTCCGAGAAGAGACTCCAGAATATACTAAGCCATTAGTAACTAAAGGAACACAAGAACCAGGACGTGAAGGAGAATCAGCGATTCAACCGGAATTACCAGAGTACACAAGCCCAGCGTCAACAAAAGGAACACAAGAACCGGGACGAGAAGGAGAGTCGACGGTACAACAAGAGTTGCCAGAATACACAAGCCCAGTGTCAACAAAAGGAACACAAGAACCAGGACATGAGGGAGAATCAGTAGTCCGAGAAGAGACTCCAGAATATACTAAGCCATTAGTAACTAAAGGAACGCAAGAACTGGGGCATGAAGGAGAGTCAGCGGTTAACGAATTACCAGAGTACACTGATCCAGTAGCGACAAAAGGAACGCAAGAACCAGGACGCGTAGGGGAATCAGCAGTCCGAGAAGAAGCTCCAGAATATACTAAGCCATTAGCGATAAAAGGAACACAAGAGCCAGGGCAAGAAGGAGAGTCAGCGGTTCAACCGGAGTTGCCAGAGTACAAAGTTCCAGAGGAAACAAAAGGAACGCAAGAACCAGGGCGTGTTGGTGAAGCGGCAGTTCGAGAAGAAACTCCAGAATATACTAAGCCATTAGCAACAAAAGGAATACAAGAACCAGGACGTGAAGGAGAATCAACGGTTAACGAATTACCAGAGTATACTGATCCAGTGTCAACAAAAGGAACGCAAGAACCAGGGCGCGTTGGAGAATCAGGGATTCAACCGGAATTACCAGAGTATACTGACCTAGTAGCGACAAAAGGAACACAAGAGGCAGGGCGCATTGGTGAATCGATAGTTCGAGAAGAGGCTCCAGAATACACAGGACCAGTGTCGACAAAAGGAACACAAGAGGCAGGGCGAGTTGGAGAGTCAGCAGTTCGAGAAGAGAGTCCAGAGTACACAAACCCAGTGGCGGTAAAAGGAACACAAGAACCAGGACGAGTTGGCGAATCAGCGATTCAACCGAAATTACCAGAGTACACAAACCCAGTGGTGGTAAAAGGAACACAAGAACTAGGAGGCGTTGGTGAATCAGCGGTTAACGAATTACCAGAGTATACTGATCCAGTAGTGACAAAAGGAACACAAGAGCCAGGACACGAGGGAGAGTCAGCGGTTCAACCAGAGTCACCAGAGTACACTAATCCAGTAGCGACAAAAGGAATGCAAGAGCCAGGACATGAGGGAGAGTCAGCGATTCACCCGGAATTACCAGAGTACACTGACCTAGTAGCGACAAAAGGAACACAAGAACCAGGACGCGTTGGAGAATCAGCGATTCAACAGAAATTACCAGAGTACACAAACCCAGTGGCGGTAAAAGGAACACAAGAATCAGGACGCGTTGGTGAATCAGCGGTTAACGAATTACCAGAGTATACTGATCCAGTAGTGACAAAAGGAACACAAGAGCCAGGACACGAGGGAGAATCGGTAATTCAATCAGAGTTACCAGAATACACAAAGCCGATATCTGTTCATACGGTGCAGAGTATAGAGGAGGAAGTGTTATCGATAACAAATGAACTGCCAGAGTATAAACTTCCAGTGTCAACTAAAGGAACGCAAGAACCAGGTCATGAGGGCGAAGCGGCAGTAACAGAAGAACTTCCGACTTTAGAAGTTACTACGAGAAATAGAACGGAAACAGAAAATATCCCTTATACAACTGAAGAAATTCAAGATCCAACACTTCTAAAAAATCGTCGTAAAACTGAACAACGAGGTCGAGTAGGAACGCGTACAATTCAATATGAAGACTACATCGTAAATGGTAATGTAGTAGAAACTAAAGAATTATCACGAACTGAAGTAGCTCCAGTGAAAGAAATCGTTAAAGTAGGGACGCTAGTAAAAGTTAAACCTACAGTAGAAATTACTAATTTAGTAAAAGATGAAGATAAAAAATCGATAACTGTAAGTTATAACTTAACAGACTCTACATCGGCGTATGTTTCGGCTAAAGCACAGATATTCCATGAGAATCGATTAGTAAAAGAAGTAGATATAGAAAATTTAGCGAAAGAACAAGTCATAACAGGGTTAGACTATTATACACCATATACAATTAAAACACTTTTAACATACAATTTAGGTGAAAATAATAAACAAAGTACAGAAATATCTACAAGAGATTTCGAATTAGAATATAAGAAAATAGAAATCAAAGATGTAGATGCAGTAGAATTATATGGTAAAGAAGATGATGGACGTTATCGTAGATATTTAAGTTTAGATAAAGTGCCGACAGGAACTGATAACTATTTTGTAAAAGTAAAATCAGACAGATTTAAAGAAATGTATTTACCTGTTAAATCTATCACAGAAAATAGTGATGGAACATACAAAGTGACTGCTGCAGTAGATGAATTAGTGGAAGATAGTACTAATGGTTATAAAGAAAACTATACATTCAATATAGCGAAATCAAAAGCAGTTCAGCCAGGAGTATATACTTCATTTAAACAGTTGATAACAGCGATGCAAAGCAACTTAGCAGGTGTGTACAAATTAGCCGCGGATATGACAGCCGATGAAGTAGGACTACCAGATAATAAAACAAGTTATTTATCAGGGGAATTTACAGGTACGCTAATTGGTGCAGATGGAAGTAAAGCATATGCTATATACGACCTGAAAAAACCACTGTTCGACACATTAAAAAATGCAACAGTAAAAGACCTAGATGTTAAAAATGTAGATATAGATAGTGATGAAAATGCTGCAGCAATAGCTAAAGTAGCAGATAATGCGAAAATTAATAATGTAGCAGTAGAAGGGAAAATATCAGGAAGAAAATCAGTAGCAGGACTAGTAGTTAGTGCAACAAATACAACAATAGAAAATAGTGCATTTACTGGTAAACTTGTTGCGAATCATACTGACTCTAGTGCCAAATATGCCGGAGGAATAGTAGGGAATCTAATAGGAGAAAATGCAAGGATTAATAAATCTAAAGTTGATGTTAAGATATCTTCTTCATCTCGTAATACTGATCAGGTTGCAGGAGGAATAGTAGGTAGATTAGAAAATGGTGCATTGGTATCTAATTCGGTTGCTACTGGAGAAATAAGAAATGGTCAAGGATATTCTAGAGTAGGAGGAATAGTCGGGTCTACTTGGAAAAACGGTCGAGTAAATGATGTTGTGAGTAACGTAGATGTAGGAGATGGATATGTTATTACAGGAGACCAATACAATGCAGCAGAGGTGCAAAATGCTGTTACCTCTATTGACAATAAAAAGCGTGATATGTTCGCAACAAAAATATCAGAAGAACAATTAACGGCTAAGATTGCATCTTATGGAATAACTGTAACGCTTGATGATACAGGTGTAGACTTAAAAGGTAATGAGAGAAAAGTAGACTATACAACACTAAACAAAGCACAAAGTGCTAGAAAAACAGCGTATAATAATATTGAAAAACTAATGCCATTCTATAATAAAGAATTAATTGTAAAATATGGTAATAAAGTAGCTTCGACTGATAAATTATACACGACAGAATTATTGGATGTTGTACCGATGAAAGGTAATGAGATAGTAACAGATATTCATGCAAATAAAGGTTCTATAAATAGAATTATGTTACACTTTAAAGACAATACAGTAGACTATTTAGATGTAACATTTAAAGAAAACTTCAAAAATAATCAAGTAGTAGAATATAATGTTGCAGGTAAAGAATATATATATACGCCAGAAGCCTTCATATCTGATTATACGGCAATAGCAAATAACGTTTTAAATGAACTGCAAAGTGTAACACTTACTTCAGATGAAACTAAGAAAGTATTAGGAATAACTGATAATGCAGCCTCAGACAATTTATATTTAGATAGAGAGTTCGATAAAGTAAAAACTAATATAGCAGAACACTTAAGAAAAGTCTTAGCTATGGATAAATCAATTAACACAACAGGAGCGGGTGTAGTTGAGTATGTGAGTGAGAAAATCAAGAAAAATAAAGAAGCATTCATGTTAGGTCTTACTTATATGAATCGTTGGTACAATATCAATTATGATGATATAAATACAAAAGATTTATCGACTTATAAATTTGACTTTAATGGTAACAACTCGACTTCGACATTAGATACAATTATAGAATTAGGAAAGAGTGGTCTAGAGAATCTACAAGGATCGAATACGGTAGGATTGTATGGGAACTACCTTGCTCAATTAAAAGGAGAAGATACGGTATTTGACTTTGTAGAAGCATATCGCAAATTATTCCTGCCAACTAAAACTAATAACCAATGGCTAAAAGATAATTCAAAAGCCTATATAGTAGAAAGTAAATCAAGTATAAAAGAAGTTCGTGAAAAACAAGAAGCGGCAACTGCAGATAGTAAATATACGCTAGGTGTATATGATAGAATATCATCTCCAAGTTGGGGTTATCGTAATATGTTGTTACCACTATTGACGTTACCAGAAGAATCTGTATACGTAATGTCGAATCTTTCTACACTAGCATTTGGTTCATATGAGCGTTATAGAGATAATGTAAATGGAAATATTTTATCAGGCGATGCTTTACGTACTTACGTACGAGGACGAGTTGACTTAACAGCTAAAAGATTAAGAGATCATTATGATATTTGGTATAATCTTCTAAATGCAGAAGCTAAAGAAAGGTTATTCAGATCTCTAATAGTTTATGATGGATTCAGAGTTAAGAATGAAGCAGGAGAACTTTATTGGGCAAGATTAAATGATAAAAATATTGCTTCGATAAGAGACTTCTTTGGTCCAGTAGGAAAATGGTATGAAATTCGCCCTACAGATGGAGCGTATGCGAACGGAAGTGCGATGCATTTTGTAACTGATAGATTATTAGATGATTTAGGTCCAACGGTGTACAGTCATGAAATGGTGCATAATTCAGATTCTAATATTTATTTTGAAGGTTATGGTCGAAGAGAAGGACAGGGTGCAGAATTATTTGCACTTGGACTTCTAGAATCAGCAGAGAGTCTTTCATCTCATGGATTGGTGCTTAATACAGTTTACGAAGGAAATAAAGATGACTTAAATAGGGTGCATGCTTATAATCCAGTTGAACGCTTTAATTCAGATGAAGCCATTCAAAGCTATATGCATGGTTCGTATGATGTTTTATATACGCTTGATGCTATGGAAGCAGCAGCGGTATTAGGACAAAGTAATGATGTTAAGAAAAAATGGTTTAGAAAACTAGAAAACTATTATGTTCGTGACCCTAGGTATAATAACGAAACTCATGCAGGAAATAAAATCCGCCCATTAACAGATGAAGAAGTCGCACAACTAACAACGTTAGAGTCATTAATAGACAATAATATCATCAATAGACGTGGCTATGATGATAATAGAGAGTATAGACGAAATGGATATTATATGATAAATATGTTTTCTCCTGTATATTCGGCATTGAGTAATTCAAAAGGAGCACCAGGAGATATTATGTTTAGAAAGATAGCTTATGAACTACTTGCAGAAAAAGGTTATCATAAAGGATTCCTACCTTATGTATCTAATCAATACGCAGGAGAAGCATTCGCTAGAGGAAATCGAACGTTCTCGGCTTGGTTTGGTAGAGATGTTGGATTAGTAACAGATGAATTAGTACTAGAAAAAGTATTTGATGGTGAATATGAAACATGGGGAGACTTTAAGAAAGAAATGTTCTATGAGCGTATAGATAAACAAGATAACTTAAAACCTATAACTATCCAGTACGAATTAGGAAAAGCGAATAGTACGAAAGAAGTAACTATAACATCTGCCCAAGAAATGCAAGAGTTAATAAATGAAGCGGTAGCAAGAGATATTACTAATATCGACCGTGCAACAAGTCATGCTCCAGCAAGTTGGGTGCATTTACTTAAACAAAAAATCTATAATGCATATCTTCGTATTACAGATGATTTCAAAGAATCTATATATAAATAATATAATTACATATAAGATTTATTGAGAAATATATTTACGTAATAAAACGTAGAAAAAAATTCTAATACAAAGGCAAGATTGACACCCTTTTCACATGAAAACTGTAAAAAGGGTGTCGTTATATATTATAGTCGTGGAAAAATAAAAGGGGCTCTCTTAAAACAGGGTAGTATTAAAAGAGAATAAAACCAGTTTTATTTAGGATAGGAAATAGCCCTCTAAAATTTGGATAAATTTTGGAGGGCTATTTCCTTTTTAGATTGATCTTTTCTATTTTCACACCTCGAATTTTAAAAAGAGACGAAAAAATATCGATTATAAACAATCCCAGTTAAATAATACATCTTCGAAGTTTAGATGCTCCAACTTTTCCTTATTAATAAAGAAGTTGGCGACACCAGAATCGCCCCACATAATTCCACTGCTGTTAGAATCGTTATCCCAGTGGCTTTCTACTTGAAGTAAAGTAATGCCGTATGCATCTTTTTCTTCCGGATTACGAGGATCCCACTGAGTAAATGTAGGATAAGCACCTATAGCATGATCTACACCATTAAAAGCTTTGAATAAAGTATTAAAAACATCGCGTTCTAAGTCATCGTACAAATCTTCTATATTTTCATCAGGGAATAACTCGTGTATTGTTTTTAATGCTATATCTTCAAAAAGAAAATCAGTTGAAGTAATTGTAGATATACCTTTTTCGAATTTTAATGCGAAAGAAGTATTTTTTTTATTAAATGGAGAATATTCCTCGCTGTTCTCTTCGTTCAAAAGATT
>ERZ773265.878-NODE-878-length-17256-cov-35.567176_pt1 | contig 17256 bp, 12 predicted proteins | sample MGYA00580512_ERZ773265 | MGnify/ENA primary metagenome ERZ773265 (study PRJEB29015, sample SAMEA2738169) | human oral metagenome | biome: human oral; feature: human-associated habitat; material: saliva | place: China | collected 2183 ... | reverse complement strand
TGCGAACCGCTCTTATCAGGTTTGGCGTCGCTGTGGCCGTGTTGCGAACCGCTCTTATCAGGTTTGGCGTCGCTGTGGCCGTGTTGCGAACCGCTCTTGTCGTCGGTCTTCGAGTCGCCGGAACCATCGCCCTGATGGGTGAATGTCGGGTTGACGTCAACATCGACGGTTGTCGTTGAGTTGTCATTGTTGATGGTGCCACCATTATTGATGACGCCATTATTGTCTCCACCGACGGCGGTTCCGCCATTGTTTGCGTACACGTTGGTGCCACCAGTCTGACCGTTGCTGGTCACACCACTGTTACCGGTCAGGGGCGACGAGAGATCGGCGGTGGAGGCAGTCGCGCCGCAGCAGCCACCCGCAGGCATCGTGCAATTCGCGCCGATGACCTTGACCTCGTTAGTCAGTCCAGTCTGAATCGAGTCCAGATTATCGAACACACGCTGGATGGACTGCAGCAGCTGGACCAATGCTTGTCCGATCTGCGCAATCGTCACCACCCAGCTCGTAACCTTACCACTGACCTTCGCCCCCTCTACGGGACTAGCAACACCGGCGGTCACGCAGGACCAGAATACGCCGCTGATGCACGTCGCGACTACGTCGGCAATCGCGTCGCGAACGATATCGTGAATCGCATCGACGATGTTTGCTGCATCATTGAGTGTGGTGCTGAAAGAAGAGGCATTCTCGCTCACCGCGCGCATAGCGGAGGAGACCACTTCCTGCCGATGAAGGTAGGCATCTACGGCTTGACCAGCCATGTCAGACATCGCGCTACTTGAGGTGGTGTCGATCTCGTCAGCGACTGATGCCAGCGAGTCTGCGATGGACTGCCAACTATCACTCATGCCAAAGACCTCGGCGGAATCACCTGTGAAGTCGTTGAGCATATTGTTGAGCGGGTCCACGTGCTCGAGGATGAAGCTGACTGCCATCTGTCCAAAGAAATCGACAGGGTCTGCCGCCAGGCACATCATTCCGGAACGAGCATTATCAATCATTGCTTGGACCGAAGCAAAGTCGCCGTTGGAAATGTCGACAGCATTGCGATAGATGTCATCGACAACCCCGAGTCCTTCTGTTGGGGTTGAGTTACTCCGGCTGAGGGTGTGCACTGGCGACTGCGCCGTCATTTCTCTACTCCTTCAAACACGAAGCGTCGCAGGGAACGCTCCTCATCTTGACGCTGTCGAGTAAGGAAGGTCTCGATATCCTTATCGCTGTTGCTATCCTGTTTCTCAAAGAGGGAACGAACATCTTCCGCGGCAGAATCGGACTGGGTCTTCGTGAATTCGTCAATCCTCATTGTCTGAGCCTTCTGCTGATCATTGACAAAGGACCGGTAACTTGTCTCCTGAGTTGTGCGTTGCTCGGCCATGAAGGTGTCAAACTCTCGGGTCGTCGCTTGCGGATGTTCCCGAACGAACTGTCGAATCTGAGCTTCTTCGTCTGCACGCTGTCGCGTCAGGAAGTCACTCATTGCATCTTGCTGTTCCTGCTGATTCGTTTCGATCAGGGCTTTGATATCGGTTATATCTTGGTTAGGATGTAGTTCGGCATAGCGCTCGAGCGCTTCGACCTGATCAGCTTTCTGCCGTTCGTAGAACGTCGCAAGATCAGCGTTCTCCTCGTTGCGCTGCTTGTCGAGGAATGCCTGAAGCTGATCATCGTCGACAATCATCTTGTCTCCGCCGCCAAGGATGCTGCCTAGGCTGCCGACCCCGTCCTTGCCGTCGGAACCGTCCGATCCATCCTTGCTGTCGGAACCGTCCTTGCCGTCGCTCCCCTTGTCGCCGCGCTTATCATCGTCCTTCGACTTGTCATCACCCTCGGATTTATCGTCGCCCTTAGACTTGTCATGATCCTTAGACTTATCGTCGTCCTTGGATTTGTCGTGATCCTTCGACTTGTCATCACCCTCGGACTTATCGTCATCCGCAGACTTGTCGTCGCCCTTGTCCTTACCCTTAGACTTATCGTCGTCGTTGAGTTCGGTCTCAGGTACCTTGTGTTCTCCCTTGGACTTGTCATCATCCGTGGGCTTGTCGGCATCGTTCGGCTCTGTTGCCGGAGCCTTCGACGGATCAACACTCGGTGCCGAGCCGCCAGTCCCGGATCCACCTCCAGTCCCGGATCCACCTCCACCAGTCCCGGATCCACCACCGCCAGTCCCGGATCCACCACCGGGGGAATAACCACCAGAGTCGGATCCGCCGGAGCCATAGCCTCCAGGACCCGGTGTATTGCCTTCCGGATCAATAGCACTCAGCTCGCTCTTATTGGTGCTTTCGGTCTGGTCCATCTCGTATGCCCACTGCTGGAGACAGGTAACCAAACGATGCTCAGCGCCAGCGAGGTCGCTGATCATCTCGCGCAAATTGTCAATCTGTTTGTTGACGGGGGCCTCGAAGAAGGAGCACAGGAAACCGAAGGCACCGCCGGTCACTTGACCCTTGGTGGTGTCCGCAACGGACACACTCTCGTCAACCGTTGATGCGGAGCTGCTGATCTCCGTCGAATGAGAACGGATACGGCTGGTATCTACTTTGAGGTCGGCACTGGCCATGTCGATCAGCGCCCCAACGAACCGAGGGTGGCGTCGAGGTTATCAAGGTAACCACGCATGAGACCAACCTTGTCGCCGTAGCATTCTGTGGCTCGCTGACGCACGAATTCGCGCATGTTGTTGCCCGCATCAGCATAGGCTTCCATAATTGCCTGCTCAAGGTCGCTGGCTGACCCTTCGAGCGCTTGCTCATCGATCTCGATGTTCACCATGCGACCGTCGGAATTAACCTCGACCTCGATCTCGCTGCGCGAATCATGACCCGTGATGCGAGCCTTCTGCAAGGCTTCTACGAAGTCACGCGCACCCTGAGCTTGACGCTGGGCCTCGTCGATTCGTTCCTGGAGGATTCGCATTGCGTCTTCGGGCGTCTGCCCCATCACATTTACCATATGGTCATCCTAGCCAACTCGACGCCCTCGCGTATGCCCCTTCCCATTTCGCGATAAGTATGTCGTTCGTGCGGATAACAGGACTTATCGACTCGTTCACAATTGGTCCGATGAGGATGCGCGGCGAGTGCCGGGTTCACGCGCGCTTCTCCGCATTCCTCAGAGGTCGTCAGAGTCGGATTCCCTCCGCGCGGGATGTCTGCGCAGGTGGGACAGGATGATAAGTCCTCCCATTGAGGCCGCGCTGAGGACGACGATCCCCGACACGATGGAGGCGCGGATCGTGAGGTTATTGTCGCGATTGAATAGGTTCACTGAGGTGTCGGCGGCACGCCGAGGCAGCGGATGGGCTGCGGTGTCGGGATGGGCGGGGCCAAACCTCGTGCCGATGTCATCGAAAGTGAGCGCGTCGTACGGGGCTGCGACCCCCCATCCGAGTTCGTCGGTACGCGTGTCGGCGGCACCTCGCAGAGCGGTCACCTCCAGGCGGTACTTCCACATGTCGGGTCCCTCATCGGGGTACCGGGAGGCGACGAGGGCTGCGAAGCCACCCGCGTACGCGGCCGCGTAGGAGGACGAGGGCTGTGGTGTCGTCCCCGCATACCCGCCGACCAGGCAATCTGCTTGGTCGAACCAGGTCGTGTGGATGACGGCTGCGGGCACGGCCAGAGACACGTGCGAGCCGTGCACCTGCTCGTCTGAAGCAGAGCCGTCGGCATTCGTTGCTGTCACGCCGAGAACCCCGTCGTATGCCGCAGGGTAGACGACCTGACCGGTGGTCTGTTCCTGGTACGTGTTGCCGGTTGATGCAACGATCAGCGAGCGTCCGCGTACCGACTCGACGGCAGCTCGCAGGTCCGGGTCGTCTTCGGGGGTGGACTGGGCGACGACGATGATCTGGGCACCGTTGTCGGCAGCCCACCGGATTCCGTGCGCCAGGCGCTGCACGGAGCTTTCCTCACCCTGTCGCTGATGTGCCCCGGGGGCTGGATCAAGGCCCGTCTCGACGCGCACGGGCAAGACGAGGGATTCGGGGGCCACGCCGACCAGGCCGGACCCCTTCGCGGAGGGCAGTTCACGGGCGGCTATCGCGCCGGCGATGGCCGTGCCGTGTTCGCCCTTGTCGACGCGCCCGTCGGTCCCTTCGCCGCTCAGGTCAGTTCCGGGCAGCACGACGGTAGGATCACCGAAGTTGAAATGTTCGTTGTCGGCGGCGACCCCTGAGTCGACAACGGCGACGGTCACGCCCGCACCGCGCGAGATGTCCCATGCGCGGCGCACGCCGACCTGATCGAGGATCTCAGGGGGTGCCTTGATATAGATGGGCGAGTTCTCCGGGCAGGTCTGGTCCGCCGACGTCGCCGTCGGTGCAGGCGACGGGGTATCCGTGGGAGGACCGCTTGGCGTGGGGCGCACGCTTGGCGTCGGCGACGGGTCCGCGTGCGCGACTGAGGGTGCCAGCGCTATGCCCGCCCCGGCCTCGTCCGTGGAGAAGGCCACCGGAGTAACGACGGGAGCCAGGGCCAGGCCCGCTGCGAGGAGCCCACCGGCGAGGCACCGGCGCATCCTCCGGGAACGGGAACGCGTGCTCATCATGACAGTCCGACGGACTCGGCGGCGGCCTGGGGGGTCATGTCTGTGCCGCTCGGGATGAGGAGCGCCCAGGCCTCGGGGATGACGACGGCATCGGACTGAGCCCAGCCCAGGGCGTTGATGGATGCGCTTGGCGCTGTCCCGAGTGAGTGGATGTAGCCCATGTCGGACACGAAGGCGTAGGCCGCCGCCTGTCCACCGCCGGACGTGATGGCGACGAGCGCCCCGGAGCCGCCCGCAACGGTCGCGGCGCGCGTCGTAGTGGGGCCGGACGGGGAGGACACTGACTCGGCGTCATAGGCTGCCTGGACGGCGCGTTGCTTGGGCATGACGCCGAGCGTGATTGTCGGGGAGGCGCGGTCGACGGTGGACATGCGCGCGCACAGCGAGGTGCGGGTCTGCGCATCCGCCTTCGGGTCGGCCCATTCGACGTTCGCGAAGTTCTCGTAGGGAGGCCAGTCCTCGCCGATGAAGTCGGCGTGGACGGGTGTGACGTCCTTGAACATGTCCGTCGAGAAGGACTTGGTGGGCGGCGCGTCCTGGTAGAGGCGCGATGCCGTGGAGTTGAAGACTGCGAGTTGGGAGGAGGAGATAACCAGGTAAGAGTTGAGGACCTCTCCGCTGGAGTTCATCTGTTGGATGACGGTTCCGACCGTCAGGTTCTCGTTTTTGAGAGGACCGGGCAGGTCAGTCGCCGGCTGCCCGTGGCCGGGGATGTCGTAGTAGCTCCACGGCTTGAGGGGCGTGCCCGCGGGAAAGAGTTCGGCCCACTGCGGTTCGACTTCGACGGGGTATCCGATCCGGTTTTGGAAGGAGAGCGCCCAGTCGCCGAGGCGACTGTCGGTTTCGTCAATGAGGTATTTCTTGTGGGTGGTCGCGTCCACATAGTAGGTGGTGGTGCCGTGATCGGGGCTGACCAGCGCGGACGTGACGTTTTGCAGCGGAAAGCTGTCGGCGGGAAGGGACTGGGCGACCCACGTGTGGTAGGTGTCGTCGAGGTCGCACGAGAGCCACGTGGTCGCCAGCTGCGCGGTAGCCGGCACGTCGTCGGGGACCTGTGCCAGGCCGATTTGGGCACCGCGCGGAAGATTCATCAGGGACGAGGCACTGGCTGAGATGACCGTCAGGCCGGATTCTTGCGCGAGGAGCCTGGCCGTCGTCACGTTCGAGATCGGGTGCAGGACGCCGTTGGCCCAAAAGTAGCGGGATCCCGTGGATGTGACGTCGACGAGCACGTAGTTGGACGCAGTCAGGTCGGGATTGGGGTTGAAAAAGCGAATACCGACACCAACGACGCACATGATGACGGCGACGACTGCGCCGAACAGGAGCGGACGCACGGGCGAGGGCGTGTCGACTTCACGACCGCCTGGGGTTCCCGAGGTGAAGGCGGTGATCAGGCGAACGCGGTTAAAGCGCTGTGCTTCGAGGATGTCTTTGCTTGATGGCATGGGTCAGCCCCAGAGGTAGACGGCCAGGGGAATGAGGACGAAGAGCGACAGGACCGATAGGGTGTCCGCGAGGCGTGTCATGTGGGGGCGCGCACGAGGCCCCACGACGTTTGTGATGACCAGGACCAGGGCGGTACCGACCGCGATGACTGTGATCCACGACAGGATCGTCGCGTCCGCACGGGTGGCCAGGACCGCTGCTATGAGGATCGTGATCAGGCCCGTGAGGGCACCGATGAGCACCTCGACGCGGGCGCGGATCGAGCGAGTCTGAAGGACCAGGGACACTGATCCCAGAAGGATGAGGATGAGGGGGAGGACGATGGACTTCGTCCCCGTGGCCGTCATCATCGAGACCGTCAGGAAGATCGCGGCGAGCGCGCCGCCGACGCGCAGGGATACGACGAAGACAAAGGAGGTGCTGACCTGGTCCATGATTCCTTGGGCCGGGATCTGTTCGGTTGTCTTCGCGTCCAGGATGCGCACCGGGATGTGGGCCAACGCCACCCACGGTGCCAGCTGGAGGAGGACGACGATCAGGGCGAAGAGGAGCGCGGACACGCCGACCTGGGACAGGTTACCGAAGCGAACCAGCAGGCCCGTCGCGGTGACAACTGATCCGACCACGAGGGGCGCAGCGACCGAGATACGGTAGCGCCCCGGCAAGGTCAGGGCCGCGACCGATCCAACGAGAATGCCGACGCCGATCGCGATCCATCCGGCACCGTCCCACTGGGTCTGTGTGAAGCGCAGGGCGGCGGCGGCAGTCAGGACGGGCACCGTGTGTGCCAGGGCGATGCCGCTCGGCCCCGGGTTCTTGCGCGTCACCACGGCGGAGGTGCCCATGACGAGCAGCGCGGACACCACGCCGATTGCGCCGTTGATGTAGTTGAGGAGGGCAACACGCCCGGGCTGTAGGGCGGCGATGGCGTCCGGGGGTGTCGTCGCCAGGAGGATCGCGGCGACAAACACAAGAGCCGCCGCAGACAGGCATGCAAGTGTCCGCGCGTCGCTTGACGTCCAAGGGGTGGACACCTGCTCAACAACCTGCCCGACTGCTTCCGTGAGGTCGTCGTAGACCATGTCGGCCACGCCTTCACCGAGGGGTTCGAGCAGGAGCGAGGCACCGGCGCGGACACCCTGAGCAGATAGGGATGCCGACTGGTCGAGTGGACGCCCCGATGCGGTTCGGACTGCGAAGCCGTCATTTGTGCCCGTATCTGCACGGGCACCGATCACGTCGACCAACCCCGGCAGCAGTTCCACGAGGGGAACAGACTGTGGAACTGTGACGTCGCGACGCTCCATACCGTAGGTAATCGTCAGCGGAATTAACGCCACTCCACGAACTGTTTTCGTTGCCATAGCAGTTCCTCCCGGCGACATTTGACAGGCTCAGCGGCTCAGTACCATAACCCACATGAGTCTATCTTTCCGGTCAGACTCTGTCCTAATTTTTGAAGAACACTAACATTTTCAGTCAAAACGCGGTTAGTATTCATTTATTCTCATACTCTCGAGCACCCGCACGAGAACCCGCTTGAACAAATGGAGGTTCACATGGCAGACCAGAGGCTTGATGACGGCGCCCTCAAGGAGGGATACGACAAGGTCGAATCTATCAAGGCTGACATCGATGGCCACATCGCCCGCCTTGAGGGTGACCTGTCGACCATCGGCGATAACTGGAAGGGCGATGCTGCCGCACAGTTCCAGCAGCTGATGACTCAGTGGCACGAGAACGCTGACAAGCTCAACAACGCACTCCAGGACCTCGCTGACAACCTGAGGGGCACCGACGCGTCGATGGCGCACACCGAGTCCGACGCGCAGAGTTCGATCTCGGCGATCCTCGCCGGAATGTGATTGAGGAAGGTAGGAGATAGACATGGCTGATCAGCAGGTAAATTACAGCGCACTTGACGCGGCTGCAGCAGACATCAGGAGCGGTTCGTCGAACCTGCAGAGCTGCATCGATGACCTTGAGTCCACACTGAACCGGCTGCGTGCAAGCTGGGAAGGCGCAGCGCAGGAAGCCTACGATGCCGCTCAGGTGAAGTGGAACGAGGGTCTGGACGGTCTGAAGGACGTCCTCGATAGGACTTCCAACGCTGTCGATACTGCGAACTCCAACTACCAGCAGACGGACCAGGCCAACGCCAACCGTTTCTGATTTCTAACACGCCGGCGCCGCGCGCCCGGTGACTTACTCCCCGGAAGTTGGGCTGACATTCAGTTCCTTCTTCCGGGGAGTGTTGTATGAGTTGTGGCTTGGGCCTCACATGTTGTCTGCGTCGGCGTGGACGATGGTGGCGCGCCGCTCGCCCAGGATGATTTCGGTGCCCACAGGCACTTCGATGGCCTTGCCACCAGCCAGCGTGGCGATGCGCCCGTCGGGGGTGCGGATCTGCGTCCCGTTCGCGGAAAACAGGTCCTCGAGCCACGCGCCGTTGGCGGTGGGTCCCAGGCGCAGGTGCGTGCGCGAGAGGGACAGGGTCGTGTCGGGGACATGGACAGCGCGCGAGCCGTCGTCGGATGCGGGAGAGCGCCCGATCGCCAGGGGCGCGTCGATCAGTTCGCACTGGCCGGAGTCGAAGATGATCCACAGCACGGGACTCGACGGGGCCGGTGCGGGGGGACGAGGGACTGCGCTGACAGCCGTGGGATTCGGGAGGCCACCAGAACGCGCTCGCGTGGGCGGGGCTGCACCGACAGCCGTGGGATCCGGGAGTCCCGTGTTCCGCAGCGCGGGATTCGGCGGCGGTGCAGGTGCGCGGCTGCGCATCGCCGAAGGCAACGGGGCCAGGTGAGGCCTGGGAGCCGTCATGGGTGGAGGAATAGCTGGGCCGACCGAAGTGAAGGAGGGCGCAGCGGAGTGCGAAACCTCGGGGGGCGTCGGAAGAGGAGCGGTCGGCTCCGGGAGTTCACCGGGCGGGCTGGACTGGACGCTTTCAAAGCCGCTGGAGGCGTGGGCGGAACGGGCGCGTTCGAGGCTCTCGCTGGCCTGATCAGAGTGAGTGAGCGCAAGCGCCGCATGCGCGCGCAGATCGACCAGGCGAGTACCGGTCGGGCCGGTGAGCCAGGTCCGCCCGTCGCGGACCATAGTCAGGGCGGCGAGGGGTCCGATAAGCGTCACCTGGAGCAGCGCGGTGAGCGCGGTGTAGCCCGCCGCCGCACCGAGGGAGGGCGTCTGCGCATCGTCGCTGTCGCGGATGAGACAGACGCGCATGGCAGCCATGCCGGGGGTGCGTCCGCTCGCACCGAGCATGATAGCGGAAGCAACCACGGCCTCGGCGCTGATGAGAGTGATCGTCAGGGGCGTGAAGTACACGAACCAGGTGGCTCCCATGAGTGTGCCGAGGATGAGCAGGTCAATGATGTAGGCACCGATGAGGCGTGAAGCGGGGGCGGGGGCGAACCGAGTCGTTGTGGTGTCTGGCATTACAGGACCGCCCTCCAAGCGAACGAAAATAGTCCCGAGGCCACGACTGCCGCGGGGGGAAGTGTGAAGATACTGAAGTTTTGGACGGCATCGAGGATCGTGCCGACGAGGGCGGCGTACCCCTTGGACACATACAGGTTCGCCCAAGCGGCTATCGCGACGCCGACGAGGACCAGGATCGCAACGGGGATCATGGGATACAGGCCGACGGGGCCGCTCCAGGATTGGACCCACGCGCCAAAAAGGAAGGCGCACGCGAGGCTGGCCGCGCAGAGTCGGGGGAGGATGCGTCCGGCGTGGCTGCGGGTGGCGCGCGGAACCGTCAGCAGGGCAGTGATGGCCGCGATGACGAGAATGAAGCCGGGCAACCCTCGGCCCATGCTCATCGCGGGGGTGACCGTGTGGGCCAGGGGGATGCCCCCGACGAGGACGAAGAGGGAGGCGGCGACGAGCAGCACGGTGTTGCGGGCGCTGGTGTAACTCAGAACGGTGGCGATGCGCTCGCCGGTCAGGGTGCTGGGGGCTGACGCGGGGGGCTGACGAATGCGCGAGGCAATGGTCTGGAGGCTGGCGGAGTCGATGAGCTGATTGTCGGGCACGCGCAGCGCCAGGCGTGGGGACATGAGGAACAGGAGAACGCCGATCATGACAGCAAGGGGCGCGATGTCGATGAGGGCGAAAAGCGGGTAAGCGTGGATCGTGACGAGCAGGGTCGCCGCGCCCCACGCGATGATCGCGCTGAGCGCGGAGGGGGTTCCCGTGAGAGAAGCGACGGCGAGGGTGACGATGAGCGCACTCCAGACGCCAACGACGGGGGCGACGGACAGCGCATGAATACCAGCCAGTGGGACGAGGCCGATCATCGAGTAGCCGACCAGTGCGGGCAGGAGGAGGAGCATGATGGGGTGGCTTCGCACACGGCGTGAGCGAAACAGCGGGGTGGTGGCACCGATCATGCAGACGAGCGCGCACAGGCCGCGTGCCCACACCGGGATGGACGAGGCCGCGCGAGCCCAGGCGGGTCCGTCCTCCGCGTAGGTGAGTTCCCGGAGGGCGGCGTCGCCCAGCGTAGGCAGCAGGCACAGGGCGCTAGCAGCCGCGAGGAGCAGGAAACTGAAGCCGACCAGGGCCAGGACCGGGGAGAGCCACTGATTCTCCTGGCGCGCCGAGGCCTCGTTCACCTGCTGCGCGGATAGGACACGGCTGGACAGCGCGATCACGGATCCGGCGGCGAGGTCACGTCCGAGGACAGCGCCGCCGCTGAGGGGGCGCCCGTCGGCGTAGGAGAGGCGCACGGAGGGTTCCGTCAAGTCGATGGCGAGCATCGCGCACAGCCCGGCGACGGTGGTCCCCGCGGGGGCAGCGATATCGGAGGCGCCATCGGAGTCAATGACGGTCACGGACACCATGGTGGTGCTCATGAAACCTCCGATCGTTGAGAACACAGCAGTGCCCAGTGTAGTGCACCAACGCTAACCGAAGGTTCAAAATTGTGAGGGTGCTCGGCTAGACTGGCAGCAGCCGTATCGAACACTGACGCGCGCGGCGCGAGGAGAGTTGATGGTGACACGCAAGAATTGGCGCACTGCCAAGATTCCGGAGCATCCCTCCGGCGTCCTTGACCTGCAGATGCCGCCGGAGAAGGCAGAGCCTGCATCCGTGGGCAACGTCCTCATGATGATCATCCCCATGCTGGGTTCGACGGGCGTCATGGTGTTCATGGCGGTGCAGAACGGCGGGACGCGCTCCATGATGATGGGCGGCGGCATGCTCGTCGCCATGCTGGGCATGGTCGGCTTTAACATCTTTCGCCAGCTTAATCAGCATCGCAACACCGTCAAGAATCAGCGCCACGAGTACCTGTCGTACCTGGCGGAGACTCGCGAGTCCGTACGTAAGGTCGCGAAGAAGCAGCGCGCCTACTACAGCTGGGTGTATCCCTCCCCCGACGCGCTGGTGACGCTGGCATCGAATGGATCGCGCCTGTGGTCGCGTGAGGGCAGCACCGTCAACGTGTTGGCGTTCCGTTATGGAAGTGGCACGCAGCCCCTCGGGTTGGTGTTGAAACGTCCTCCGATCGATCCGCTGACGGAGTTGGACGTCGTGTGCCTGGCTGCGCTGGAGCGTTTTGTGGCTGTCCACGACCACACGGATAACGTCGGCAAGTTCTTGTACTTAGGCGATTACAGCCATATCGCGGTCATCGGCGCGGGCGAGAACGCCTACGACGAGATGCGCGCCATTATGATGCATCTGGCGTGCTTCATCGAGCCGTCAAAGCTCAAGATCGCGGTCCTGTGTTCCGCGGATCGGCTGGGCGACTGGGAGTGGGTCAAGTGGATGCCGCACGCCCGTTCATCGGTCGTCGCCGACGCGGTTGGTCCCGGTCGCATGATTTCGACGGATTCAACCGAACTGGCCGAGATGATCGGTCCGGACATCGCGATGCGCGGAGCGTACCGCCGAGGCGAGGACATCGCTGAGTGGCCCCACCTCCTTCTCGTGTGTGACGGCGCTGAATTCCCGTCTTCCTCACCCTTCGGCTCGGCGGCCGGGGTTCGCGGCGTGACCATCATGAGCCGGGTCCGCGAGTGGACGCCGATGACATCGCACACGGCCCTGCGCCTCGTCGTCCGCCCCGGGCAAGAACATGACGGCGGGAACGTCGTCGACGTGGTGACGATGGATTCGCTTCCCGAGACGGCCCGCGCCGACCGCTTGACGGCGATTCAGGCGGAGGCTATCGCCCGGCGCATGACGCCCTTTACGTCGCAGCAGAGTCTGGAGGACACCGAGGAACCCGTGGGCCGCTCGGATGTGTCGCGCCAGAAGGACCTCATGGAGCTGGTGGGCATCGGCGACATCCGCGACTTCGACCCGGAGAAGCAGTGGGTCCGCCGCGAGGGGCGTGCGCGCCTCGCCGCCCCCTTCGCGGTGACACCGGAGGGTAAGCCCGTGGTCCTGGATATTAAGGAATCCGCCCAGCAGGGTATGGGTCCGCACGGCTTGCTGATCGGCGCGACCGGTTCGGGTAAGTCCGAGGTGTTGCGCACCCTCGTACTGGCCCTGGCCCTCACCCACTCTCCGGAGCAGCTGAACCTGGTTCTCGTCGACTTTAAGGGTGGCGCGACTTTCGCGGGTATGGCGGATCTGCCGCACGTGTCGGCCATGATTTCGAACCTGGAGTCGGAGCTCACCCTCGTCGACCGTATGCAGGACGCCCTCCAGGGCGAGATGGTGCGCCGCCAGGAAATGCTGCGCATGGCGGGTAACTACGCGAACGTGTCCGATTACGAGGCGGACCGCCTGGCAGGCAAACACGGGTATCCGCCGTTGCCCGCCCTGTTCATCGTCCTGGACGAGTTCACGGAAATGCTCATGGCTAAGCCGGAGTTCGGCGAGGTCTTCATCATGATCGGTCGTCTGGGCCGTTCCCTGTCGGTGCACTTGCTGCTGGCCTCGCAGAAAATGGACTTGGGCAAGGCGCGCGGCCTGGAGTCGCACCTGTCCTACCGCATCGCGCTCAAAACTTTCACGGAGGGCGATTCGCGCGAGGTTCTGGGCATCACGGACGCCGCGAAGCTACCCCCGCTGCCCGGTTCGGGCTTCCTGAAGGCGGGCGGAGACGGCCTCGTTCGTTTCCGCGCGTCCTACGTGGCCGCTCCCCCGCCGCCGCGCACGCTCGCTTCCCTGGCCGAGGCCTCGACGGCTGGCGCTCCGAGCGCTCCCATCGAGATCCTGCCGTTCACGGTCGCGCCCGTCATCACGCGCGAGGACCGCGGCGACACGGAGGAAGTCGACCAGAACCAGGAAGTAGTCCTGGCGGGCGACGAGGTCTGGGACGACATGTCCGAGATGGACATTGCCGTGGCGAAGATGAAGGGCAAGGGATACCCGGCCCACCAGGTGTGGCTGCCGCCCTTGGAAACTCCGGATACCTTCGCGACCCTCATGCCGGACTTGGGGCCCGACCCCGAGTTCGGCTACGTGTCGCGCGCGTGGCGCGAGGCGGGCACACTGCGTGTCCCCCTGGGCACGGTCGACCTGCCGCTTGAGCAGCGCCGCGAGACCCTGGTCCTGGACCTGTCGGGGGCGGGCGGTAACTTCGCGCTGGTCGGCGGGCCGCAGACGGGCAAGTCAACGGCACTGCGCACGATCGTGCAGGCCCTGTCACTGACCTACACGCCCCAGGAGGTCCAGTTCTACGTGATGGACTTCGGCGGCGGCACCTTCGCAGGCTTTGCGGGTGCCCCGCACGTGGCGGGCATCGCGACGCGCGACACCGAGGAGGTGCGCACGCGTATGCTCGCCGAGCTTGCGGCGATCCTGGATGATCGCGAACGTTACTTCCGCCAGCGTGGCATCGATTCGATGGATACCTACCGGCGTGGGCGTGCCGCGGGCCGCTACGACGACGGCTACGGCGACGTGTTCCTGGTGATCGACGGCTGGGGGGCGCTGCGCTCCGAGTTCGATAGCCTGGACCGCCATGTGACGACGATGATGAGCCGCGGCCTGTCTCTGGGCGTTCACCTCATCATCGCTGCGAACCGATGGATGGATATCCGCGCGGACGCGCAGGATATTTTCGGTTCTCGGTTGGAGCTGCACACGGCGAATCCGAAGGAGTCGATCATTAACCGTCAGGGAGCTGCGCGTATCCCGAAGGGACGCCCCGGTCGCGGTATCGACATGGCGGGACACGAGATGATGATTGGCCTGCCGCGCGCCGACGAGGAGCCGGATCCGACAACCGTGTCGCAGGGCGTGGCCTACACGGTCAACAAGATTCGTGAGCACCTGGTGGCCGGCGAGGGGCCAAAACTGCGCCTGCTGCCCGAGCAGATCACGCTCGAGGACATCCTGTCTCAGCTGCCTAAGCAGCACATCCTGCCGCGCGGCGGCGGCGACATGATCCTGGGTCTGGAGGAATCACGCCTGGGGCCGCTCCTGTTCAACACGCGCACGGACTCGCACCTATATCTCTTCGGGGATGCGAAGACGGGCAAGACGTCGTTCCTTCGCTCGATCATTTCGGAGATCACGCGCCTGTACACGCCGCGCGAGGCAAAGATCATGGCGATCGACATGCGCCGTTCCCTGTTGGGCGCGGTCCCGGAAGAGTACACGCTGCGCTACGTAACGAATCATCAGGATGCGATGAAGCAGATGCGTGAGGTCGCGCAGTTCATGCGCACGCGTCTGCCGGGTTCGGATGTGACGCCGGAGCAGATTCGCAACAGAAACTGGTGGTCGGGTCCCGAGCTGTGGGTCCTGGTGGACGATTATGACCTGGTGGCAACATCGTCGGGTAACCCGCTGATGGATCTGTTGGACCTGCTGCCGCAGGCGAGCGACATCGGCCTGCACGTCATCATCACGCGCCGCATGGGCGGCGCGTCGCGCGCGACCTACGAGAAGGTCCTGCAGATGATGAACGACCTCGCGGTGACGGGCATCCTCTTGTCCGGTAACCCACGCGAGGGCGCGGTCATCAACGGCGTCAAACCGAAGCGATCGATCCCCGGCCGCGCGCAGGTCGTGCATCGCGAGCTGGGAGTTGTGGGCGCGCAGATGACGTGGACGCCTCCACCGTTCTAACAATGCCTTGACATGCCAGGCCGTTCGTTGCCTATGATTGACCAGTCTGAAAGTAGGAGATATTCATGCCCCCTATTGATTCTCGTCCCGCCCTGGCGGTGGCGTCGCTTCTCGTCATCGCGACAACGCTGACCGCGTGTTCTCCAGTTTTCTTCTGGAAGGGGGATCGCAAGGATGCGTCCGGCTCTAACGCCGATATTTCCTCGATGCAGAACATTCCGGAGGGCATCAAGCAGGACCTCATCAACCAGCAGAACGCCGCCTCCGGCAAGGAGAAGAAAGCGATCGGCGCAAAGGCGGCGGCCCTGAACAACATGGTGGGGACCCAGCTGGTGGGCACCGATCCCTACTCGATTGCGGATCAGCAGTTCATACTCAATCCCGAGGGCACGATTGGGGTGGACAAGGAACAGAAAATCTACCCCCTCATGTCGGCCACTGATTTCTGGCGCCTGGGCCAGGATACGTACGACCTGTGCGTGGAGCAGGACTGCCAGTACTACTCCTCGTGGACGGTCGACGTGGAGGGCAGCGGCAAGAACGTCACGTACGTGTGGACCATGAAGATCGACGGGCCCGAGCAGCCGCCTCAGCCGCTGGTGCGCCGCTTCAAGGTCGCCAACTGAGCGCCCGGCCAGCGACGACTATTCTGCGAGAATTTCCCATAAGGAGAACCCGATGGTTGATCAAGCGTATGACGACGCGAAGCAGCAGCAAGCGGACCCGTATATGCAAGAGACCATGGACGCGATGACGACCTCCTCGCTGTCCAGCGCCTCGCTCAGTTCCGCTCAGACCGCGGCCGCGTGGGGATTCGAGGAGGGTCCTTCCGCTCTGGGTAGCAGCGCGGGAGCCTTGTTTTCATCGGTGTCGGACTTGCTCGCCAAGGAAAACGACCTGATCTCTGTGTTCGAGACGAACGTGAAGCTGGCGTCGGAGAGCGTCAAGCAGAACGAGTGGGATAACCAGCAGGCTCTGGCGCAGGTGACCAGTGCCCTGGACAACGTGGCCAAGTCGCCACAGGCGCAGGCCCTGCTGGATGACCTGGTTCAGAATGGCTACATGAAGCCGCAGGAAGGCGCCTCCGGCGCGGAGACGGGTGATGGATCACCTTCCGAAACGGAAAACGGTGAGGCGTACAGCGATTCTACGACTTTCTAGCCCGTTCACGAACCTTTTCTGTAAAGGACCATTACGATGATATTCTCACCGAACTACCTGCGTTTGCTCACCTTCATGGCCGCAGCGCGCAACAACCGGGGGCTGGATGCCTGGGAGAAAGACCACCAGACGACGCTCGACGGCTTCGACGACGCTATCGCGCGTTTGACCAGTTTTCGAGATGGTCATGGGTTCACGGGCGAGGCGGCCACCGCGATGAACGCGTGGGTGGATTCCTCAATTAGCCGCATTCAGGCGTATAAGGCCAGCTACGAGAACGGCTACAACGCGTATGACACGGGTCGACAGGTGATGCAGGCGGCGTTGGCGGAGGCCGAGACGCTCTCTCCGAATTTGTTGGATGAGAAGACTGCGGCGATGCGCGACGACTGGTTCGTGGTGGTCCCCGAGTCCGAACCAGGCGGCGGCTTTACCGGCCTGGGCCAGCGTTTCACGAGCGGGGAGGCATACGTTGAGGCAGTGGAGGCTCAGGCTAACGCTCAACGTGAAGCTGCGGCCCAGCGCATCTTGGATGAGCTGAACGCCCATACGACTTCTATCAACAAGGACATGAAAGACGGGATCGCGCTGGACTCCATTCTTCGCACCGACGGTGATCAGGATGGAAGGCATCAGTCTGATCCCACACGTGGTAGCGGGACCGGGTTGCCATGGAGCCGTTCCGCTGCGGACGGTTATGGTCGCGGGACCGGGCGCGACAGTTCGTCGGGCGAGTATCCGGGTGGTTTTGATCAGCCGTGGTGGAGTGAGGCGGACGCTGCTGCGGCGCACAACCGCATTATTTCTTCGGGGGCTGTGCCCACTCAGGAGCCGGCTTACGGCGAGCCGGGGTCGCGCACGAACCCAATCACGGACCCGCAGGACCTCATGGACACGGACCTGCTGCACACGCGCGTGAACGGCACGACCTACCGCAACGGCGTCATCGGCGGTCACACGCCGGCCCCGGCGGCGGATGCGCATCACCCCCTGTGGCGCCTCAACGGCGGGCCGGCCTCCGATGCCTCGTCGGCGGGGCGTATG
>ERZ773265.875-NODE-875-length-17271-cov-25.590323_pt1 | contig 17271 bp, 16 predicted proteins | sample MGYA00580512_ERZ773265 | MGnify/ENA primary metagenome ERZ773265 (study PRJEB29015, sample SAMEA2738169) | human oral metagenome | biome: human oral; feature: human-associated habitat; material: saliva | place: China | collected 2183 ... | reverse complement strand
GTCCCTATTTCTGTCAGGAGCGTCAGTATGACTACTACCAGTATGCCCAGTCGGTGACAGAAAATACGGCCATTCAGCATTTTAAAGGAATTGCCAAAGAGCTAAAGGTGGTTTTACCGATTAGTTTCTATGAAAAAGATGGTAATGTCTTATACAATTCCATTGCTGTCATTGATGCGGATGGAGAAGTACTAGGAGTTTATCGTAAAACTCATATACCAGATGACCATTATTATCAGGAGAAATTCTTCTTTACTCCTGGAAATACTGGTTTCAAGGTCTGGGATACTCGCTATGCCAAGATTGGTATTGGCATCTGTTGGGACCAATGGTTTCCTGAAACAGCCCGTATCCTTGCTTTAAATGGTGCAGAATTACTCTTTTATCCAACAGCTATTGGTTCAGAGCCGATTTTGGATACAGATAGTTGTGGTCATTGGCAACGTACCATGCAGGGACATGCAGCAGCAAATATTGTGCCAGTTATCGCAGCCAATCGTTATGGTTTAGAAGAAGTCACTCCTTGTGAAGAAAATGGGGGGCAAAGTTCCAGTCTAAACTTCTACGGTTCATCCTTCATGACCGACGAAACAGGAGCTATTTTAAGTCAAGCCGAACGACAAGATGAAGCAATCCTCTTAACCACTTATGACCTTGACAAGGGAGCGAATGAGCGCCTGAATTGGGGCTTGTTTAGAGACAGAAGACCAGATATGTATAAAGATATTGTCAGATGAGAAAAAGCCTCTTGGAGGCTTTTTCTTTATATACTATATTAATTTTTTGATAATGTCCTAGGATTCTGATAAAATGGGGTATAAGAACTTTTAAAATTTTGTATGTCAAATTTTTAAAATTGAAACATTTTGAGAGGTAAAATATGATTACAGGCGAATTAAAGAATAAGATTGATCAGCTATGGGAAATGTTATGGACAGAGGGGAATGCGAATCCTTTGACTAACATCGAGCAATTGACTTATCTTTTATTTATGAAGGATTTGGACAGAGTTGAACTTGGACGAGAAAATGATGCTGAATTTCTAGGTATTCCCTATGAGGGAATTTTCCCAAAAGATAAACCCGAGTATCGTTGGTCAACCTTTAAGAACTTAGGAGATGCGCAAGAAGTTTATCGCCTGATGTCACAAGAGATTTTTCCATTTATTAAGAATCTGAAGGGGGATACTGACGATACAGCTTTTTCACGTTATATGAGGGATGCTATTTTTCAAATCAATAAACCTGCTACCTTACAAAAGGCGATAGCTGCTCTGGATGAGTTACCTACGGATTTAAAAGATATTGGAGATATCTATGAGTATCTATTGTCAAAACTATCTCAGGCAGGGGCAAATGGTCAATTTCGTACTCCTCGTCATATCATTGATATGATGGTTGAGCTCATGCAACCGACAATTAAGGATATTATTTCAGATCCTGCCATGGGGTCTGCAGGATTTTTAGTTTCTGCAAGTCGCTACCTAGATCGAAGAAAAGAAGAGTGGCAAACAAATATTGACAGTGTAAAGCATTTCCACAATACTATGTTTCATGGGAATGATACGGATACGACAATGTTGAGACTTGGTGCTATGAACATGATGCTCCATGGGGTTGAGAATCCGCAAATTAGCTACCTAGACTCGCTTTCTCAAGATAACGAAGAAGCTGATAAATATACTCTAGTTTTAGCGAATCCACCTTTCAAAGGATCTCTTGATTATGATTCAACCTCTGGAGATTTGTTGGCTACGATTAAGACCAAGAAGACAGAGTTGCTTTTCCTTGCCCTTTTCTTACGCACTTTGAAGCCAGGTGGACGTGCAGCTGTTATTGTACCGGACGGAGTCCTCTTTGGTTCCTCTAAAGCTCATAAAGGGATTCGTCAGGAAATCGTTGATCATCATAAACTAGATGCAGTTATTTCGATGCCAAGTGGTGTTTTTAAGCCTTATGCAGGGGTTTCAACCGCTATCCTTATCTTCACTAAGACTGGAAATGGTGGGACGGATAAGGTTTGGTTTTACGATATGAAAGCAGACGGTCTGAGCTTAGATGATAAACGACAACCTATCGAGAACAATGATATTCCAGATATTATTCAACGATTCCATCAATTAGAGAAGGAAGCAGATCGCAAGAGAACAGACCAGTCCTTCTTTGTTCCAGTTGATGAGATTAAGGAAAATGATTTTGATTTGTCCATCAATAAATACAAAGAAATCGAGTATGAAAAAGTTGAGTATGAACCAACAGAAGTCATCTTAAAGAAAATCAATGATCTAGAAAAAGAAATTCAAGCTGGCTTAGCAGAGTTAGAAGAATTACTAAAGTAGGGAGATGCATGTATGAAAAAAGTGAAGTTGGGGGAAGTTTGTGAGATAAGAATTGGCAAGACACCAAATCGTTCTCAAACTTTATATTGGGGAGGTGACTATCCTTGGTTATCCATTTCAGATATGAAAGGGAAAATATTATGTACTACTAAGGAAAAAATAACTCAAGAAGCTGTCCAAAAAGAAAAAATGCAAATTGTTTCAAAAGGAACAGTTGTGATGAGTTTTAAGTTATCTATTGGCAAGGTTGGGATTCTTGCTGAAAATATGTACACAAACGAAGCAATAGCTAATTTTGTAGTTAAAAATAATAAGATGCTTTTTAATGAATATCTTTACTATGCACTACAAGGAATAAATTTTGATAGTTTAACAGACAGGGCTGTGATGGGTAAAACGTTAAACAAGGCAAAGTTGAATAACTTGTCTATTGTATACAACGAGCCTTTTATGCAACAGCAAATTGTTTTGAGATTAGATGGTGTTAATAAATTAATTGAATCTCGTAAACAACAACTATCTGAATTATCAAAACTCGTCAAATCCCGATTTAACGAGATGTTTGGGGATCCTGTTTTGAATGAAATGGGTTGGGATAAACATGCTTTGAAGGAATTTGGAATATGGAAAAGCGGTGGAACTCCTAAAAGAAATGAAGAAGAATTTTTTAGAGGTAATATTCCTTGGATTACATCAGGAGAACTAGAACATAAATACATTGAAGATTCTTTTGAAAAAATTTCAGAAAAGGCAATTGAGTGTAGTTCTGCAAAAATAATTGAAAAAGGGAGCTTATTGCTAGGTATGTATGATACTGCGGGTTTAAAATCGTCAATCAATACTAAAGTAATGTCTTGTAATCAAGCTATTGCTTTCGCAAAATTAGATGATAAAATCACGAATACTATATATGTTTATTATGTAATTCAAAATTTACGATCCATGCTATTGAATCAACAAAGAGGCGTACGTCAAAAAAATTTTAACTTATCGATGATTAGAAATATTTCCATCCCCCTCCCCCCTCTTTCCCTCCAAAATGAGTTCGCAGACTTTGTGGCTCAGGTAGACAAATCACAATTGGCAATTCAAAAATCACTAGAAGAACTGGAAACCTTGAAAAAATCTCTCATGCAAGAGTATTTTGGCTGATATTCTATCGTTGTAATTACGGTAATTATTTGTTATAATACTTCAAAGGAGGAAATCAGATGGTAGTAAAAACAAGAAAACAAGGAAATTCAATCACCATTACCATCCCAAGTGAATTCAATATTCCAAGTGGTGTAAAATACGAAGCGAAATTGTTACCAAGTGGTGAAATTATCTTTACTCCCGAAGAGTCTGGACATCAGATTTCTTATGTATCTGATGATGCCTTTGACTTAAATTTGGACAAAATTTTTGACGAATACGATGATGTTTTCAAAGCTTTGGTGGAAAAATGACAGTCTATCTAACAGAAAGGCAAATTGAAAAAATCAATGCTTTAGCAATTCAACGGTATTCACCTAATGAAAAAACTCAAACAGTTAGTCCTTCTGCCTTAAATATGATTGTCAATTTACCAGAACAATTTGTCTTCGGTAAACCTCTTTATCCAACAATTTTTGATAAGGCAACGATACTATTTGTCCAATTGATTAAAAAGCATGTTTTTGCCAATGCTAATAAACGAACTGCTTTCTTCGTTTTGGTGAAATTTCTACAGTTAAATGGTTATCGTTTTTCTGTAACAGTTGAAGAAGCGGTCGATATGTGTGTAACTATCGCAGTAGAATCCTTAACAGATGAAAGGTTATCTAGCTACACCAAATGGATCTCTGAACATTCATTTAGAGCTAATGGTCAAATTTAAGCTTGGATGTTTAAATCCTATAAGTAAAAAACAGATAAACAGACAGTATTAGAATTCTGTAATGCAGAAAGCTAATATTGTCTCTTTTTATTGAAAAAATGAAAGTGAGAAAATATGGAAACAAAAGTGACAATCATCATTCAAGAAATGCTACCCCTTTTAAACAATGCACAATTACTAGCATTACGGGAGAGTTTAGAGCGTCATTTAGTGAGTGGTGTAAATCAACAGAAGTATACGAATAATTCCTTGTTAGCCTTGTTTATTACTGCTAAACAGGTGGAGGGTTGTAGTGCAAAAACCATTCGTTATTATCAAAGGACCATTGAAAATTTATTTACAAGCATAAAGCAGTCTGTAACACAACTGACAACAGATGATTTGAGAAGTTATCTAGCACAGTATCAGTCAGAAAAAGATTGCAGTAAAGCAAATTTGGACAATATCCGACGCATCCTGTCTTCGTTTTTTGCTTGGCTTGAGCAGGAGGAATATATCATCAAAAATCCTATTCGACGAATTAAAAAGATTAAGACCGAACAAACTGTGAAAGAAACTTATACTGATGAACATCTTGAAATCATGCGAGACAATTGTGAAAACTTAAGGGATTTAGCAATGATCGATCTACTAGCTTCAACAGGAATGCGCGTGGGAGAACTTGTTCAACTGAATCGCTCAGATATTGACTTTGAAAATCGTGAATGTGTTGTATTTGGGAAAGGTAAAAAGGAGAGACCTGTTTACTTTGATGCTCGGACGAAAATCCATTTAAGGAACTATATCAATAGCAGAGAAGATAATCATCCAGCTCTTTTTGTCACCTTGCTTGGAAAAGCCCAAAGACTCGGAATAGCTGGTGTTGAGATTCGATTAAGAAAATTAGGTCAAAAGCTTGGAATTCAAAAGGTTCACCCTCATAAATTCAGAAGAACACTAGCAACAAAGGCAATTGATAAGGGTATGCCTATCGAACAAGTCCAAAAACTGCTAGGTCATAGTAAAATTGACACAACCTTAGCCTATGCTATGGTCAACCAAAGTAATGTCAAACATTCCCATCAGAAATTCATCTCTTAAGTGCAAATCCCGATATTTCGAGGAGGTGGTTGCATGACAACCCATTTTTTACAAAATATATTTGAAAAATCTATAAATGGTGAATGGGGTAATGAGGATAGTGGCAAAGGAGAGGCAACAGCAGTAATTAGAACATCAAATTTTCTAAATTCTGGAAGACTAAATCTTGATAATATTGTATGTCGTGATATTGATAAAAATAAAAACAGTGATAAAATTCTAAGAACCGGTGATATTATAATTGAAAAATCTGGAGGTAGTCCAAATCAACCAGTTGGACGTGTTGTATATTTCGATGTTACAGATCAAGATTATTTCACAAATAACTTTACTAGTATTTTAAGAGTTAAACCAGGATATAATTCTAAATATATATTTTATTTAATGAAATATCTCTATGACACAAAAAAGGTGTTAAAATTTCAAAATCAAACAACTGGCATTATTAATTTAAAGTTAACTGACTATTTAAATAAAACCAAAGTTAATATTGAAACTATAGAAAATCAAAATACAATTGTAGATATATTGGATAGGTTAGAGTATCGAATAATAAATAGAAATAAGCAACTTAGTGAACTCTCAAATCTTGTAAAATCCCGATTTAACGAGATGTTTGGGGATCCTGTTTTGAATGAAATGGGTTGGGAAATTGAAACACTTAATAAAATTGGAACTATTGGACGTGGTGTTTCTAAGCATAGACCACGAAATGCTTCGGAATTATTTGGAGGAATCTATCCGTTTATACAGACGGGAGATGTAGCTAATTCAGGAAACTATATTGTAGATTATCATTCTACATATTCTGAGTTTGGTCTTAAACAAAGTAAATTGTGGGATAGAGGAACATTATGTATAACCATCGCAGCTAATATAGCTAAAACAAGTATATTGGCTTTTGATTCATGTTTTCCAGATAGCATTGTTGGTTTTATTCCGGGAGAAAGAACCAATAATATGTTTATTCATTATTGGTTTAGTTACTTTCAAAAGATACTAGAAAGTCAAGCTCCAGAATCAGCACAAAAGAATATAAATTTAAAAATATTAAGTGAACTCAAAGTAATCCTCCCCCCTCTTTCCCTCCAAAACGAGTTCGCAGACTTTGTAGCTAAGATCGACAAATCACAATTTGCTTGTCAGAAGGCTATAAAACTGTGGAGAAATAGCTTGAAATCTAGTATAATATAGGTATCTATTTAATCAAAGTGAGAGAAAAATGGGAAATTTTGATTTTCTTTTAAATAACGAGGAGTATGGATCTTTTTCAAAGCCTTGTATAGAAGCTGAGAATATGATTGGGACATCTACTGTAGCGACAGCTTTCATGGCACGTCGTGCCTTGGAGCAGGCTGTTCATTGGATTTATAGCCATGATTCCTATTTGGAAGCCCCTTATCGTGCTACCTTGTCTTCATTGGTGTGGGATGATGACTTTAGAGAAATCGTAGATCCAGAGCTTCATAGTCAGATGGTTCTCTTGATACGTTGGGGCAATCATGCTGCTCATGGTGGGGAGATCAAGGAACGTGAAGCGATTTTAGCCTTACATCATTTGTACCAGTTCGTAAACTTTATTGATTACTGCTACAGCAATGAGTTTGTGGAACGTTTTTTTGACGAGAAGTTATTGCCAATTTCAGAGAATGTCAAGAAAAGAGAAACGCCACAAGCCATGGTGGAACTGCAAGACAGTTTACCTGTTATGCCTGACTTTCATGAACAAATGGCTGTACAGTCCTTGGAAGTCCAAGAGAATTATACAGAAAAACGTGAAACTGCTGCTCAACGGCAAGAGGTTTCCTTTTATATCGATCAGTTATCTGAGGCTGAGACGAGAAAACTCTTTATTGACATTGATTTACGCTTAGCAGGTTGGACATTTGAAGAAAATTGTCGAGTTGAAGTCGCTGTTAATGGACTGAAACACGGATCGGGAATAGGTTATTGTGATTATGTCCTTTATGGAAAAAATGGAAAGATTTTAGCAATTATTGAAGCCAAAAAGGCTGCAGTTAATCCAGAAGTCGGTGAAGTACAAGTTAAGGAATATGCTAAAGCGCTAGAGGAAAAAATAGGTTATCAACCGATTTGTTTTATTACAAATGGCCTCAAGCACTACATTCTTGATGGTGTAAATCGTCGCCAGGTTGCAGGATTCTATTCTCAAGAAGAATTGCAATTATTGATGGACAGACGACATTTGCAAAAACCACTGGAGGATATTTCTAGTAAAATCAGAGACGATATCTCTGGTCGATATTACCAGAAACATGCGATTGCAAGTGTTTGTGAGTCTTTTTCCAACAATCGAAGACAAGCTCTTTTGGTAATGGCAACTGGTTCTGGGAAAACTCGAACAGCAGTCTCTCTTGTTGATATCCTATCACGTCACAATTGGGTCAAAAATGTTCTCTTTCTAGCTGACCGAACATCTCTTGTAAAACAAGCCTATGATTCATTTAGGAAATTACTTCCAGATCTTTCGGTTTGTAACTTTTTAGAGGATAAAGCTGGGGCACGATCAAGTCGTATGGTGTTTTCTACTTATCCGACCATGATTGGAGCTATTAGTGATCAGGAAGAAGTCATTCAACGCCCTTTCACTGTTGGTCATTTTGATCTTATCATTATTGACGAGTCCCATCGCTCTATTTATCAAAAATACAAGGCCATTTTTGATTATTTTGATGCTAGAATCGTAGGCTTAACGGCCACACCTCGTCAGGATCTTGATAAAAACACTTATGGATTTTTTAACTTGGAAAATGGTGTTCCTACCTATGCTTATGATCTTGAAAAGGCTGTTGAGGATGGCTACTTGGTATCCTATCATTCGATTGAAACCAAGTTAGAATTACCTACAGATGGGCTTCATTACGACGATCTATCCCAAGAAGATAAAGAATATTTTGATAGCCAATTTGAAGATGATAGTCTAGAAAAAGACATTGATGCTGGAGCTTTTAATTCCTTTATTTTTAATAAAGATACAGTAGAGATTGTTCTAGATGAACTAATGACGAGAGGGATTCAGACGGCTTCGGGTGATGAGATTGGAAAAACTATCATCTTTGCCAAGAATCATCACCATGCTGAATATATTAGACAGATTTTTAATAAACGATATTCTGAAAAGGGGAGCGACTATGCTCAGGTGATTGATTACAGTATTAAACATTATCAGACCTTGATTGATGATTTTAAAATCAAAGAGAAATACCCTCAAATTGCAATTTCAGTTGACATGTTGGATACAGGTATTGATGTTCCAGAGGTTGTCAATTTAGTCTTTTTCAAGAAAGTTCGCTCAAAAACAAAATTTTGGCAGATGATTGGTCGTGGAACGCGTCTCTGTAAAGATTTGTTTGGACCTGATCAGGATAAGGAAAACTTCTTGGTATTTGATTATGGTGACAACTTTGAATACTTCAAAGCAGATCCGAGAGAAGGAAATGGACGTCATATTGTTCCCTTGGCACAGCGTTTGTTTAATATCAAGGTGGACTTGATTCATGAACTGCAGGACCTTCACTATCAAGAGGATCAGTTTGCAAGAGAGTATCGTCAGCAACTCGTCTCAGAACTTCATAGGCATGTAGAGGATTTAAATGAGTTAGACTTTAGGGTTCGTATGGTCTTAGATACGGTCTCTACCTATAAGGAATTAGAAAATTGGCAAAATCTTACAACGATTTCATGCGAGCAACTTCATAGTCATATCTCCCCTCTCGTGTTTGATGATTATAACGAAAACGAAATGGCGAGACGATTTGATTTATGGATGTTAGAAATTCAAGTAGGACAATTGACCTCTAAGCCATCAAGGACCCATATATCTCAAGTTATGAAAACTGCTCAGGCTCTTGCTTCTGTTGGCAATATCCCTCAGGTCTTTGCACAGGCAGAAATTATCAGGAAAGTACAAGAACCTGAATTTTGGGAGGAAGTAAGCTTGTCTGAACTTGAAAAAATACGCCTTTCTCTAAGAGATTTATTGCAATTCTTAGATAAAACGAACCGAAAGGTATATTATGTCAATTTTGAGGATCGAATTCTTTCTACTGTATATGAAACTACTCCTTATTTGCAGGTAAATGATCTTCGATCCTATAACGAAAAAGTTGAGCATTATTTGAAAGCTCATTTGGATGAGGAAGCAATTTCTAAATTGTACCATAACAAGAAGTTGACTGCACAAGATTTATTAGCATTAGAAACTCTATTATGGGAAAAATTAGGAAGTAGATCTGACTATCAGCAGCACTATGAAAACAAGGCTATTCCTAGATTGGTGCGGGAGATTATTGGTTTGAATAGAGAGGCTGCTAATCAAGTGTTTTCTAAGTTCTTGTCAGATGAAAGCCTAAATGCTAAGCAAATTTCTTTTGTGAAATTGATTGTCGATTATGTCGTTGAAAATGGGTATATGGATAAGTCTATCCTGACACAAGAACCGTTTAAATCTTATGGATCCGTACAAGTACTATTTCAACATCAAATACCAGTGTTGAGGAATATTGTCCAAACAATTGACTTAATCAATAATCGCGCTGAAGAAGTAGCTTGAATATAGAAAGAGAATCACCATGCAAACACAAGAAGAAATGAATGTTCTAGTACCTGAAAAACTAGCAGAAATTGAGCGTGATTATGATGTTACAGTTTTGTGGGCAATTGAGTCTGGTAGTCGCGCTTGGGGCTTTGAGTCTCCTGATAGTGACTTTGATGTGCGATTTATCTACAAACACAATCAGGATTTTTATCTCCGTTTGAATGAACAGCGTGATGTTATCGAGCTACCAATTGACGATACCTGGGATGTGAGTGGCTGGGATTTGGACAAGGCTTTAAAGTTGCTTTATAAGTCAAATCCAACCCTCTTTGAGTGGTTACAGTCGCCAATCGTTTACCAGCAAGAAGAAGGCTTTATTGACCGTATCCGTCCAGTTGTTAGTCAGTATTTTTCCGAGAAAAAGATGCTCCACCATTACCTGAATACTGCTAGAACTCAAATGAATAAGTATCTTTCAGGAGACAAGGTCAAACCTAAAAAGTACTTCTATGCTCTGCGTCCCATTTTAGCCTGTCGTTGGATAGAAAAATATCATTCTGTTCCACCGATTTTGTTTGATGATTTGGTCAAAGAACTCCTCCCTGATGAAATGAAAGAGCATGTGTCTAAATTGCTTGATATAAAGGTAAAGGGACCCGAAGGCATGGAAATTGAGCCGATAGAGCCAATTCAGGACTTTATCATCAAAAATATCCAAGAGCTGGATGACTACGTCCAAAGTGTTACAGAGGAAAAGAAAGATTGGAAAGCTCTCAATCAATTTTTCCTTGTAGAATTAAGTCGTGACTGAGGTTAATTATGGGAAAATGGACTTGTAAATGTGGGCAAGCAATGAACGACCACAAAGCCCCTGATCCAAATGCTTATTCGGTTTATTCGGATGAGTTGTTTGAAGAAATTTTTAACAATACTGATGAACATGATAGAATTTCTTATGAAGACATTTCAGAGGCTTCCTTTTATATGTGGAAATGTCCTAATTGTGGTAGTTTTATGGTCTTTGGCGAAGAGGATAATCCAAATTGTTTCACTTTTTATGAGCGCCAGACCAGTGCAAAAGCAGAACCACTTTTCGATCCTGATCAAGAGTTAAATATTGTAGTTGTTGAGTTTCAAGAAGGTGGAAATGGTTATACTTATATCTGTGACGACCCAAATATCCATATTGGACATGCTGTGATTGTTCCAACCGGGAAAGAAAATACCGAAAAAACTGCTTTAGTTGTCCAGAAATATCACGCTTACCCAAGAGATATCACTTATCCCGTTGAAAAGTTAAAAAGGGTCATCCGTAGGTATTCTATTTTTGATTCCGAGACTTCAAAAATAGTTTGTAAAAATATACTTGAGCATGGAAGAATTCTAAATGCTTGCTCGAAAAAAGCAAAAATAGAGTCTAAACAAATTTACCATGCAATCAAAACTCCTCTGGGCTATTTTTGGTTGGAGTTAAATAGAGTTCCAATTCCGATGAAAGTCACACAAATTCAAGTACAAGATAAAAAGTATCAGGTTGATGGAGCTTTTTATATAAAGCCTGCCAAGGTAAACTACAGAAAATTGTTAGAACTTGAATTATGTGCAGATTTTGATATTGACGCCTCTCGTTGGATTGACGTTCTATCAGACGAAAATGTTTGGGGAAACACCTGGGAAATAGATGGCCTACAATTTGGAATTACTGCAGGAGAGTCCCCAAAATTTGAAGATGAAGTAGTTGCAAGAAAATTTAGCCGTATCCCACTTTATTATGACTGGCATACTGAATTTGAAGACTATTATGGCTTCAGTTTAGCTTGGAAAAAATACGAGTCTGATAGTGATTTGTCGATTGATTTCTATACCACATAAGCTAGAGGAGAATAAGCATGAATCAAGCCTGGGAATTATTGTTTGAGGGGAAGATTGAAGAGGCCAAGAAATTAGTCTCAGAAACTTTCTCGTTAAAAACTTGCAAGGATTACAGCCTTCTCAATTTGCTGGGTTATATCAAGCTCTTTAAAAAGCTGGCGATCAGGTCGGAGCACGAGAAGTTAAAAACTTATTAAACAAGAAAAAGTAGCCGGCTAAGGCTACTTTTTAAAATTCTTTGTAAACATAAGTATTTTCGGGTTTGTCTACTTTGATGAAGGACTCGACTTCAAGGGTTGGGAGAACTTGGTTGAGTTCTTTGTGATAGTGATTCCTAATCTTACCTTTGACTTTCACCCAGGTGTTATTTTCGTAGTGATTAGTGTTTCCAGTGGTCAAAAGGCCAAAAACTCCTGAATCAGCGATACAGTGCATAATACCAAAGCGAAAAACAAATTGACTATTGGTATGATTTGGATCGTTGTAGATAAAGCCAATAAACTCGATTTCCTTGCCTTCAAATTCGTTTGGAAAATCATAGATAGCTTCCATGACCTCAAGATAATTTTCATCATTGATAACTATACTAGATTGGGCTAAGTATTTATCAGCACTCTTCCGAATAATATTTTCATGAGCTGTTGGTGAATAAAAGCGACTGGTATCCGGCTTAAGATACTGACTGCTCGTTCCTTCACTTGCTTGGATTGCCTTGTCAGTTCCTTCCGACAAAGGGAAATAATATCCTTTTGCCGATACTGTTTGTGAATCAAGAGTGACAGTTGGAAAAGTAAATCCAACTAACAAGGGTAAACTTAATAGGACAAAACTAGCAAGCTTGGCTGAAAAACTATGTAAGTGACTATGTTCTTTCAAACGCTTGAAGCAAATATAGGCTTGAACGATGGCTAGTAACAATGACAAAACCATGCTGATATAAGCCAGATAAGAGTAGTGGAGGTTTATATACTGATTGAGCTTACCTGATAGGTGCAGATAAAGGGTTAAGATAAAATAGCCAAATAAGATAAAAAATCGAATCATAGCATCACCCCGACTAGATAAGAATAGACAAGAACAACAAGAGTTACAATTGTCATGAATTGCCAAATAAATCGCGTTTTAAGATAATTCTTCATCATGAGGAGGTTCTTGACATCAAGCATGGGACCTATAACCAGAAAGGCAAGCACTGGAGCAAAACCAAAACTAGAGAGAAGCGAAGAGCCAATAAAGGCATCAGCTTCACTACAGAGTGATAGAAGGAAGGACAAGACCATCAGAAGAACAATCGCAAGTAGTGGTGTTGCGCTGATAGATGTCAGAACCCGAGTTGGTACATAGACCTGGACTATACTTGCAAAAAGACAGCCAAAGACCAAGTAACGCCCCATATCAAAGAATTCATCAATAGCTTGAATGAATACCTGAAGGATTTTTTGACTTTTAGTCAAGTGAGAAAAATCATGCTCATGGCAAGCCAATCTATTTTCTTTTTGGATAGGTCCCTCCCAGAAAAATCCAAGAAAGATACCCAATATAGTAGCAACTAGAATCGCGCCCAAAGCTCTTAGGAGAACCATTTGAATTGAATGACCAAAGGCTGAATAAGTCGCAAAAAGTACGATAGGATTGATGATAGGAGCCGTTACTAGAAAAGGTACCGCTGTATAGCTAGGAACCTTCTTTTCTAAAAAACGATTGATGATCGGAACGATTCCACATTCGCAAGAAGGGAAGAGGAAACCAATGAAGCTACCAAAAAAGATTCTCCCCAAACGATTTTTAGGGAGAAATCTATAAACTTTCTCAGGAGTCACATAGACTTCGATAGCACCAGAAATAATGCTTCCAATCAAAACGAAGGGTAGGGCTTCAATGATGATTGATAGAAAAATAGCGCCAGCTTGTAAAATACTCGAAGGCAGACTTTGAAAAATCGTCATCTATTTTTTCTTTTCTGCCTTATCTTTCTTTTCTTTGTCGTCTGGGAAAGTCACTTGCTTCAAATCAGGGAGTTTAGCGAATTCTTCGAACATCTTATCTAAGTCATCCGTTTTTGTAAATTTAACAGCCATGGGGCATACCTCAATTCTAATCGTTTCCTCTATTATACTATTATTTCAGCCAAAAGGTTTAATTTTAAATTGTTAAGACCAATGAATTTTAATCTTCAACAAATACCAAGCTAACTGTGACATTAATGAAAACAAGCTTTCTTCCTTATGGTATAATAGTTCTATGGATAAAAAATATGAAAAAATTTCCCAAGATTTGGGTGTAACCTTAAAGCAAATTGATACGGTCTTGTCTTTGACAGCAGAAGGAGCGACCATTCCCTTTATTGCTCGTTATCGTAAAGATATGACCGGAAGTCTAGATGAGGTAGCCATTAAAGCTATTATCGATCTAGATAAGAGTTTAACTGCTCTAAATGATCGTAAGGAAGCCGTTTTGGCAAAAATCAAAGAGCAAGGCAAGCTGACCAAGGAATTGGAAGAAGCGATTCTAGCAGCTGAAAAACTCGCAGATGTAGAAGAACTCTATCTTCCTTATAAAGAGAAACGTCGCACGAAGGCAACCATTGCGCGTGAGGCTGGACTCTTTCCTCTTGCTCGCTTAATTTTACAAAATGTTCCCAACTTAGAAGGAGAAGCAGAAGAATTTGTCTGTGAAGGTTTTTCTAGTGGCAAAGAAGCCTTGGCTGGAGCAGTAGATATCCTAGTTGAAGCACTTTCTGAGGATCCTACACTTCGTGCCATTGCTTATCGCGAAGTTCTTGAAAATTCTAAAATCACTTCTCAAGTCAAAGATGAGAGTCTTGATGAAAAACAAGTCTTTCAGATTTATTACGATTTTTCAGAAATAGTTGCAAACATGCAAGGTTACCGTACGCTTGCCCTTAATCGTGGTGAAAAGCTAGGCATTTTGAAAATTGGCTTTGAGCATGCGACTGATCGTATTCTATCTTTCTTTAGTGTTCGTTTTAAAGTTAAGAATGCTTATATTGACGAAGTGATTCAACAATCTGTTAAGAAAAAAGTATTACCAGCTATTGAGCGTCGTATTCGCACTGAGCTAACAGAAAAGGCAGAAGAAGGAGCTATCCAACTCTTCTCAGAAAACCTTCGAAATCTTCTCCTTGTTGCACCTCTTAAAGGGCGCGTGGTCCTTGGATTTGACCCTGCCTTTCGTACAGGTGCTAAGCTTGCGGTCGTAGATGCGACTGGGAAGATGTTGACGACCCAGGTCATTTATCCTGTCAAACCAGCTTCAGCTCGTCAGATTGAAGAAGCAAAGAGAGATTTGGCAGATTTGATTGGCCAATATGGTGTGGAAATTATTGCTATCGGTAATGGTACTGCTAGTCGTGAGAGTGAAGCCTTTGTAGCTGAAGTACTTAAAGATTTTCCTGAGGTCAGCTATGTCATTGTCAATGAGAGTGGTGCATCTGTTTACTCAGCTAGTGAACTTGCTCGTCAAGAGTTTCCTGACTTAACCGTTGAGAAACGATCTGCTATTTCTATTGCTCGTCGCTTGCAAGACCCACTTGCTGAGTTAGTTAAAATCGATCCCAAATCCATCGGTGTTGGTCAATATCAGCACGATGTTAGTCAGAAAAAACTGTCTGAAAGTCTTGACTTTGTTGTTGATACAGTAGTTAACCAAGTCGGTGTCAATGTCAATACAGCTAGTCCAGCCTTACTTTCACACGTAGCTGGTCTTAACAAAACAATCTCTGAAAATATTGTGAAATATCGTGAAGAAGAAGGTAAAATCACTTCACGCGCCCAAATCAAGAAAGTCCCTCGATTAGGTGCTAAAGCGTTTGAACAGGCTGCAGGTTTCCTCCGTATCCCTGAAAGTAGCAATATCCTTGATAACACAGGTGTTCACCCAGAAAACTATGCTGCTGTTAAGGAACTCTTCAAACGTTTGGACATCAAAGACCTAAATGAAGAAGCACAAGCCAAACTCAAATCTATTTCAATTAATGAAATGGCCCAAGAATTAGACCTCGGTCAAGAAACTCTTAAAGATATTATTGCAGATCTTTTAAAACCAGGACGTGATTTCCGTGATTCTTTTGATGCTCCAGTCCTTCGTCAGGATGTCTTGGATATCAAAGACTTGAAAGTTGGTCAGAAGCTTGAGGGCGTTGTACGTAACGTTGTTGACTTCGGTGCCTTTGTTGATATTGGCATTCACGAGGATGGCCTGATTCATATCTCTCACATGAGCAAGAAATTCATCAAACATCCGAATCAAGTCGTCTCAGTTGGTGATTTGGTAACCGTTTGGGTGAAGAAAATCGATGTCCAACGTGAAAAAGTAAATCTGTCGCTCCTTGCACCAGATGAATCTAACTGATTACGTTAGGCAAGTTTCTTTAGAAGACTTCGGAAAACCTTTCAAACACCAGGCTCAATGGAATACTCGTCTGCGGTCGACAGGTGGACGATTTTTCCCTAAGGATGGGCATTTGGATTTTAATCCTAAAGTCTATCAAGAGCTAGGCTTAGAAGTTTTTCGGAAGATTGTTCGTCACGAACTCTGTCATTATCATCTCTATTATGAGGGAAAAGGTTATAAGCATAAAGATTTAACCTTTAAGGAACTGTTAAAAGAAGTGGACGGTCTCCGCTTTGTTCCTCCCTTATCAAGCACTCGTCAAAAGCCAGTTTTGGTTTATAAGTGTCACTCTTGTGGCCAAGCCTATCAGAGAAAACGTCGAATTGATACAAAACGTTATCGATGTGGTCTTTGTCATGGGAAGCTCATACTACAAAATCAGCCCAAGGACTGATGCAGGGAGCTTTAGTTCATGTTATACTTACTTCAAGAATACCGAAAGAGGTACAAATCATGAATAAAAATTTTTATAAAATGAGACGAAATCGTATGATATCAGGAGTTCTTGCTGGACTATCTGATAGATGGGATCTTGATGTGACACTGGTGCGCTTCATTTTCGCTATCTTTACAATCGCAAATTTTGGACTCGGAATCATCATCTACATCATCCTAGCCTATATCCTACCAACTAAGGAAGATATCGAAGCGGAGATGTACGGAACAGGCCCACGCAAGATCAAAGAAGCTCAACCTATCGATGATGATAAAGGTTGGTTTTGGTAAATAGCTTTACCATTCATAAAAAATCAAACCCTTGTAGAATCAAGGGTTTTTCTTTTGCTTAAAAATTTGTGGTAAACTAATAGTAGTTCATATCAAAAAAATAATCCAATCTTACAAAAATGTAAGATTACAGACCTCTTTTGTAAGGTTATGTTATGGAAACAACTCTTTTTTTAGAGTACACTTATATCAGAACGATAAAGAAGCAAAACAATGAAAAATATTTTACAAAAGAAACAAACAAGTAAACCGAGTCCAAAGGATATCAAGCGAGTTGAGTTCGGCATTCAAATGATGCAGGCCCAGTTTCAATTAATGGGATATTAAAAAGGAGATTATCATGACACTATTAGATGTAAAACACGTTCAAAAGATTTATAAAACACGTTTCCAAGGCAACCAAGTAGAAGCCCTGAAAGATATTCA
>ERZ773265.874-NODE-874-length-17272-cov-4.503224_pt1 | contig 17272 bp, 13 predicted proteins | sample MGYA00580512_ERZ773265 | MGnify/ENA primary metagenome ERZ773265 (study PRJEB29015, sample SAMEA2738169) | human oral metagenome | biome: human oral; feature: human-associated habitat; material: saliva | place: China | collected 2183 ... | reverse complement strand
CCTCAGATCGAGGGGCGAGGCACTGCGTAAGGGGGGACGCTCGGTGCAGAGTGCTGATCGTGAGGGATTATCGTAGGGCGGCGAAGAGGTCTGCGAGCGTCTTCAGCGAGTTCTCCTTCGAGTCGATCTTCAGGCTCATCTTACCATCGAGATTGGTGGCCGTGAAGCTCAGGGACTGGAGGACGCGGAAGGCCTTGGCCTTCTCGCCCAAGAACATCTGGAGCAGATCAGAGGTAGGAGCCGTCGTCAGGAGCTTCTTCAGGTCGATGTAGGAGAAGCTGTTGCCCTTCTTGAGCGAGCTGTAGTCGCTGTGCTTCGTGAAGTTCTCACCCGACGTCTTGAAGAGCAGCTCTCTTCCCATACCGCCGTAGGCCATATAGGTCACACCATCTTGGTAGCCGAAGAAGAAGGGATCATCCGCATTGCGATATCGGTGCTCACCACCGTCCTTGACGTATTTGCCAGAGTGCTCCTTCTCAGCCTGCTGGTAGAGCATGTCCACGAGCGTAGCATCCTTCGTCTTGAGGTAGCCTACGAGGCCGAATTCCGACTGCTCCGCGTTGATGTGGGGGAAGGTGAAGGCGATCTCCTCTCCGAGGGTGGGAGCAATAGCTTCGATATCGATACCTTCCTCCTTGAGGTTCGAGAGTGCTTCCTTGAAGGTAGGGAGCTTGCTGTAGTGCTCGAGGAGCTTCTGTGCGCTGATTGTAGCAGCAGCGGTCATATAGCTATCCTTGGGGAGGAACTTCACAAGGTCATCCTGTACGGACTTGGGAGAGACTTCCTCGGCGATCTTCTTGAGCTTCTTGAGGATCTCCTTGTCTTCGCTACCATAGGTCATGGTACCTACGACTTCGCCCGTCTCGAAGGAGACTGAGTAGAGCATGTAGCACTTCTTCATATCGATGCCATCGAAGTTGGTGGCATCCGAAAGGCCTACAATGTTCTCAGTCATTGATTTGCCATAGCTGGAGTCCAGGAACTTTGCCATCGAGAGGACACCGCGGATATCGCCCTTCTGGTCCTCGAGGTCACGGAAGGCTGGGGTAGCTACATAGCTCTTGTCCTTGGTCTGGCTGAGGTACTGCTTAGCGAGCTGCTTCGTCTCTTCGATGGTCGACTCGCTGGTGTTGAGGGAGATGAAGGCCTTGTCATTGAAGGCGTAGAGCTTGACATTCCCAGAGACATGGTAGGTAGAGATCACGGGCTGGTGGGCTGTCGTGTCGCTGGTCTCTTCGATGGTGTCGTACTCACTCTCATCGTATTCGACATCTTCGGGCTCGGTGGAGTCTTCGTCGATATCGAAGAAGATGCCGTCCTCGGCCTTGAGAGCTGCAGCATCCTTGTTGCGGAGCTTACGGAGCTTATTCACGCAGGCCTCGAGCTTGCCCTTGTCATCGACACGCAGGAGGTAGCCGAGGCTGACCTTTTCATTGGAGAAGAGGAAGACGGGGCTCTTGAGGTCGACACCGCTCTTGCTGGGGTTTTGGATGAGCTCCTTGTAGTAGGCTTCGGCCTCCTCGCTGTCGCTCAGCATCTCGGTGAGACGCTTCTGTAGCTCGCCATCCTTACTGTTGGTGACGCCGGCTTTCTTGGCCATAGACTTGAGGTCGAAGGAGCATACCGAGAAGGCGTCAGCCGGCAGGGCATGCTGGTAAGCTTGGTCCTTGCTACAGCTGGAGAGCCCGAGGGCAAGGACTGCTAAGAGGAGAAGGTAATGTTTGATTCGTTTCATAAGTCGCTATGATGTGTAGTTAATGCGGGGCATCTATATACTGCAAATATAGGGATATATCCACAAAAGAGGCCGCTACGTGTGATCACTCTGCTGTTAGCTCAAACGGGCATTTCGCTCCTCCTATTATCCTGGGAGCAAAGGATGTCGCTCTGCCGAAGAGTAGAGCGGGAGAATGGGAGAATAAGGGTGCTTTGTTAGTGCCTGACATTCAGGGGTATATTGCTTCGCTGCTCCGAGCTGTGGAGGAGGGGGATAGCGACCTATATAGCTCACCGGACGAACCTATATAGGTCACTGCTCGGACCAATATAGGTCACATATATCGACCTATATAGCTTCGCTTCTCGACCAATATAGGTCAGCCCACCGACCTATATTGGTTCACATCACCTTCTTCTGGGCGTGAATCCTGATCTCGGGGTGAAATGGGGGGTAAAGCCCTTAGATGCACTACCTTTGTGATATCATTCATCTCCTTACTACGGGCGGGGAGTCTCCCTGCTCACTCTCGATCCTAAGCCAATGCATTGGACCCAACTCCTCTCTGACCGCCGTCTGGGTGCAGACCGCGCAGAGCGCCCCCAGTCGCGGGGCTGGGCACGAAGCGACTTCGAGCGGGACTATGACCGCTTAGTCTTCTCGCCTGCCTTCCGTCGCCTACAGAATAAGACGCAGGTCTTCCCACTACCTGGGAACATCTTCGTGCACAACCGCCTGACGCATAGCCTCGAGGTGAGCTGCCTCGGGCGCTCGCTAGGCAATATCGTCGGGGAGGTGCTCTCCGAGCGCTATCCCACCGATCGTGAGACGCCCTTCCGCTCGGGGATCAGCGCCATCGTCAGCGCTGCGTGTCTGGCACACGATATGGGGAATCCGCCCTTCGGACACAGCGGAGAGCGTGCGATCAGCGCTTACTTCGGCGAAGGTCCGGGGAAGCGCTGGGAGCCTCTGGTACGTGCCGAGGGTGGACGCTGGGAGGACTTCCTCTACTTCGAGGGGAATGCGAATGCCTTCCGCCTCCTGACGCATCAGTTCCGTGGTCGCCGTCCTGGGGGCTTCGCTCTGACGTATAGCACGGTGGCGAGCATCGTGAAGTATCCCTATAGCAGTCTCTTGGCAGGAGGGAAGAGTAAGTTCGGCTTCTTCGCCACCGAAGAGGAGACGATGAAGGAGGTCGCCACAGAGCTGGGCCTCGAGCGACGTACCGCCTCAGCGCTGAGCTATGCCCGCCATCCGCTGGTCTACCTAGTGGAGGCCGCAGACGATATATGCTATCAGATCATGGATATTGAGGATGCAGCGAAGCTCCACATCCTGAGTCGTGAGGAGGCACAGGGGTTGCTCTCGGCCTTCTTCTCCGAGGAGGAGCTGCGGGAGGTGCAGCAGGGCCTTCGGCATATCACCGACCCCAACGAGCAGACGGCTTACCTACGCTCCAAGGTCATCAACCTCTTGGTCGAGGAGGCTGCAGGTATCTTCCTCGATGCCGAGCAGGCGATCCTCGCGGGGACTTTCTCCGGTAGCCTCATCCATCACCTCGAGCCACGCACGAAGGCGGCCTACGAGGCGTGTAGCCAGACGGCCTATGCCCGCATCTATCGGGCTCGTGAGGTCGTCGACGTCGAGCTCGCAGGGCATCGTATCTTCACCGCCCTTCTGGATCAGCTCCTTGAGGCACAGCTTCACCCCGACTACCAGTACAGCCGCACGCTGCTCAGTCGCGTAAGTAGCCAGTATGAGATGGGGCAGCCCACGATGTACGGACGCATCCAGAGCACGCTGGACTATATCTCGGGGATGACGGATATCTACGCCCTCGATCTCTATCGCCGCATCACGGGGATGAACCTCCCTGCGGTCTAAGCGCTCGCTTCTTCTCTTTTGTACCTATGTATAAATAGGGTGTAGAGGCTATAATGACTACCTTTGCACCGTCATCCGACAATCCACATATATCTCCACGATATCATACATCCCATTATGTCTATCAATAAGCTATATCCCCTGACCTTCGAGCCTCTCTTGAAGGAAGTCATCTGGGGCGGCAGTGCTATCCGCCCATTCAAAGGCCTTACTCCCGACGATAAGAAGGTCGGTGAGAGCTGGGAAATCTCTCACGTCGACGACAATTACTCCGTCGTCGCAGCTGGCCCGCTCGCTGGGAAGAACCTCGACGAACTGATCCATACCTACGGCGAAGAGCTCGTCGGTAAGAGCGTCCTCGAGCGCTTTGGCCGTCGCTTCCCCCTGCTCATCAAGTTCATCGATGCCCGCGACTACCTCTCTATCCAGGTGCATCCCGATGATGCCCTCGGTCTCAAGCGTCACAATTCCTTCGGGAAGACCGAGATGTGGTACGTCATCAACGCGACTCCAGGGGCTAAGCTCTATAGTGGCTTCGCCGTGCAGTCTTCGCCCGAGGACTACGTGCGCCGTATCGAAGAAGGTACCATCGTCGAGGCTCTTGCTGAATACGAAGTGAATGCTGGTGACGTCTTCTTCCTCCCCGCAGGCCGTGTACACGCTATCGGTGCAGGCTGCTTCATCGCTGAGATCCAGCAGACCTCCAATATCACCTACCGTATCTACGACTACGATCGTACGGATGCTGCAGGCAACAAGCGTGAGCTTCACACCGAGCTGGCGAAGGACGCCATCGACTATCACCTCGAGGAGGACTACCGCACGGCTTACACGCCTCAGGTAGATGCTCCCGTCGAGCTGGTATCTTGCCGCTACTTCGAGACGAACCTCCTCGACCTCGATGCGCCACTCGCTCGCGACTGGTCTAAGCTGGATAGCTTCGTCATCTACATCTGTATGGAGGGTGGCGTACGTCTGACGGATGCTGACGGCACGGTCGTCGAGCTGCATCAGGGTCAGAGCGTACTCGTCCCTGCTTCCAATCCTTCGCTCACCCTCACACCCGTGGGCAAGGTCAAGCTCCTCGAGACCTACATCCCCGCAGCTAAGTAAGCTCTCGCAGCTATGGCTAAGCGACTCTTCTACCGCATCAAGGAGGTGGCGCACCAGCTTGGTGAGCCCGTCTCGACCGTCCGCTACTGGGAGACGGTCTTCCCGCAGGTATCGCCTCACATCTCGCCTAAGGGCGTGCGGCAGTACACCGAGCGGGATATCGAGACGCTACGCACCATACAGCTCCTCCTGCGAGAGAAGGGGATGACGATCGAGGGGGCGAATGCCCAGCTTCGCGTCCGTCAGTCCTCCCTCGAGTCGCGCGCCGACACGCTGCTCCGCCTACGGCAGATCCGTCAGCAGCTCGATGAGCTGCGTAAGGCACTCGGATAATCGCCCCTCGCCGTAGCTCGCTGAATAGCCGATAAAAGCATAAGCCCGTGCTCCCACATCTAGGGGGCACGGGCTTATGCTTTTGTGGTGCTTAGTGGAGGCTATGCCTTAGCGAAGAGGCGTAGGCTGTGCACCTTGTGACGGATGGAGAGCGTATTGATGAGCGCTGTGATGAGGAAGATGCCGACACCGATGAGGGCGGTCGTGCCAAGCCCTCCGCTCACTTCGTCGGAGAGTAGGCGCTGAGCTGCCTCGATATAGTAGCCACGCGCATAGGCCACAGCGACGAGGCTAAGGCCGAGGACAGCACACTGCACGATGAGCGTCAGTGCGATGTAGGGGCGGATGACGGCACTACGCGTGTAGCCGAGCAGTAGGAGATCCTCGATCTGTCGCGTATTCTTCTGCAGGAGCAGGTATATCGAGAGGAGAAGCAGATAGACTGAGAGGGCGGAGATGAGTACCCCGATAGCTAAGACGAGCCCCGCGAGGAGTCGGAGGAGGTACATTGATTCGCCCGATGCGAGGCGCTCGCCTTCGCTCTCATAGTGGTGGTCACGCAGGTAGAGCGTGATGGCTGGATCGGAGGGACTCTTGACCTCGACGATGAGGCGTGTCGAGGGGGCTTCGGCACCTGGTGCCAAGCGTTCGTTCATCGCCTCGAGGAAGGGTAGGGGGACGAGTAGCGTATTGAGGCGGTTGGAGAAGCCTACGATACGGCCACGTAGCTGGACTTCTTCGCCGGCACCCGAGAGGTCGAGCTGGAGGGGAAGGCTACTCATCGTCGCCTCGGAGAGGAGCGGAAGGCCCTGGCTCTGCGCGAAGGCAGAGTTGTACAGCCCGAGGTAGTTGCGTGGGATGATGATCGGCACTTCATCGCTATTCGGATCGTACTTCCAGTCCTCAGCCTTCACGTCAAGGAACTCTTCGGGTACGGCTTCGAAGAACATATAGGTCGACATCCCGATGCCGAGCGTCAGGCCAGCCGACACGCGGAACTTCGAGGGGAGGAAGCGCCCGACACGCAGGGCAAAGTCTTGCTTCGATAGCTCTTCGATTTCGCTGGCGGAGAAGCTGTTGTTCTTATTCCCACCGAAGAGCCCACCACGTACCTGCTTGCTGATGATGATGTAGTCGCCCTTCATGAAGCGGTCCTTCGCACCGAGGACGCTCGTCGCGTCTTGGTAGAACTGACACCCGAGCAGGATGATGGCCATGCCGATGAGGTTGGCGACGAAGAAGCCGAAGAGCTGCAGTGGGCTGATATGACGGCTCAGCAGGCGTATGACAAGTCTATTCATGGGGCTATAGCTGGTAGGTGTGGTGATACTCCAGCGGTAGGTGCTTGCCTACGGAGGTGACGATGACGGAGGCGCCTTGGGCGGAGGCTTCAGCGGTGATGAGCCCTGCGAGCGTACGGCCGTTCGCCTCATCGAGGTGGCTGATGGGCTCGTCGAGGAGGAGGAAGTCGAAGGGCTGACAGAGCGAGCGGATAGCAGCAAGGCGCTGCTGCTGCCCGAGGGACAGTAGGCGTGCGGGGCTCTTGAGCTTGTCGGCAATACCGAGTGCCTCGAAGTAGCCCTCGATAGTCTGGCGGTCCTTATGCCCTGTGAGTTGGTTCTTGATCCACACGTTGTCCCAAGCCGTTAGCTCGCCGAAGAGGCGCATATCCTGGAAGAGGAAGCTCAGGGACTCACGTCGGATGCGCCCCCAAGCCGAGGCGGAGAGTTCGCGGATATCTTGCCCGTCGAAGGCGATGCGCCCCGAGTAGTCGCCACGCCAGCCGTAGACGAAGCTACAGAAGGACGACTTACCAGCGCCGGAAGAGGCTTCTATGAGATAGTGCTTGCCTCGCTCGAGGCTGAGCTCCTGTCGCCAGACCTCGGAGACGAGATCGGTACGCTCACGGAAGACCTCGGGTAGGACTTGGGAGAGGGTGATTTGCTGCATGGAGAGATGGACTATACTTAGTCGCTTGTATTCTTGGGGGAGGGAAAATGCGGGTCTGTGCGACTGCACCCCCGTGATTATCAACGTGCAAGATATGGATTATCGGCTTATGATGCAAGAATAATGCTGTGGGGAGGTGGTGGGAACCCAATACGGGACTGTAATACAGAGTCCAGCCCTCCCTTAGTGTTGACCTCACTGATGCTTAGTCGTCATATCAGAAACTGACCAAAGCTAATTAGAGGCTATTGCGCAATCTCTCCTCTGGGGATGGCTTAAGTAAATGACAGAGCAGAAGCAATGAGATTACTTCTGCTCTGCCATTCGGGAAGTTTAGAAATCAGCCAGAATAATAAGCACAGAATAGCTATTCTTGAATGTGACTATCGCTCCATGGAATAGCCTAACTATCGAGCAAAGCACTATTCATAGCCTCTGTTGCGGGCATAGGGAGAGTTCTCCGAAAACGGATTTCACCAAGTAAAAGGAATCCTCACTGCCAACAGCTCGGATCACAGCTCCCCACAAAGTAAAGCTCAGAATCCTTCATAGACGAGCAGAAAGAATCAAAGTCTTGGCTGTTGGATGGGATCCTTAGGCCCACTTTCACGATGCGTCCTCCATTGACATGCTCCTTTTCTGTCTTAATTTTCAGCACCTTGACCTTCGGATCCTCATGGGGATGAGGGTAAAGTAGTAAACCTGTATTCGAGCAGAATCTATACATGTAGGTAATCGTTTTATAATAGATAGAGGTTGCCTTGTCTTCACCATACTCATCCGCTTTATCAAGAGGAATGTACTTAGCATCAGCCACGATCTTCTTATCCAAGGACAGAAAATCTGGTATAATCTGCTGACAGTCCTCGAAGAGATAAAAGCTCTTCCCCTTTCCCTTCAAGTAGTGGTTGTATTCCTCGGATAGTATAAGAGCTAAGTATTCTTCCCATAACCATGCAGCATCAATTAGTACCCCGTAGATCTCATCTTCTTCTTGACCATACTTCAACTCTTCATAGCGAAGTATTTGAAGGCATAACTTCTGCAACGGCAAGTACTCGCTATAGTAGGGATGTACCATCGGTCGTAGGTTCTTGTTGATGATAGAGCTTCGCTGAGCTGGGAGATAGGAGGAAGTAACAGCGCATATCTGGGAGACCGCCTCTTGAGTGCCAAGATCCCCATTCAGTAGACTACAATCCCTATAACTCTTGATAAATTCTATAGTGTGACGAATCAGCTGTGTCACCTCATTGTCATAGCTGTGCTCACGAGTTGAGTAGGCAACGTGACCATTGAATGGCTCATTGTATCTGATGTGTCGATTGAGATCAATGCTCCCCTTCACATGCGCATCGTTATACTTCCTCACCACATACTTCTTATAGACACCTTGGTTAAGGGCTTTCTTCAGGTATTGTGGGAACATATATATCAGAAAGTCAAAGACTGCATCTTCGTCTATCGCATGAGGTAGGTTAAACAGATTAACCCGAGCAACTCTCTGAAGCATGTAGTGCAAGAAGAAGTCCGCTCCCCCACCTTTGGCAAATCGAGAGTGAATAGACAGATGCGTTTTATTCCTGCCGATGAAGCCAACGATACTATTGGTAAAGAGCTTGCTCCCATCTGCGCTAATGGCACACACTTCCTTCCTCGCTAAATCTATATCATAGCTATCGAAGGAGTCGGGGAAAACGAGGAGATTCGGATAGTCCTCTATTGTAATATCTTCGATCCTTACCCCAGCGATGGCTTCTAAATCTCGGCGCTCATCAAGACTGATAGGAGCCTGGCTATAATCGTAGGTAATCACTACTGGAGGGCATTATATGCAGTGTGTAGTCGCTCTATCTTTTCTTCGATATGAGAGGTGCCTCTTAAATACTCGTACAGCAGTCCTTTCAGGTGGTATTCCCACAAGTCCTCGAAGTTACCATACATCATATACTTGAGGAAGTACGAAGCTCCGATCTGATAGGATTTCGTAAGTCCGATCCTATCTTTGCTCTCTTTCGGGGTTGATTCCTGATCGGGGTACTGATCGATGATGCAGTTATTAAGGTTCGTCAACCTTCTTTTCAGTTCTTCGATCACGCTTTGCTCAGGCTTCCTGCCACCCCAAGCCGTCTCATCATCCAGCATAGAGATCCGGCTCTCTGCCGTGATTTCCTTCCACGCAAATCTTCTACGCAGAGCAAAGTCCATACTATCGACACTCCTATCGATATCGTTCATGGTACCGATGATATATACGTTTTCAGGGACATAGAAGCCTCCATAGAATTCGTCATCCTCCTTGATCAAGTTTTGATACTGGGTACTTACACGCCCCTTCTCCCCTCTATATCCTCGGTCTATCGAGTAGAATAGCTCCCCAAAGATCTTGGAGATCTCACCGCGATTGATTTCGTCGATGATGAAGACATAGGGGTGTGAGCTATTACCTTGAAGAGCCTCCTTGCAGAACTTCTTGAAGACACCATCCATCCGCTGAAAGCCTAAGCTATCCCCTTGATTCACGGGGCGCAGGCCTTCCACGAAGTCAGTGTAATCATAGGAGGGATGAAACTGCACGATCTTGCATACTGCCCCCATCTCCTCAGCCACTTCTTTTGCTAAGTAGGTCTTACCCGTCCCAGGGGCTCCCGTAAGCACGACGTTGTGATTAGCTAAAAGTAGCGTCTTAGTATTTTCCACTTCTCTATTCATTTCTTCTAAGATTCTAATGCTTTCCTTGATGCCAAACTCTCTAGCGAACTGATTGAAGGTAATCCAATTTTCGTGGATATAGTTATCGGCAATCTCGACTAACTCCTCACAAGTATAGGTGAAGGATTCTGCTTTGGATATTTGCAACCATGTACCCTCCTTTATCTTTCTCTTAGTCTCTGTGTCATCGCTTGGATATCCTTTAGAAGAGTAACTATCAATATGAATATTGACACCATTTTCATCTGCACCAACCACAAAAAAGACTTTATCATGACACTCTTCTTGCAGGGCTTGCTGCTTCGGGTATACCCTCGCCCAATGATAGTCTGGATACTTCATATTTCCCCGTCCACCTGGAGATAGAGGATTCCTTATGATACTAGTATAGTATCCGAGCTTCCCTAACCCTTCTTTAATCTTTCCAAGCTTGTCATACACAGCTCTCAAGGGGCCTGTTGCATCTGCTACTTCCTTCTTTTTCTTACCTGCATACTGGGCGATCAAGTCAAAGTCTGATTCGTTGAATAATCCTGCCATTTTTAGGTGATTAGTTTATTGGTAAAGTTATCTGCAGATAAAGATAGAAACTTGTAGGGATATAATGAGACCATGGCACGATGGTCCGCCTGTTTTTATTGATTAGCCCGCTGATGATTGGTGTCTTTCCGTACAGTGATCGATGATATTTAGCTATGCCCGGCAAGACTTAGAACGCCGTAGGTAATCCCACTTCCGTGATAGGGTGAGCCTCCCAGCTCCATCACGGGGATTTTTCTTGTCCAGCGAAGCAAAATCTACACTCCCGTGAAGAAAAGTGAGCTTCGCGTAGTGCTTTTCCTTTGTCTACGCACGTAGTCTTAAAGACTATGTACGTAAATCCGAAAGACTATGCACGTAGATTTTAGAGCCACGCACGTAGATCAAACTTATCAACTATTCGTCAGCAACTTTTATTCGTACGAGTAGGAAATCATTTGACTACTGCTTCCTGCTTTTCTCTCCGAAGGGACGGACTCCGAAGTGGCACTATCGTATGATGCTTGAGTGCAAATAGCTTTATCTCGGAGCCATAAAGCACGCGAGGCCCGAAGCAGAGATGCTTCGGGCCTCGCACGTTTGATACGACTAAGCTACGCGCTAAGAGCGGCGCAGTACGCGAGCGTAGGCGAAGGACGTGATCAGGAAGTAGACCAGCGCCTGTACCCACAGCGTGATGTACTGCGGTAGGATGTCGGAGAGCTGTGCGCCCATACTGCTCACGGCGACGAAGGCTTGGACGCCTGGCGTCGAGGGGATGAGATAGCCCAGCGCACGCAGTGGCCCAGGGATAGCCGACAGAGGCCACGACAGCCCCGTGAGGAAGAGGAAGGGCACCGAGGTGAAGACCCAGAGGATCATCGCCTTCTCACGGTGGCGTGTCAGGAGACTGCAGCCGAGAGAGAAGAAGATCATCGCCAGGATCATCGGCAGGAAGAGCAGCACATAGGTCGTGAAGTCCGTCAGCTGTGGCAGGCCGAAGAGCCAGGGTGCGACGACCAGCGTGAAGAGCGACGTCACCGAGTAGAGGGTGAAGTAGCAGATCGCACGGCCTACGAGGAGGCGCATCACGCTGACGTAGTGCCCACCGACGTACTGCACAGGCATGCTCAGCCCACCACGCTCACGCTGCGTACCCGACATCATCGCGATGCCGATGAGGAGCGTCTGCTGGATGATGAGCACCAGTACCCCAGGCAGGAGGAAGCCTTGGAAGCCCCCTTGTGGGTTGTAGGGTACGACCCATTCGCTCTCGATAGGGCGCACGGAGATGCGTGTGGCCTGGCTTGAGGGGCCGTAGTGGCGCTCCGCTTCGATTTCGCGCCCCATCGTCAGCGCTACCTCGGTCGTCGCCAGAGAGAAGGCCTTATAGTAGAGTGCGGAGACGAAGGTCGCATGCAGGTCGACGTGCGCTTGGCGCCCGCTCATCAGCATACGGTCAAAGTCCTCGGGGATAATCAAGATGCCGTAGGCACGCTCCTCCCCGATGAGGCGGTAGGCCTCTGACTCCCCAGCGACATGAGCTACCACACGTACATCGGGCGAAGCATCGACACGGCGAATGAATTCGCGTGAGTGTGCCGTGTGGCTCTTGTCGATGACGACCAGTGGTGCCTCCCGCACGACTTCGCTCCCATAGAGGGCGGAGTAGAGGAAGGGATAGGCGAAGGGGACGACGAGGAAGAAGAGGATAGCCCCGCTGTCGGCGAAGATATGACGGAACTCCCTGAGGCAGACCTGCCAGAGGTCACTTATGCGGAGTCTGAGAGATCGGATGATATTCATAGAAGCATCAAGCGATATAGCCGACATTCAGGAGGTACTTCCTCAGACGAGGCAGCATGATGAGCGGCAGGAATATGAAGGCGAGTAGCCCGATATATTGAGGGAGCGAGTCAGCGAAGGGTGCCCCGATGAGCGCCTGATTGATCCCTATGCGGAAGTAGTAGCGCAGGGGGAAGATATAGGCCAGCGCCTGCATCGGTGCGATCATCGAGCTCACGGGGATACTCATCCCCGAGATCGAGAAGGACAGCATCCCGAGGAGGCTACCGAGGCTCATACCCATGCGGAGCACGGGGATCAGCGAGATGAAGAAGATACCGAGGGCCTGAGCTGCCAGCACGAGGAAGAGCATAGCAAGCGCCATCGGTGCCCAGCCCGACTGCAAGGGATAGCCCATCCAGCCGTAGAGGATGCCCTGGATGATCCAGCCCGAGAGGACGAAGAGGATGGTCTGCGGAAGGAGCTTGCCGATGAGCGCACGGCTCATCGAGCCCTTAGCCAGACGAAGCCATTCGCTCGCCGTACCGCGCTTGATCTCGAGACCAATGCTGTACGAGGTGAGGAGTAAGATCATCAGCTGCAGGATACCAGGGAGGATCGTCGTGGTGAGGTAGGCTGAATAGTTCAGCCAGGGGTTACTCATCACTTCATTGCGCACGACGATGGGCTGCACGGTAGCCATGGTCTCCTCCATCGTCTTACCCTTGGCTTGGCCGGTCTGAAGGCCGACCTTGGCCGAAGCAAGCTCGGAGAGCATCTTCATATCGCGGAAGGTGAAGCTCCCTGCCATCAGGTAGGCGCTATTGGTATAATAGTGGAGCTTGGGCTGACGTGCCGATCCCGCACCCGCCTGTAGGCCGGAGGGGATGTGGAAGATCGCATAGACCTCCCCACGGCGCATCGCATCGAGCGCCTCGGGCATCGAGGCAGCCTCGAGGACTACCTCAGAGCTCTGGAAGGCATCGAGGCTACGTGTGAGGGCACGCGAGGTAGCGGTGTGGTCTTCGTCCACGACCGCTACGGGCATATTGGTCGGGAGTCCTCCGCCCATCATGTAGAGGAGCATGAGGGTGACCAAGAGCGGTGCCCCGAAGATGGCGAAGAGGTATATAGGGCGCGTCGTGAGGTAGCGGAGTTCGCGCCTCAGTACGGCACCCAGACCTGTCTTGGGGGTTGACATCTTAGAGCTGACCCTTGTCCAGTACGATCGTCATACCCGCCAGCAGGCCTTCGATAGGCAGGGTGGGCTGAGCAGTTACTTCGAAAGTACGCAGGTCGTGCTGGTCGCGGGGCTTCGTAGCCTTCCACGTAGCGTAGCTCCCCATGTCCTTCATCTTCGAGACAGTCAGCTCGACCTTCTTACCGCCGAGGGCTGGGATGGTGCCGTGGAGCTTACTACCCTGACGCAGGCCGGCGAGCTTGTCTTCGCGCACAGCGAAGAGGACACGCACGGCGCGGTAGTCGGAGATGCTCATGATAGGAGCGCCCGTACCTACGAGCTCGCCCTGATGAGGGTAGATCTCGGAGATGATACCGTCGACGGGAGCGATGAGTGCACCCTCCTTGAGGTAAGCGTCGACCTCGGTGATAGCACCTGCGGCGCGCTCGACGAGGGCCTGTGCAGCCCACTTGTCCTCACGCTGAGCACCATTCATCGCCATGTCGTACTGGCTACGAGCAGCACGCTCGGTAGCGCGCATGGCGTTGAGCTGAGCGGTGGCTTCGTCGTACTTCTGTGCGGGGAGGACGCCTTCCTTGTAGAGACGCTCGACACGCTCGAAGCTCTTCTCTGCGACCTCGAGGCCAGCCTTAGCCTTCTGCCACATCTCGTAGGCGCCTTCCTTCTGCTCCTTACGAGTACCAGCCTGTGCCTTCTGGCTCTGGGCTTCGGCAGCGGACTTAGCGGCCTGAGCTTGCTCGAGCTTAGCGAGGACTTCGGGCGAATAGATGCGTACGAGGGTGTCGCCACGATGTACGCTCTGGCCTTCGCTGACGAGGAACTCAGTGATACGACCTGGGACCTTGCCCGCGATGCGTACTTCATCGACCTCTACTTGGCCGGTGATGATATCCTCCTTCTCACCGAAGAAGATGAAGCCTGAGAGGGCTAAGAGGACCATAGCTACGACGACGATACCGACGCCGAAGATGATACTTTTCTTGGACGATGCATTGGCAGCCTCGTTCTGCGTGGGCTGCTGGGTGGGTTGAGTACTCATTGTTTTATAGGGCAAGGATATTCTTGAGTTTGCTTTCGGAGAGGAGGACGCGGATCTGCGCGTCGATGAGGCTGTCTTGTGCGCTCATCCAGGCGGTCTGCGCCATGGTGTAGTTGAGCAGGGGTATGACGCCTTCCTTGTAGCCGACTTCGGCGTAGCGCATGTTCTCACGCGCCATCTCGACAGCCTTGAGAGCCGTCTGGTAGGCACGGCGAGCATCGTCAGCGGTGCGGAGTGCCTGCTTCATCTGCAGGGTGATCTTACTGCGGGCTTCGGCGAGCTCGAGCTGCTTGACGCGGTGCTCGGCCTTAGCCTGACGACGGCGGAAGGAGCCTGAGAAGAGGTCGGAGATGGGTACCTGAAGCATCGCGCCGAGGTAATACTGTCCGCCAAATTCCTTCTTCGGGCCATTGAAGCTATTGGGATTCGTAGCCGAATAGCTGGCGAAGCCGTAGACCTTAGGTAGGAGCTCTGCCGTCTCCATACGCACGCGCTTGCTATAGATGGTGTCGACCATACGCAGGGAGCGTACTTCGCTACGACGCTCGACGGCGGCGGGAAGATCCTCTGCCTGCAGGCGCTCAGTAGGAGCGGGGAGGGCAAGCTCGATCTGTCCTTCGTCTGCCAGATGGATGTCGGCAGAGGACTCCAGCCCGCAGAGGTCAGCCAGGAGCATCTTCGAGAGCTCGAGGCCATTCTGTACCTGACTGCGCTTGACCTCGGCTTCGCTGAGCTTCGTGCGGACGGAGAGGCCGTCGGCCTTCGTCGCTACACCAGCTGCGATAGAGGCATCTACGTCGCGCACGGTCTGTGTCAGTAGGGTCACGAGCTGGTCAAGTAAGCGGGACTTGCTGTCGAGGGAGATGATCTGCCAATAGGTCTCATCGACCTTCGTCTCGATCTCCGTGGCAGCTGTCTCACGGAGGTTGTCCTGGAGCTGCTCGGCGAGCGAGGCCATCTGATAGCCCGTGGTGATCTTACCACCGAGGTAGATGGGCTGGATGGCGGTGACGTTGGCTACCCATACGTTGCGCAGGTCGACGGTGCCGAGGTGACGCAGGCGATCGGGGATGAGGAAGTTGAAGGAGCCCAGTGGCTTGTCCCAGTCGATGAGGTGGAATTCCTTCTGCATGTGCAAGTAGGCTCCGTGAGCCGTCACCTGGGGGAAGAACTTCGTGAAGACCTCTTGCTTGCGGGCGTGGGCAGCTTCGCGCTCGGCGTCCTTCTGCTGGAGTACCCGGCTGTGGGTCTTGGCCATTTCGCGGCACTCGTCGAGGGTGAGCTTCTCTTGGGCAGAGAGCAGCGACGTGCTGGCCACGAGCCCTGTGAGGAGGAGGGCTATACGCTTGGTGCGTACTGATAAACGTAGATCCATTATAGCTATTTCTTATTCTTACTTAGTCTTGGGAGGGCTCGCGCTTGATCTGGCAGGTGATGCGGCCGAGCGCTTGGCGGATATTCTTCTTCGGGTGCATGATGATCTTCGCAGGCTGGAGGGTCGCTTCGGTGACCTCCTCGGGGGTGTTCATCAGCTTGCCTTGGACGAAGGGCATCAGTGTACCCATCTCTCCGAGGTCGACGCCGACGCCTTGCTCGAAGCTCGTACATACGACCTCGGCGAAGGCACGCAGAGCGGACTCTACATCGATGCGGGAGAGCGAGCAAATACTGCTGATCTGCTCCATCACTTGGTCGATGCTTAGCTTCTCACGCTTCGTGGGGTAGGCGTAGTAAAGCGTCTTGCCGGCGCGAAGGCCCTGCTTAGATACCTTACTCTTTATCTCAAGAGTCATCATATTTCTTATCGTTTTTAGGAGTGACCTATGTGTGGTAAATGGAATTACCTTACATAGGTGATTTGCGATGCAAAGGTAGGTAACAAAATGTTATCAACCAAATATTCATTGCTTTTCCCCGCTTTTCTCTCGTCTTTTCCTTTGCCTACCAGCTCCTCCCTCCGAGGATGGGCGATGCTCAGCTCTTATAAATGAGCCTTCCACCCCTTGATGAAGCGTGGAAGATTTGCCGTGACTACTACTTAGGATTTTCCTTTTTGATGCTTAATGTGCTGTGTGATAGTTTGGATTTGAAATCCAAGATTTGCCAAATGACTCGGTGAAGAATTGCCAGGATTGTGCTGGATCTCCTCTTGGTCGCTTCGGTTTTATGCCTCATAGAATAGGGTCTGGAGTTCCTTCGCCTGTGCCGTCGTCGGAGTCTCATTAGCTGGGGAGCGCTACCGTCATTGGGGCGGGAGTCCCTTGTGTCTTCTTTGATTTGCGAGGGCATTCCTATGCAGGGGAAGTTCCACGCTCCCGAAGGAAAAGCTTCCACGGCGTAGTGGTAGAGCCACGAACGAGTATAGCATTGCTTCTGTCTACGTGCCTGGATCTAAAATCTACGCACGTGGATCTTAGAGTTTACGTGCGTGGATGATAAATCTACCTACGTAGATAAGCGAAATGCACTACGTGTGAGAGATGATATCCCTAATACGATCTCATCATATCTCTATTGCTATCCCACTATTTCTATAGGCATGCGTAGCGGGTAATTGTAGTGGAAGATACCGCTTGGCTGAGAGGAAATCGACGTGAATTAGATGATGTAGGTGATTAAATTTCGGCTTTTTAGTGGCTCGAAAAAGAGGTGTAAGTGCCTAAATGAACGTAGGTAGGGTAGTGTGTTCTCAAGAACTTCATTGCTCGTCCTGTGGGAGCAGGACGGGGTGCTCCTCAGGCACATCGTAGATCGTCTGGGGCTGAATACGAATACGCTCACGCCACTTTTGAAGCGCCTCGAGGCGGCAGGCTTCGTCACGCGTACGCGTGGTACGGTCGATATTCGGCAGGTGATCCTCTGTCTTACCCCTCAGGCGAAGGCCTTGCGTGAGGAGGCAGAAGATATCCCCTCGCTCTTCTCCTGCAAGCTGCGAGATGCAGGCTGTGCCGAGGGCGAACTATCGGCACTCCGTGAGCAACTCGATCATCTGATCTCACGCTTGGAGACTCTCACTCAG